>Ga0265297_10010766_pt1 | contig 11394 bp, 8 predicted proteins | sample Munlanlwell13791_FD_192502 | JGI IMG/M metagenome (GOLD analysis project Ga0265297, IMG submission 192502) | Leachate microbial communities from a municipal landfill in Southern Ontario, Canada - Leachate well 137-91 | ecosystem: Engineered > Solid waste > Landfill > Unclassified | place...
GGGACTGGTTCAGCGCTCCGTTCCATGAACGAAGTAAAATGCCTACTGGGATATCGCAACAGGCCCAGTTAACTTTTTGGTAATTTGGACAGCAATGATAGAAAATACTAAATGAAACTGCTCGCGATCGACACATCGACGGAATACTTAAGTCTTGCGGTAACGGACGGCGGCAGGGTCTTAAGCAGTTTTCACGAGAAGGCCGCAATGAAGCATTCGAGCCTCCTCGTTCCCATGATAGACAGAGTCCTGAAAAAAGCGAAGTTGACGCCGCATGGCATCGACGGAATTTGCGTAAGCGCAGGGCCCGGTTCATTTACAGGCCTGAGGATAGGGATCACTACCGTCAAAGGGTTTGCGTACGCGCTGAAAAAACGTATAGTCGCTGTGCCGACGCTTGACGTCATCGCGTATAATGCCGAAGGTTTTAAAGGATTTTTATGTCCTGTCCTCGACGCTAGAAAAGGCAAGGTCTACGCCTGCATATACCGCTCGGACGGTAAGTCGATAAAGAGGCTGTCGAAATACCTGCTTCTACCCGCAAAAGAACTGATGGAGAAGATGCGGGGAAAAAATGCGTTATTTATGGGAGACGCTATTGACCAGGTCGAAATAAAAAAAGATTATCTGAAAGACTGGTATCCCAGGGCCGAAGTCGTGGCTGCGCTCGGATCGCAATATTTTAGGAAGAAAAAGTACGTGAAGCCGGAAGAGTTGGAACCGATGTATCTTTACTCGAGGGAGTGCGATATAACAGGGAAATAGTAAGTCGTAAGTTATAAGTTATAAGCTGTAAGTAAAAGCGGAATACTAGATATGGATAATATAACAGTCAAAATACGCAACGGAGTTCCAAGGCCGCGTTACAGGCCGACATGGGCTGATATAGACCTTAACGCGATAGAACATAATTACAAGCAGGTCCGAAAGCTCGTCGGAAGGAATATCTGCATAATGGTCGTGGTGAAAGCCAATGCATACGGCCATGGTACAGTAGAAGTGTCGAGGGTCCTTGAGCGCTGCGGGGTCGATTATCTGGGCGTCGCGACGACGGATGAGGCTGTCAGGATAAGGGAACACGGCATAAGTACGCCTGTGCTGGTCTTGGGATCCGTCCTGCCGGACGAATTAAAGGTGGCGATAGAGAAGAACATTACTCTGACATTATGCAGCGAGGAATTGCTGGAGGCTGTCAAGAAAGAGGCTGCGGGGACCTCAAGGCTTAAAGTCCACATAAAGGTCGATACGGGAATGGGCCGGATAGGTATCTGGCACGAGGAGGCGTTCGATTTTGTCAAGAGGGTCTCGGCTGAAAAGAAGATTGCCCTCGAAGGCATATACACCCATTTTTCGAGTGCGGGCCGTGACGACTTCTTTACCAATTACCAGATTGAGGCATTCGAGAAACTTTTGGTCGATGTAGAGAAGGAATGGATAAAGATTCCGCTCCGTCACGCGGCCAATTCTATCGCGACGGTCGATTTCAAAAGGTCGCATCTAAACCTGGTGAGGCCGGGCCTGATCATATACGGCATGTATCCTAAGCACACATTTCCGAAGTTGATAAAGCTCAAACCCGCTCTTTCGTTAAAGACGCGCATAGTCTATATCAAAGATACCCCTCCCGGCCGCTCTATAAGTTATGGGCGGACTTTTATAACACAGAAGCAGACGAAGATCGCGACGTTGCCTATAGGTTATGCTGACGGGATCTTCAGGAACCTCTCGAACAGGGCCGATGTCCTGGTAAAGGGACACCGCGCTCCGGTTATCGGCAAGGTTACCATGGACCAGATAATGATAGATATTACTAAGATAAAGGGAGCAAAAGTAGGAGATGAGGTCGTCATAATAGGTAAACAGGGCCTCGATGAGATACGCGCCGAAAAGCTTGCCCGCCTTGCAGGAACAATAGCCTACGAAGTCGTCTGCTCGATATCCAACAGGGTACCCCGCATATATAAAGCCTGATTCTGTTAAGTGATAAAAAAGTAAGTAATAGTTGCTTGTAGATATTGATTTTGTAGTGTATCCTATAGTATGGATGAAGTAAAACAGGGGATTAGTTTAATTTAGGACTGAACGCACGGTTATCGCGGATCAGGCTTTTTTGTGTCCGTATATTTCAGGGCTTTTGAAAAGCGTTAAAAATGGGGGATACAATGCGTAACAAAATAAAGACAAATCTAATTTTTCTAATTATATCACTCATGACTTTATTATCTTTTACAGAACCTGCAAACGCAATCGCGACCGACCCATCCCAGAAGTCGTCCCTTACCGAAAAACAGAAATACGCGCCCGGAGAGGTTATAGTCAAGATCAGAGAAGATGCCAGACCGGAAATACTGCATGCTAAGGCTAATTCAGAGCGCATAGCGGATCATAAAAACACCTTATCGGGCATAAAATCTAAATACGGCCTTAAAGATGAAAAACCCGTATTTAAAGGATTGCATAATAAACTTAAAGCCAAGGACTTGAGCGCGCTAAAAACAGCGGATCTTCTTTCTACATATGTATTGATGACGGATAAAGACGTCCTTTCAGTATGCGAGGAGCTTAAGCGGGACCCAAATATTGAATACGCGGAACCTAACTATATAGCAAGGATCCAGATGGTCCCGAACGATCCGTATTATTATTCTTCCGGCAGCTGGGGCCAGGGATACGATGACCTGTGGGGGATAAAGAAGATAAAGTGTGAAGAGGTATGGGATGCCGCGCAGGGTGAAGGCGTGGTTGTGGCAGTAATAGACACGGGGGTAGACTATACGCATCCGGATCTTGCCGGGAACATATGGACCAATCCAGGCGAAATTCCAGATAATAGTGTAGATGACGACGGCAACGGATATATAGACGATGTGTGCGGGTGGGATTTTGCGTACGACGATTCGGATCCGATGGATCGTTACGGCCATGGTAGTCATTGCGCGGGCACAATAGCCGCGGTTGGAAATAACGATATAGGCGTAATAGGAGTTGCGCCAAAGGCAAAGATCATGGCTCTGAAGGGGCTCGATAATGGCGGCTCGGGCAGTTACGGGCATCTTGCGGAATGCATAGTATACGCGGCGGATAACGGCGCTTCGATTTTGAGCAATTCCTGGGGCGCCCCCGGAACCAGCCGGCTTTTAACGGATGCTTTTCGCTATGCTAATGATAAAGGATGTGTATGCATAGCGGCCGCGGGAAACAGTGATTCCGATATTAAGTGGCACGTCCCTGCGAACATAGATACCGTGATCGCCGTTGCCGCGTCGGACGAGAACGATGAAAGATGCGTATTTTCCAACTGGGGCGATAAGGTTGTGGCCGCTCCCGGAGGCGGGCTGAATGATGGCACCATCTCCATCTATAATATACTCTCCACAATATCCGATTATACCGTCATTGGACAGCAGGCAAAGAAAGAGTTAAAGATCTCTTCCGGTTATATGCGTTTTGCGGGAACATCCATGGCATGTCCCCACGTGGCCGGCATCGCCGCGTTGATACTTGGTAAAAACCCGCTATTGTCGCCTGAAGATGTGCGCGAAATCATTCAATCATCAACCGATGATACAGGCGCTCCCGGTCATGATGTGTATCTGGGATACGGCCGTGTAAATGCATTAAAAGCATGCGTCGATACTAAAGATATCAGATCGAATATCGGTATAACTTCTCCGGAAGATACGGGCTATGTAAGGTCGGATGTGTATATTACAGGAAGCGCATATATTGAAGAAGGTTTTAAGGGATATGAGTTATATTTTGCGCCTATGGAAGATCCTGCAAATCATACATTGATTAATGCTTCGGCTCTGGCCGTACCCGACGGACTGCTGGGAGTATGGGATACGCGCGTCCTGCCGGACGGCGAATATATACTAACCTTAAAGGTTACCACAACCAGCGATAAAAATATAATACAGTCTGCGGCCGTTAACGTAGATAATATCAGTCAGGCGCCTGTTGTAGATGTTGCCAATCAAGGGGCCACCATAGGACGAACGTGTGAATTTAAAATATCTGCTCATGATCAAGACGATCCGTCGACTCCCGAAGGACAATTGTCGTTTAGCGCCGAGAATCTTCCTTATGGAGCGCGGTTTGATCCGGATACTAAAATCTTCAGTTGGACGCCGGACGAGCAGGATAAGGGTTCGTATGTAATCAGGTTCATTGTAAGAGACGATGCTCATACCGTTACAAAAGATATTACTCTGGCTACCGTAGTGGTATATAAGACCCCTATTCCTAAAGATGATTACGAATATCCGCTTGAAGTTAAAATAGCCGGAGACAAAATTGTATGGCGCGGATACTCGGGCATCACTATGTATAACCTTACGAACGGTAAGATGACTCAGATAGCCTATATGGCCAGTTTTTTTGATGTCAACGAGGAATTTATCACGTGGACATCCGACCTATACCGGTTTTTATACGTATATGAGATCTCTACGGGCAAGACTGTTAAGATGACTTTTCCGTCTTCGATATGGCCGGTCAACCCTATACTTTATAATAACAAGATTTTGTTCAGGTCGGGCGCTTTCGATCTTTACGTAAAGGACATGGCTACAAAAAAACTCACATTCGTCTCTAACGACTATCTTCTGGCAAGCCATAACAGTTACGCGATATTTGATAGTAAAATTGTCTGGGGCGCGGCGCCGTTCGAGGCTGATCTCCATGAGAGATACGATATGTATCTGTATGATTCGGCAGCCAATCGTAAGACACGGATAGGTGATGACGACATTGCCTGTATAAACATCTACCAGGATAAGATAGTATGGACGCGATATCGTAATGGCGCCATGGGTTACCATTTTCCCCCGATGGATACATATATGAACGATTTGGCCACGGGTAAAAAGACCCACATATCTACAGGCTCGGATATATCGATAACGTCTGATATATACGAAGATAAGATTGTTTTTGCCGAAGACGCTCCCGGTAAGGCGCCCGGTATTTATGTTTACGATGCTTCAGAAGACATGAGATTTGAGATAGAGCCCGGCCTATCGGGTTCTGCGCCCAACAGTCATCCCGCCATCTATAAGAATAAGATCGTCTGGCTGCAAGGCACCGGCTGGCCTAAACCGCGCGACATTTGTCTGGCAGAGTTCTACTATCCTCCTAAAATAACATCGCCCTCTTCGGTATGTATCCCCTTAGGATCTGCGCTTACCATAAACGGTACGGACTTCGGAGATGCTAAAAACGATTCCGTCGTAATGCTAGATAGTGGATTGATCTGTCCTGTCAATTCCTGGTCGGATAAACAGATCATAGTGACGATTCCTAAAAATGTTATATCTGATAATCTAAAAGTCGTGACACGGGGGGGCCAGAGTAATGGTATAGCGGTTAGAGTATTGACGCCTCCCGCGAATCTTACCGCGACCGCCTTGTCCCTTTCGCAGGTAAGACTTTCGTGGAAGAACACATCCGACAATCAAACCGGATTTATAGTAGAAGGCTGCGAAAAATCGAACTTTAAATCAAGCCAGATCATGACGGTGGTAATAAAGAATCCGAACAGTACCACGGTCGACTGTAATTCCCTGGCACAGGGTAAGACGTACTATTTTAGGATAAAGGCGCGTAACGGTTTTGTGAATTCTCCTTATTCCAATATAGCGGTTGTTACGATGCCTGTGAGTCCATACATAAAATCGCTTTCCCCGGTGTCAGGCAAACCGGGTTCCTCGATGAAAATAAACGGCAAAGGCCTTGAATGGACCGGTAATATGCGGGTGATCTTTTCCAATGCAAAGACGACCGCGAACGCTGTTATATCATCGCAGGCGCCTACGCGCATGACCATTGTTGTGCCTAATCTGATAAAAGGATCTTATACCATAGCGGTTAAAGACAGTCTTGGTGAGAGTAACACAAAGAGATTTACTATAAAATAGCGCAAATCGCTTATTTTGTGTTAAACGAGATTTAATCTACCCTGCTAACATAGGAGATTGGCAGGGTTTTTTATTTATTTGACATAATATACCATAATATCATATAATCTTTAGTCTATGTGGTATGTTGGGCAATTTATTGGAGGATCGTTATTATGAACCCCGCCCTTCCCGTGTAAGGGGCGAGGTCAGAAAGGAAGGGCGGGGTGAAGAGCGATAAGATCAAAAAGGGTGTTGAACGGGCAGGAGCAAGGTCTCTTTTATACGCTACAGGCATATCCAAAGAGGATATGGCAAAGCCGTTTATAGGGGTCGCCACGTCCAGGACCGATATTATACCGGGCCACATACATATGGCCCGTTTAGAGCGTTTTATTGAGCGCGGCATCGCTGCCGCAGGCGGAGTGCCGTTCTTTTTTGGAATTCCGGGCATATGCGACGGCATTGCTATGGGCCACACAGGCATGAAGTATTCGCTTGCTTCGAGGGAGCTGATAGCGGATATGATCGAGTGTATCATGAAAGCGCATCAATTTGACGGGCTCGTATGTCTGACGAACTGTGACAAGATCACTCCCGGCATGCTTATGGCTTCAGGACGGCTCAATGTGCCTACAGTCGTCGTTACGGCAGGGCCTATGATGAGCGGAAACCTAAGGGGTCGCAGGCTTTCATTGGTCAAAGACACATTTGAGGCGGTAGGGCGGTTTAAGAAGGGCGATATCTCGCAGGAAGAACTGAGCGCTCTTGAGATGTGCGCGTGTCCGGGAGCCGGGGCGTGCCAGGGATTATATACGGCTAATTCGATGGCTTGCGTTACGGAGGCGCTCGGTATGAGCGTTCCGGGGTGCGCAACGGCTCTGGCGGTGAGCGCAAAGAAAGACAGGATCGCCCAGGAGAGCGGTGAGAGGATAGTCAATCTCGTCCGCAGGAATATACTACCGCGGACGATATGCAGGAAAGAGGCGTTCTCTAACGCCATCAAGGTTGATATGGCTTTAGGCGGTTCGACAAATACTGTCCTGCATGTGATAGCTATTGCCAAGGAATTCGGTATCGATATATCAGCCGAAATGTTCGATGAGATATCGAAAAAGACGCCGCATATCTCCAATATACTACCGGGCGGAGAGCATTTCATGGAGGATCTCGATTCAGCGGGCGGCATCCCTGCTATCATGAAGAGGATGAAGAACCAACTCGACGACATAATGACATGCAGCTCAAAGACGATAAGCCAGATAGCGAACGAGGCTCAGATCCTGGATGAGAACGTCATCAGGGATTATAAGAACGCTTATCATAAAGAGGGCGGTATTGCTGTCCTGAAAGGCAATCTCGCGCCTGAGGGCGCGGTCGTTAAGCAGACTGCAGTCTCGGATGCGATGCTCAAATTTAATGGGAAAGCGCGAGTCTTCGATTCGGAAGAGTCGTGCATGCAGGCTATCATGGCGGGAAAGATCGCCAAGGGAGACTGTGTCGTCATCAGATACGAAGGGCCTATGGGTGGTCCCGGTATGAGGGAGATGCTTTCGCCTACGGCTGCGATCGTCGGCATGGGACTTGCCGATGATGTCGCGCTTATCACGGACGGAAGGTTTTCAGGCGGGACACAGGGGCCGTGTATCGGCCATATCTCGCCCGAGGCGCAAGCCGGAGGAATAATTGCGATAGTCAAGGACGGCGACGAGATATCGATAGATATCCCAGGCCGTAAGCTTGAACTTAAAGTGAGCGATGACGAGATAAGGTCTCGTCTAGCCAAATGGAAAGCGCCTGCGCCGAAAGAGAACGAGGGATATCTTGCGCGGTACGCGAAGGTTGTCTCATCGGCGGCGGAAGGCGCTGTGTTACGAAGTTGAAAAAAGTTTAAATACGAAATCCGAATATCAAAATCCGAAACAATATCGAATTACCAAAATTCAAATGACCAAAATGAGGTTTTGAACATTAATACATTCGGATTTGTTTCGAATTTCGAATTTCGTGCTTCGGATTTAACGGATTAGGAATATATGAAACTAACTGGAGCTCAAATTTTAATCGAGTCACTGAAGAAAGAGGGGGTCGAATATATATTCGGCTATCCCGGAGGCCAGGTATTGCCTATTTTCGATAAGCTATATGACGCGAGCGTTAAGCTTATACTGACGCGGCATGAGCAGGGGGCCGCGCACGCGGCTGACGGTTACGCGAGGGCGACCGGCAAAGTCGGAGTATGTCTTGCGACGTCAGGCCCGGGAGCAACGAACCTTGTAACCGGCATCGCGACAGCCTATATGGATTCGATACCGATGGTCGCGATAACCGGACAGGTCAAGTCATTCCTTATAGGCAACGACGCTTTCCAGGAAGCCGATATTACCGGCATAACGAGGCCGATCACAAAGCATAATTATCTGGTCGAGGACATAAAAGATCTAGCGCGGATCATTAAAGAGGCGTTCCACATAGCTTCTACGGGGAGGCCGGGGCCCGTACTGATAGATTTTCCATCAGACATCCAGATGCAGGAGACGGAGTTCGTCTATCCCGAGAAAGTCGATATACGCGGCTATAAACCGACATATTCAGGGCATCCCGGGCAGATAAAGAGGGCGGCTAAGGCGATATCGGATTCGAAGAGGCCGGTGCTATATGTCGGCGGAGGCGCAATTATATCCGAAGCGTCGGATGAAGTCAGGGAACTGGCGACCAAGAATGAGATACCTGTTACCATGACGCTTCTGGGGCTGGGCGCGTTTCCGCTTACCGATAAACTGGCTTTGGGCATGCTCGGCATGCACGGCACGGCTTACGCTAACCACGCGATAATGGAGTCGGACTTGATAATAGCCGTCGGCGCCAGGTTCGATGACAGAGTTACCGGAAAGGTCGACGCGTTCGCTCCGCACGCTAAGGTCATCCATATAGATATAGATCCGGCCAGTGTCTCGAAGACGGTCGACGTTGATATACCGATAGTCGGCGACGCTAAGGCCGTGTTGAAACAATTAATAAAATCCGTGAAGAAGCCGGATACAAAAGAATGGCTTGCTAAGGTCGAAGGGTGGAAGAAGAAATATCCGTTAAAATATAAGGATGACGATAAACTTCGGCCTCAATATATCCTGGAGGAGATCTGGAGGCAAACCAGGGGTGAGGCGATAATATGCACTGAGGTCGGCCAGAACCAGATGTGGTCCGCGCAGTTCTATAAATTCACGAAACCGAGGACGATGCTTTCGTCGGGCGGACTGGGCACGATGGGATACGGTTTTCCCGCTGCCATCGGCGCCCAAATGGGTAAGCCGAAAGCCCTCGTCTTCGATATAGCGGGCGATGGTTCTATCCAGATGAATATACAGGAACTGGCGACTGCAGTTATCAACAAATTGCCTGTTAAAGTCATTATCCTTAACAATTGCTGCCTTGGGATGGTTCGTCAATGGCAGGAGTTGTTCTATAAGAAACGGTATTCATATACCTGTCTCGGCGGAGAGTCTCCTGATTTTGTGAAGCTTGCAGAAAGCTACGGGGCGGTTGGGATAAGGGTGACTAAGAAGTCCGAGGTCAAGGGGGCAATCGAAAAGGCGATCAAGACCGACAATGTGGTCTTCATCGATTTCCGTATCGAGGAAGAGGAAAATGTCTTTCCGATGGTCCCCGCGGGAGAGGCGATCAATAAAATGATCGACGGTTTAGCATGAAACATACAATATCTGTTCTGGTAGAGAATAAATTCGGCGTGCTCGCGCGGATATCAGGGCTTTTCAGCGCTAGAGGGTTCAATATAACGTCTTTAGCTGTAGGAGAGACTGAGGAACCGTCTGTCTCCAGGATGACGATAGTTGTCGAGGGTGACGACAAGACGCTTGAGCAGATAAAGAAACAGCTCAATAAGCTAATCGATGTTATTAAGGTCGTCGATTTCAGGGAAGGGGAGTTCATAGACAGGGAACTTATCCTTGTAAAAGTATCCGTGAAGGCAAAAGACCGCAAAGAGGTACTCGAGGCAGTGGAATCTTTTGGCGCCAGGATAGAGAACGCGGGGCCGCATACAATAAGCGTGGAGGTCATGGGAGACCAGACCAGGATAAAGGCTATCCTGGAACTGCTTAGGCCATTTGGCATACTGGAGGTGGTAAGGACGGGCAGGATAGCGATGGGGACTGATGATAAGGGGCTGAAGGTGGAGGGAAAACCGGAGGTTAATGAGTGATAAATTCGAAATCCGAATATCGAAATTCGAAACAATATCAAATTTTCAAAATTCGAATTTAGAATTTGTTTCGGATTTCGTATTTCGTGCTTCGGATTTGGAGAATAATCAAGAAAGGAGTAGTTAGAGATGGCAAAGATCTACTATGACAAGGACGCTGACTTGGATGTGTTGAAGGGGAAGAAGATAGCTGTTATCGGATACGGTATTCAGGGCCGCGGGCAAAGTTTAAATCTCAGGGATTCGGGGCTGGATGTGGTCGTGAGTGAACTACCCGGGACGCCTAATTATGAGCTGGCCAAGAAAGACGGATTTAATCCGGTTTCGGCGAAAGAGGCTTCAGCGCAGGCCGATATTATACAGATCCTGACGCAGGATCACCTGCAGGCGAAGTTGTACAAAGAAGAGATCGTCGGGAATATGACGAAAGGCAAGACGCTCCTATTTTCGCACGGATTCAATATACGTTTTAAACAGATAAAGCCTTCGAAGAAGATAGACGTCATCATGGTCGCGCCGAAAGGGCCGGGCGCTCTTGTGCGCAGGATGTACGAAGAGGGCAAGGGCGTTCCGTGCCTCGTGGCGGTCTACCAGGACGCGACCGGTAACGCGAAGAAGACGGCGTTAGCGTACGCTAAGGGAATAGGCGGGACTAGGGCAGGCGTTATAGAGACGACGTTCGAAGAGGAGACCGAGACGGATCTTTTCGGCGAGCAGGCGGTCCTATGCGGCGGCGCTACTGAGCTCATCAAGGCCGGTTTCGATACGCTCATCGAAGCGGGATACCAGCCTGAGATAGCGTATTTCGAAGTGCTGCATGAATTGAAACTTATTACCGACCTCATCCAGGAGACGGGCATCAGCGGTATGAGGCGCAGGGTGTCGAACACGGCTACCTACGGTGATCTGACCCGCGGCCCAAGGATAATAACCGACCGGACGCGCAAAGCGATGAAGAAGATGCTGAAAGAGATAGTTTCCGGGAAATTCGCGAGGGAGTGGATAAAAGAGAACGAGACAGGCCGGCATAATTTCGACGCCCTGCTGAAGAAAGGCGACGACCATAAGATAGAGAAGGTCGGGCAGGAGCTTCGCAAGATGATGCCGTGGATGGAAGGGAAGAAATAAATTTTTCGACACAGCCGAATGTGCTGTGTCGAGTGGTTCGCTCAGGACGCGTAATTTTCAGCCATGTGAAAATTACGCTCGGTAAAATTTCTCGTACGCTGCCTCGAAATTTTAACGCCTGAGCTCACCACATCGCCACATCACATT
>Ga0265297_10010767_pt1 | contig 11392 bp, 12 predicted proteins | sample Munlanlwell13791_FD_192502 | JGI IMG/M metagenome (GOLD analysis project Ga0265297, IMG submission 192502) | Leachate microbial communities from a municipal landfill in Southern Ontario, Canada - Leachate well 137-91 | ecosystem: Engineered > Solid waste > Landfill > Unclassified | place...
GAATATCGATTATTTATCTTCTTTAAGCTGTTTGATGGAAAGACCTATCTTTCCGTCTTCAACCTTAATTATTTTAGCCCTGACGAAGTCGCCGAGATTCACGACATCGGTGACATTTTTAACAAATCCTTCCTTAAGCTCGGAGACATGTATCATGCCGTCCTTGCCTCCGCCAAGATCGACGATGGCGCCGAAATCGAGGACGCGAACGATATTACCTTCGACAACTTCCCCCACATTGAACTCTCTGACGATGGAGTTGATCTCCGCGAGAGCCGCTTCGACGGCTTTCTTATCCCTCGAGGCCACATAAACCTCGCCGGTATCCTCGATATCGATGGTGACACCGGTACGGGCGATTATGCCGTTTATTATCTTGCCTCCGGGTCCGATTATCTCACCGATACGGGAAGGATCGACATGGAAAACGGCGACCCTGGGAGCGAACTCGGAAAGCTCGGGGCGAGGAGCGGGAAGAACGGAAGTCATCACACCGAGTATCTCGAGGCGGGCTTTTTTAGCCTGATGAAGCCCTTCAAGAAGCACCGATGGTATAACACCTTCTATCTTCACATCCATCTGAATGGCGTTCACTCCGGCGCTTGTTCCCGCAACCTTGAAATCCATATCTCCGTGATGATCCTCCGGCCCCTGGATATCGGTAAGTATCTTATAACGGCCGTCGGAAGAGGACATAAGCCCCATCGCTATACCGGCCACCGGCTTCTTTACCGGAACGCCCGCATCCATAAGAGCGAGACTCGCGGCGCAGACGGTCGCCATTGAAGATGATCCGTTCGAAGAAAGGATCTCCGAAACGATGCGGACGACATAAGGAAAATCCTTCTCATCGGGCATCGTGGCGCGAACAGTCTTTTCCGCCAAAGCACCGTGACCGATATCCCTGCGACCGGGACCTCTGAATGACTTCGCTTCGCCGACGGAAAACCCGGGGAAGTTATAATGCAACATGAAACGCTGCTTGCCCACATTCTCGATGGTCTCGATGAATTTTTCCGATCCGGGAGCGGCGAGGGTGACCGTCGCAAGCGCCTGGGTGTTGCCACGGACGAATACGGAAGAACCATGGGTTCTCGGCAAAAGACCGACCTCGGCATACAAGTCGCGGATCTCATCTAATTTTCTTCCGTCCGGACGGCGGTCGCTTTCGATGACCCATTTATGGACCAGCTCATCAAGCTCTCCGTCGAACATTCCGGGAACCATCGCGATATCATCCTCGGAAAAACCTTTCTCCGTAAGAGAAACCGCAAGGGCTTTTTTGAGCACTGAAAGATTTTCATCCCTCTCTTTTCTATCAGCCACATACATGGCCTTCTCGAGCTTATCCGATAAAAATCCTTTGATGGCCGACGAAAGTTCCGCGGAAGGAGTTTTTAAAACTATATACATCTTCGGCTTCCCTATCTCCGCAACCATCTTCTTCTGGAAATCGACGAGCTTGTCGATCTCCTTCAAGGCCATCTCGTAGGCCTTTATTATTTCTTCCTCATCAGCTTCGGCTCCTTCAAGCTCGATCATATTGAGCTTGCCGGAAACACCGGAGAGAAAGCTTTCAAATTTCTTTTCCGCATCCCTTTCAGTCAGTTCTTTAACAGTCGGATTAAGGACGATATCATCGCCGAACCGGGCAACGGAGATGCCGGCAACAGGACCTCCCCAAGGAATGTCTGAAATAGCGAGAGCAGCGGAAGCGGCCATAAGAGCGGGAAAATCGGGATCGTTCTCCTCATCGTACGAGAGGACGGTGGCGGTCACCTGGATATCGCGTCTCAAACGATGATCGAAAAGCGGCCTGATGGCGCGGTCGATAAGGCGGCCCGAAAGTATGGCTTCTTGCGAGGGCCTTCCTTCGCGACGCACATATTGCCCTCCCATTATCTTTCCGACCGAGTAGAACTTTTCCTCGAAATCCACCATCAAAGGCATGAAGTCGATCGCCCTATCCTCTTTGTTCATGACGGCGGTCGCAAGGACGACCGTTCCTCCATAGGTGGCCATGACGGCACCGTTCGCCTGTTCGGCAAGACGGGAAGATTCGAGGCGGAGGGTCTTTCCCGCCACTTCCATCTCAAAAGTCTTTTTTTCCAGTTTGTTCATTTTTTGTATTTAAATATTTGTTTTTTTCTGCGTCGGCTTTCGTCTGCTCTTCTCTGTTTTGAATATCACCTTCGGTATCCCATCCACATCGACGAACCTATCGGCATTCTCCTTAAGCTTTCCCGATGATGTGCGGGCAAAGGCCGCGACCTCCACTATCTTTCCAAGGCCCGTCTGCAGATATTCGACGAGCGGGACAAAATCTCCGTCGCCCGTCATAAGGATGATCACATCGAATCCATGGGCCATGCGGATAACATCCACGGCCATACCGACATCCCAGTCGGCTTTTTTGGCGCCGGAAGAGAAAGTTTGAAGTTCCTTGTTGCGAAGCTCTATCCCCTCCTTTTCAAGAGCTTCAAAAAAAGCGTCCTCACCCGTTTGAGGATCGCTTGTAACGACATACGCCAGTGTCCGAACCAAATGTCTTCCCGATACCACAAACTTCAAAAGCTCCTTGTAGTTCACTCGGCTGCCATGCAGATGCTTCGCGGAGTGATAAAGGTTCTGTATATCGATGAAAACACCTACGCGGTGTTCGGGGTTAGCGATGAACGCCATAGATAAGATTACTTGGCTTTTTTGCCGTTTACGGAAACATACTTCTCGAGCTTGCGGCGCTTGCTAACCATCTTCAAAAGCCCCCTTCTCGAGTGGATATCCTTGGGATTTTTCTTGAGGTGTCCGGCCAATTCATCAATGCTTCGGTTCAAGAGGCCTATCTGGACCTGTGCCGAGCCAGTATCTTTCTCATTGATCTGGTTTGCCTTGATGATGTTTCCTTTTACTTTAGGAGTCAGCATTTCGTTCAATTTACATTAAAAGGCGAGGGAAATCAAGGGGGTAAAAGCCCGGAGAGCCTTATAATCGGGCTGTTTTTACCCTTCTAATTGACAAAATGACTATATTGTGGTATATTGAGAGTAAGCTCAAATTGTTTGAGTACTTAAAAAATAAATAGGAGGTGTCGCACATGACACAAGTAATAGTGAACGGACCAGGAAAGTTCGATCTGGCTCAAAGCCTTTTTGATGGAAAAGTGATAGCGTTCTCCCTTAAGAACGGGGAACAGGTTAAAGGGATAATCAATTCCATCAAGACCGATATAGACCGAGTCGAGTTGACCATAACGGGAACTTGCTATGGCGATGGTCGTCATAGAAGCTTTAAGGCTTTGTATATAGCCGGAGAGATAAAAGGAGGAGAAATCGAACTAATTTAAGCGAAGGGCCATTCCGGAAACGGAAAGGCCCTTTTTATTACCAATTATTATGCGACAGGATATAATCAATATCATATGACGGAGATCGAAAGATACCTGAAGGATTACCTCGACTATCTGCAGATAGAGAAGAACCGCTCGCCGAAGACCAAGGGTGTATACAAGAGATGTCTTGAAAAGTTCATAGCTTATTCAAAGCTCACAAGACCGGAGGATATAACGAACGACATGGTCCGTTCTTTCCGCATTCATTTGGCGGAAGATACGGAGCTGAAGAGGAACACGCAGGCTTATTATGTGATATCGATAAGGAACTTCCTTAAATATCTGATAAAAAGGGACAAAGATGTCATCTCTCCGGAAAAGATAGAGCTGCCGCAGATACCGAAGAGACAGATAGAGATCATCGAGTATGCCGACCTTGAAAGGCTGCTCGCCGCCCCGAAAGGATCGGATGTGAAGGCGCTACGGGATAAGGCTTTGCTTGAAACCCTTTTCTCGACCGGTCTCCGCGTTTCCGAGCTATGCGCGCTTAACCGATACATGAACTTCGAACGGGGAGAGATAACAATAAGGGGAAAAGGGGAGAAGCTGCGTATAGTCTTCTTTTCGGAGGGAGCTAAAAAAGCGATCAAGGAATATCTCGATGCGCGAGGCGACGCCGAAGAAGCTCTTTTCATCAGCTTCACGAAGGCGAACCCGCCGAAGGTCATCGGTCGCGTTACCCCACGCACGGTACAGAGACTTATATCGCATTACGCGAAGGCCGCGGGGATACCGAGGCATGTATCGCCGCATACCCTTCGCCACCTTTTCGCGACCGACCTTCTGGTGAACGGCGCGGACTTGAGGTCCGTACAGGAGATGCTCGGGCATTCAAATATACAAACGACGCAGATATACACCCACCTCACCAATCAGGAGCTTCAGGACATACATAAAGCATTCCACGGAAAGAGGAGGGATGAGTGATATTTTCCGTCATTCTTTTTTATCATGTCATTCCCGCCTTCGGCCACATGGCGGCACTTGGTTTTGTATCCTCCGCAGTAGCGGCGGACAAAACCGTCGCGGGAATGACAGAGGGGAACGGGAATAACAGATGGAGGAGGGAGCGATAAAAGGAAGCGAAATAACCCTTTCAATAAGCTTGAAATAAACAAGTCGGGACCGGGTAAAAAATTATACCGGTATATAAGGCTCGTATATCAGCCGGTCGATATTACCCGATATATCTCCGATGCCGGGACATTCCATCCATACCGCATTACCTTTCGCAACCGAATAGAAAGCCTGCGGCTTTCTCACCTCTATCTGCATGCGACGACACTCCATCTGACAGAACTCGTCGACGGGATGCCTGGCGCTCTCCGGACTAGTGATGCCCGCGACATGACAAGCTCTTCCGCTCGTCACATATATCCAAGGCCAATAAATGTCGGAGAACATCCCTCCGGCCACCTTTCTCGTATCCACTCCTTGAGGAAGAGCATCCATGCCGAACCGATGGACCCCGAGCGAAAAAAGCTTTTTCACATAAGTATAATTCTCGAAGCTTGTGCGACGGATGGTCGACAAGACGGAATCCTGCGGCACGAACTCCGGACCATGAGGCATGGAATCGACCGGGAAGCGGGGGTCTCGTTTCATGCGCGAGAATAGCCTTCCGAGAACGGGGATCACCTTGCCGTTTCTCATGCCGGAAATGATCGACAATCCGGCAACATCTTGAACGGCCACCTCCACGGACCCCATTTTTTCACCGGCTTCGATAATAGCCGGGCAAAGAGCTTTTATCTTTTCCGCTCCGAAAGGAGCGACATAAGGAAGAACGATCGTAAGGTCCCACCCGTTCGCCATCGAAGACTGAACAGCGAGCGAGATATCAGAAGAAGAGGGTATGAGCCGTTCGCATGTTTCCTGGCCGAAATAGACGCGCTTGAAAGATTTTCTGTTTATCGTTCCATAAAGCTCCGCGAGGCGTCTCAACGATGATTGGTTCGCGACATTCTCACGACCGATATCGTTCGAAGCGGCGGCGATATCCTTTTCCGAAACAAGATCAAGAAGAACATCAACCCTCTCGATATATCCGACGCGGGAAACAAAGAGACAAAGTTCGGGCATTTTCATGGCGTTCATGAGGGATAATTATAATAACATCGACGACCGGAGCAGAACTTGGGATCGCCTATCAACGCCCGACAGCCGGCCGGTTCGAGGCCACCGTCTATCGCTTTTTTGACCATGCGGATGACCTCATCCCTCATCTCGCCTCCTCTGGCCGGAACTTTAACTGCCGATATCCCCCACTCATCAAAAAACTTCAGTGAACACAGTCCGCACATGCGGATGACCCGCGACAGGAATATCGACCTGTCATCTTTTTCCTCGTAGTCACACGCCTCGGCAACGGAGCCGAATGCGCCGGCTTCACTTCTCGCCGCGGCGTCGATTATCCTTCTTTCCTCGCTAACCGATCCGTCGTATGAGGAGATGCGTTTCTTCCAATTTCCTTCAAGGGCCGGAGCCCTGACAAAACGAGGGTCGGAGAGAAGAAAAGCACAGAACATTTCACAACCCTCCGAGTGCCAGGAGAAGCAATATTCATCATTGAAGGCGCATGGATCACCGATGGCAAAAGCCTCGAGCGCGACCCTTCCCTTCGCCTCATCCGCGATCTTCTTTATCTCCTTCATGGTAAGGGACCTGGGAAGGATGATCCTCTTGATACCCGGAACATTTTCCAAATAAAAATCGATCGCCTCGGCACTCGACGCTCCTCCGCCGATGGAGACGGTGAACGGAATATCCACGCCCGCCGAACGGGCCTCGATCATCAAGGCGAGATTGGAAACTATCGCCGCATCGAAGCCGATCTTTTCCCCGTCGCGAAGGATATCGAGCGCGACAGCCATGCGATCGGAATCATATTCATGCTCATTGACCGCCAGGTATATCTTCTTGCCGAGGGCATGCACCGTGTCGCACACCTTTTTCGCTTCTTCAAAAGTCCGGTAACTGTAATCCTTGTACGGACGACGGTTCGGACATATCTCCCATCCGAACTTATCACTCCAAGCCTGCGGAACATATCCGATATAGAACTCGTCGGCTCCAGCCTCTACAAGAGGGCGGATATCCTTTTCTTCGGTCATCCCGTTTATTCCGACAACGATATTCATACAGGTTTAAATATCGGAGAACGGAAGAGGAAAGTCAAAAAAGAGGAAAAAAGGGTCGCCGGGTTTTAAAGGATACATTCCCGCTACGCCTATCGGCTAGCGGGATGCTCGGCTTGGTGATCAAAAAAACACCTTGTAACAAAGTGTTTTTTGAACCAAAGCGGCAGTGGGTAGGGAGGGAATCTCACTACTCGTCCCGCGTATTCGCGGGACTGCGTTTTAAGGACCCTCGGTCCTTAATCTTCTCCTATACGGGAGGGGCGACATTTCTCCCCTCCCGACCCCACCCCCTTCGAGTCCCTCCCTAGGTTTAAAAAAGGCCGGGCAGATGCACGGTCTTTTTAAATGTGGGTAGGGAGGGACTCGAACCCTCAACCTTTACAGGATACGGTCCTAAGCCGTACGCGTATACCAGTTCCGCCACCTACCCTTATGATGTCTCTTGATAATTATTCAATTAAAAAAGAAAAAGCTCAACGGCGCGTAATCGTTAAGCTTTATAAAATAATCACCAAGTATTGATCCTAGAAGGTCCTCCGACAATGTTTTTAACACCGTCACCGCTTTTCTGATTACCATTGCGGTCCGTGTCGGTGATGGTAATACCGCCATCCTTGCAATAAGTCACATCGCGCGTCGATCCGTCGTTGTAATTGGTAGTTGTACGCGATTGTCCGTCTCCTGATTTTGATTCTGAATAACCGGTCACTCTAGCCATATATAAAACACCTCCCGTTTGGAATATTTGTATGATTTTAACGCGCTGTTTGCAGCGTAAAACGAATTTTTCTTCATGTCAAATTACCAAAAAACCGCCGGATGGCGGTTTAAAAGCGATGCGATCATCGGACTAAACAGTGAGAAGCGAATCGACGATAAGCCTCATGCTGGATGAAAGGATGGCGACAGCGATAGCGACAGCGGCATAAATGACCCTCTGTTTAGCTGTTGCAACCTTTTTTTCTTCTCCGCCGCTCTGAAGATAAGCAAAGGCGGCCAGGATGAGGAAAACACCGGCGAGGATATAGAAAACGGTAGAGAAGTAACCTGCGACATTAGTGACGAGCTGTACGAGATCCGCTACCGAATCGATATTCGCGGCATGAGCCACGGGAACCAAATTAAGGATGTTCACCTGATAGGTTTTTAGAGTAATGAGCGACCTTTTATTATTGGTTTACAAATGCAAGTTTATCAGAAACCCTCTGTGGAAAGCAACAATATAGCGGACACTAAACCGTAAGTATCTCCTCGACGACATAAACGAACCCCTTACCCACGATGAGCACCGCGAGACCGATAGTCGTCCAAATGATCGCTTGCCTGGCTTTCTTCACCTTTATCTCGTTTCCGGATGAGGTAAGGAACATAAATCCGGCCCAAACATACATCAGAACGGCGAGGGGAATACCCACCTGAAGGAGGAAGTCGATTATCTTATCGACTATATCCCCGACGGTCGCGGATCCCGGTCCGAGCGGATTAGTTATCTGGAACGGAGCGGCCTCGATCACCGTCGACCCAAGCAGAAAAGCGAGAGCGAAAACGGCGATGAAAATCAACGATGTCCTGACGATCTTTTCTTTTTTTATCTTCATTTGTTTTTTGAAACTATCCGATGACCGATCACCACGGCAGGGCCGAACTGCTTATTCCGAAAGCGACGAATATGCTTCCGATTATTATGTTCGCGCCGAAGACGATGGCGGCACCGATCAAGGCTGATGTTATTATAGCTTTTCCTTTCTTCACCTTCACCTCATTTCCGGTGGCGGTGAGGAGGGTAAATCCTCCATACACGACCATTATCGTCGCTATCGGTATGGCCAGGTAGAACAAGAACCCGAGAACATTGCTGACAAGCTGATAGAAGGCGCAGATATCGGCGCTTTCAGGCGGAACATTCGGCACTATGCCGGTAGTGAACGAGAAGCCTTGGGGTTGAGGACAGGTTGCCATTTGTTTTTATTTGGTGATGAGCCGATTTATCCGTTCCTCGGCCGTCTGAAGAGCGGGCCTTGAGACACGGGAACTTATAGCTGATCTTATCATGTCGTTCAAAATGGTAACAACTTCCCGGTCGTCCGGCTCGAACCAACTTCTCGCTATCAAAGCCTGTCTTGAAAAGACACCGAAGTTACCATCATCCGAGTATTTCTGTATCAGACTACGAAGAGCCGGGGGATGACTTCCGTTCACGACAAAACTTTCGGCGATGGCTTCATCGGTCGCGATAGAAAGGGCGAAATCCCAAGAAAGATCCTTGTACTTCGATTTGTCCGATACGGCAATACCGTAATATCTGGCCGGAACGACGGGGGAAGAAGAAAAGAATTGAGGAAGGGCGGCGACACCGATATTAAGGAAAGGATTTTTCTCCTTTACGAGAGCCATGTCCGAGTGGTACCCGAGCATCATGGCTATCCTTTCTCCCGAGAATCCCGTAATACTGTCCTCACTCGGAGCGTTGAACTGGATATAGAAGTCGAGCGCCCTCTCTCCGGCTGCGGATACCAAGCGCACAAAGTCCTTATTACGAAGGTCCAGGTCGGCGCCCGATTGCATAAGGAGGGCGTTCATGATGTCCGCGGCCCTTGTCACTAGCGGAGCATATCCGCCGAAAGAGGCCGAGGCCTTCTTTATAAGAATAACCCCTTTAAAATCATCCCATGTCCTCGGAGGAAGAGGGACCGCGAGGCGATCGAATGTATCGCGGTTGTAATAAAGGACAAGCGTATCGATATAGAGAGGTACGGCATACACATTGCCGTCCTTCGTAAGATCCTCCTCCGCGATCTGCGGGAAAAGATCACTGAACCGGCTCATGGTCATTTTTTCAACCGGAGCCGGAGACACCTTATTTGAGTGTCTCGCGAGCCACTTGGAACCGAACATGAACACATCGGGACCGCTTCCGGCGGCGAAAGCATCTATCAGCTCCTTCTCATATATCGCCTCATCTATCCTTCTGTATACGATTCGATTGCCGGGATGGTTCTTTTCAAACTCTTCGATCGCAGCGGAGAAATAGCCGGAGCTTTCAATCCCCCAGAACGATAATTGGGCCCTTTCGGACACGGGGCGCCTTCCCCCTCCCAAAATAATAAGGATCACCGCAAGGACAATGGCGGCGCCTATTCCAAGAATGATCAGTTGAGACTTTGAGAAGTTCATCAGGCGTAATTATAGCAGAAGATGCGAAAAACGAGAGGGAAAAGACCTCGGTATACGAGGTCTTTTCGTGAAAGCGCAAAAAGCGGACCGATAACTTTTCCTTCTCTTTTAGAGGCAGATGACTCCGGCCACCTTGTCTCCGGCAGCCAAGTTTATGAGCTTCACCCCCTGGGCGGCGCGAGAAGTATCCCTTACCGAGACAATATCCGTGCGGAGTATCTGGCCCTTCACCGATATGGCGATGAGTCCCTCCTCCTCTTCGGAAATAACCTTCGAGCTGACGAGTTCTCCCGTCTTCGGAGTGATGGTCGCGGTGATGATACCCTTACCTCCCCTTGTCTGCACCTTGTATTCCTTAAGACTGGTCTGTTTGGCATAGCCGTTAGCCATAACGCTTAAGAATCGGGAATCCTTCGCCCTCTCCGAGGGAACGACATCGAATGAAGAAACCCTATCATCCTCGCGGAGATTTATTCCGCGGACGCCGGATGCGGCGCGAGACATCGAGCGGACATCGGACTCCTTGAACCGGATGGCCAACCCTTTCTTGGTGCTCAAAATTATCTCATCCTTGCCCGAAGTGAGGCCGGCGCCGATAAGTTTATCCCCCGCCTTCAGATTAAGGGCTATGATGCCGTTCCTTCGAACATTCGCGAAGTCCTTCAGGGCAGTTTTCTTGATGACGCCCGAAGCGGTCGCCATAACAAGATATCCCGAAGCGCCCTTCTTCTCCGTCGAATACGAAACGATGGCGGAGATGGATTCATCGGAAGGCATCTCGAGGAAATTATGGATCGCCCTTCCCTTGGAAGTGCGGCTCGCGGCCGGTATCTCGTATCCCTTTGTCTGGAACACCTTTCCTCCTCCGGTGAAGAACAGAATGTTGTCGTGGGTGTTGGCCGAAACAAAGTGGGTAAGGACATCTTCCTCTCCGACATCCGAACCGATGATGCCCTTGCCTCCCCTATGCTGGCTCTTGATGCTCTGCGAAGGCTGACGCTTGATGTAGCCTCCAAGAGAAAGGGTAACCAAAGATTCCTCATCGGGAATGAGGTCCTCTTCGCGGAACTCCTTCAGGCCGGAAGCGATAACTCTTGTGCGGCGTTCGTCGCCGTACTTCTCCTTCATTTCGATGAGCTCATCCTTCACCACCTGCAACATCGCCTTTTCGCTCTTCAACAGCGCCTCGAGGCTCTTGATCAACTTTCTCTTTTCGGCGAGCTCTTCCTCGAGCTTCTCGCGTTCAAGGGCGGCAAGCGTATGAAGCTTCATCTCGAGGATGGCCTCGGCCTGAACTTCGGTGAAATCGAACTTCTTGATGAGCGATATCCTCGCCTCATCTTTGTTCGCCGATTTCTTGATCGTCTTTATTATCTCGTCGATGACGGAGATCGCCTTAACGAGTCCTTCCAATATATGGGCCCTTTCCCTGGCCTTTGCGAGATCGAACTCGGCGCGACGACGGACAACCTCCCTGCGATGTTCGATATGGGCGGAGAGCATGTCCTTCAGAGACATGATCATCGGCTTCAATCCCTTTGCGAGCGCCAACATATTAAGATGAAAATCCTTCTGAAGATCGGTGAGGCTGAAAAGCTGGTTCAATATCTTCTGCGGAATGGCGTCGCTCTTCGTGTCGATGACTATGCGGATATCCTTATCCGACTCATCCCTTATATCCCTGATCCCC
>Ga0265297_10010770_pt1 | contig 11391 bp, 14 predicted proteins | sample Munlanlwell13791_FD_192502 | JGI IMG/M metagenome (GOLD analysis project Ga0265297, IMG submission 192502) | Leachate microbial communities from a municipal landfill in Southern Ontario, Canada - Leachate well 137-91 | ecosystem: Engineered > Solid waste > Landfill > Unclassified | place...
CAAGGTGCCGATGTCCCGCCCACGCCGGGAGCGCGAAAAGGAGAATGATCAGGACGGCCAGGATCTTCCTCATTTCTTCTTCCCCTTCTTCTTCCGCTGTTCAAAGTCCATACATTCCTCCGTTATTCTTTCCCGCCCTATGGCGATGTAAGCGTTAAGGTGCCACCGGCCCCCATGGATGCCGTCCCGCCGGAGCCGATCCCGGTCACGCCCGACGAAAGGTTGTACCCCGCACGACCGGCGATGCTTGGCGAACACGTTCCAGATAGCCCCGTAGAGGGGTGCGGACATTGATATGGTGTATATCCAGACATGGCCTCCGGTTTCGTTTCCGAATTGAAGTAGTCCGTATTCTCCACAATGATGTCCGACATCACGAAGTCGACAGCATCTCCGTATGTCTCATTGCAGTAGGTACGGCACCCCTCGTTGGGAGCGTTTGCGTTCAGGTTCAGGGTGAAGTTCGTGTTGTTCCAAAGATAAAGCGGTTCCGATCCTCTCGATTTCGGGTCTTTCCCGACACCAATCATGTCGTCAAGTGGGACAAGAGACGGACAACCACAGGCCCCGTCCGGTGGATAATCTGTTGACTTGTAACCGAAACACAAATCAATCGTATAGATAGAAGCATAATCACGAAGAAGAAGGTATTGTTCAACATCGGCCTGATTGTTGAAGATCCTTCCCGTCCCGCCGCGAATCTCCATCATGCGCTGATTCTGTGTAACGTAAGTCCACAGATTGTTATATATTTCATAGTGCCGCACCCCACGGTTCGGGCTGTTTGTGCATTTTCCGTGAGCATCCACCTTGATATTGCCCGTGATTGTGTTGTACCTGAACACCACACGGGCATTGGAGTTGAAGCTTGGATAGCCACTACCAGAAAACGTGTTGTTTTCGATGAACACATTGTTTGCCGTTCCGATAGAATCGTCCGTTGTCCATGAATCTTGGGGACCACGCACAAAGATCATCTCATTCGTTGAGGCACCCTTTTCAAAGGTATTATTATCAATTAACCCGTACACCTGATTTACATACAACTGACCCTTGTGCTGTTCGCCCGATGCGGTCCAAAGATTTCCGGTAAACCTGAATCCGGCACCGGAGAATGAGGCATACTGACCATAGGTATCTGGTAGCAAAAATGTAAAACCTGTCACGCTTGCCCCCGCAGTAACAGTCAATGCTCCAGCTCCAGACAGGGTAATGTTCGTTGACCCGATGCCCGCACCCTTCAGCGTTATGGCTTTGTCAGCCGTTACCTTGTTGGCGGCAGTCCACTCCGCATCTCCAGCGGGAACGGTGACGGTATCCCCGGTTTCGGAAAGACCGATTGCCGTGTTAACGTCATCGTAGGCCGCAGAAGCGGCTGCATGCGTATCCCCCCATGCCGCGCACGGCATCAGCAGAAGCGCAATGATGAGGATTACTCGATAGCCCATGATGGTGCCCCTGAAACCACCCTTACATCGTCTCGCCAACAGACCTTCCCGGAGTATGGCCCGCCCATGCGGATCTTCGCCGCATCGTTGGAAACGGTGTCAACGGCGGTCTGGTTGATGAGCAGGTCTGCCGCGTCGAACGTGCCGCCGTCCGTGTTCAGCCAGACCCGGACTATCCCGTCATTGTTCCCTGGCCCGGTTTCCTCTTTGTAATAGAGGCCGATGTAAACCCACGTATCTTCCGGGATATGATTGTTTCCGGGGTCGTAGGTCGTTCCATTGCAGACGGCGTTGACGCCCTCGTTGTTGTCCCTGGTCACCGCCACGACTGCTCCGTTGGATGCGTCCTCAAACAGCAGTGCGCGTGTATCCCCTATCCCGTCTGCGTTCGTCCGATACCAGAATTCCGCATAAAACTCCGACACGGATGAATCGAGGGCTTCGCGGCAATAGTAGGTCGCGCCAGACCCCCTGATCCCAAGGGCGTGAGTGCCGTTCTTGTATGTCGTCCCGTCTTGAAGGCAGTAATCGCCGTCAGCATCATACCCGTCGCAGTCGGACGATCCCGCTACCATCGTGACCTGTCCGCCGGACTCTGCATCCATGCAGAATATTCCGGCGGTGTCGCAGAATGTGGCGGGGGCTGCCGGAACCGCATTGCTGTCGCAGACCATGTAGCCAGGTCCAGCCCATGCCAGTACAGGAAACAATAGAATGATGAATATCAACTTCTTCATTACTGCGTCCACCCATAGCGAATCGTCAGTTCAACGGGATAACTGTCAACCGTGGAAGCGTCATTGGTGCCATCGTCCCCGTCCCTCGTGATGCGTATCATCCAGAGGTTGCCCGCCGTGACATTGCTTTTCCAGTCTGTGAGGGTGTCTCCGCCAGCCGTTTCAACGTCACCGGAAGCCCCGGATGCATCTGCGGAGTAGGACAGATTTATGGCGTTTCCGGGCGTTCCGGCCTGCGCCGCACTGTCGGCAATGGACACCATGGAGATGATGTAATCGTGGTCCGCCGTATCCGCCCCTCCGAGACGGAATTTGAACCAAGCCACGAGATCAACGGCGGTGTCGATATCTCTCGGAACCTCGCAGAAGTAGTCGATGTAGTTGTTGGATTCAACATCGTCCGCGAAGGTCGGCATCCCGTAGTTGATGTCAGTCTCCGTCGTCGTGACTGCGGTTGTTGCCGAACCCCTGTTATTCGGGCGACGGAGCGTGATGTAGCCGTAACCCTTCAGCACGTTGCCGGTTCCGTTGGCATCGAGGGTCTTGTTGGTAAGGGTCTGCGTGTTGTCGAGAGTAACCATTTCCTCTGCCGCCGCACCGTTGCCTACCGTAAGCGCATCGTTCGTGCTGTTCCAGTAAAACTTGCCCTCGTCCGTTGGAGCCGCCGCAGTACCAACGGGGCACGGGATGGAGGACGTGGAGGATGTCATGTCGAGGGTGGCAATAGACAGGGAGTTGGAGGAAGTCCAGTTGGTTCCGTCCGACTTCATGATGTTGCCGGAGGTGCTCGGGGCGGCGAGGGTGTAGGCAGACAGGGACCACACGGGGGTAGAGTTCCCGACGATGATCTTGTTTTCGGCGGGGGCAAGGGCGGCGATGGTGGTAAGGTCTGCATCGGCGGCCTGATAGGTTCCGTCGTGATTGTGTCCGGAGGCCGCGGCGCCGATATCGGAAAGCACCTGCGCATAGGTCCGGAGCGCGAAGGTGTTCGCTCCTGTCATTGCGACAAAAGACCCCTCGGAAAAGGTCAGTCCGGAAACGGATGTCAAGTTGGCATGAGACGTCTGTTTTAAGGCAAGGGCCGCATCCACCGTGAAGAATTTGTCCCTGACGGCGTTCTTGCTCGGCGCCGTATCCGTCACCCCGTCCCAGGTCGTTTCATTGTAGGCGGCATCCGACACGGAGACGGAACCCCCGCCGCCCGGGGGGTAGGGCGGAATGGCGAAAAGGACGTTTCCCGTCAGGAGGACGACCAGGGCCGCGAGGATGAGGATGGTCTTTTTCATGGCGCCTACCTCCCGAACGTCAGCTCAACGACGTATTCAGCATCGACCGTACCCTGGTTCGCCACCCGGAGGGTCAGGGCGGAGGTGACGGGAAAGAAGAAGTAAGACGACGTGGTATAGCAGTAGGGCATGGTGGTCTTTTTCAGCGTGGCATGGATCAGGTTCGCCCCGGCCGTCCCTGCCGTCGTTCCCCCGTCGGCGGAGCCCAGATAGTCCTCCCCGTTGGCGTCGAGGATAAAAACATCGGCGGCATCGGGAGCCGTCCCCCCGGAAACCGGCCAGGTGGCTACCTGATAGAGGTAATAATGTCCCGCAAGGATCTCCATGATGCCGTCCGACAAGTCGGTGTCGGGAATGGAGCCGTCCGAGGCATCACCGGTACAGGTGAGCGTGACGACCACCATCCCGCCGGTATAATGCAGGGTGGTCTCCACGACCGTTCCGTCGGCGAGGACCCGGGCCGGGAAGACGAGGGCCGCGAGAAGGACAAGGCAAAGAATGAATCGTTTCATGGCGTCCTCCATGGGGCCGTCATGAGGACCGGCCCCCAAGGGGTGAGGGTTATTCGGCAACCACCGCAAACGGAACCGTGGCGGCGACGCCGCTGTCTCCGGTCAGGATGTTTCCGGACGCCTTGGACAGGTCGAAGCTGTAGCCGTCCGTCGTGGTGCCGATGTTGATGTCGGTCATCAACCGATTGTTCACGACAAAGAAAATGGAGGCCGCGTCTTCGATCGGCTTTCCGGTTGCCATGATCGTATTGTCCTGGATCAGTGGCATCCAAGAGGCCGTAGTGGTTCCGGGGGCAACGATTCCCTTTGCCGCCGTTCCGAGCATTCTGTTTCCGATGATCCTGGTTCGCCCCGCCTCTCCTGCGCCGAACGTGATGTACGAAGTGACGAAGGTTCCGACGAAATCGCAGTCGATAACCTCCAGGAAAGGGCTTGCGGTTGCAAGGATTCCGCTCGTCATGGTCCCGAGCGTCCCGTCCAGGGTGCATCCGATGATCTTCAATCCGGCGGTCGCATTCGTCAGGGTGATGATCGGGGAGGCGTGGGCCTTCGCTTTGAAGTGAACATTGAAAAACCGCGTTCCGTAGGATTCACCCACGGGCGCATGGTGTCCATAGATGCCGGGCTTGTCGTTGGCATCATAGGAACCGAGGCCGATCACGTCGCATTTCGTCGGAAATTTCACAAGGTCTTCCGTCAGGGTGTCCCCCATGACGAAGATCCTGTTTCTTCTCGCCCACCATCGGTTTGCCTTCAGCGCAATGCTGATATCGCTCGCGGCGATTGCTTCGGCGATGGTGGAGTAGGGGCTTTGAAGGGTCCCGTCCCCGGTTGCGGACACATTGCCGTCAACGAAATAATCGGCCGCTCCGGTCGGGTTGGCCCATTGAATGAACGATCCGGGCTGCATGAGGAGCGTTCCGCCCGGCGCGAAAACCTGACGGTTTCCACCCTGGTCTCGATAAACTTTCGGCTGGTAAGTCATTTTTTATTTCCTCCGTTCTCCGGTGGTTGCCCCGGCGGGACCCCGGAGAGGATCCCGCCGAGTACCCGTAAGGGGCCGGGGTTACGCCTCGTCGGGGCTGATGAGCTGCGTCGCCTTGAGAAGGTCGCCGTTCGCGTCAGGCCCCATTTTTCCCTTGTAGCGGATGGCAACGACGCCGAGGATGACGGCGTTTGCCACGGCGGGCGTCACGGTCACTTCGAGATAGCGCTTCTGCGGTTTGTAAACATCGACCGCGATGGCGCTTTGCGTCAGGAGGGCATCAGCCGCCGTGACGGTATAGGCGGCCGTTCCCGCGACGGCCGCCATGGTCCCTCCGGCGCTGTCGGTATCCTGGAGGACCTGGACATTCAGGGTTCCCGTCTCGAGAAGCGTTCCGAACCCGGCGACGAACAAAACGCCGTCATATCCCTGCATGTCGATGATGCTGCTCGTCTTCGCGGTCGTTCCTGCGGCAAAGTAGCCGAGGATCTGGTCAACTTTGACGTTCTTCAAAAGGTTCATGGTCTCTTTCCTCCTTGGGTCGCCGTTAGCCCAGCTTCACGCGGGCGAAGGCTTCTTCCAGAACGGGCATCCCGTCGGACTCCAGCCGTCCGATGAACCCGACCTGATTCGTGGCCGCGTAAAGCTCATTGAGGCGCTGGAGCCTCATGCTCAAGGCGTCGGCGATCCAGTAGTAGGAGAAATCGCCGATGATCCCGACATACTGTCCGGTCGTGAAGGTGTGCGGGCAGTATTCGGACATCTTGTAGGGGCGACCGAGGATCATGTCCGGCTGTCCGCCCTTGATGTCCGGGTTCCAGATGTACTGCCCCTCCCCGTCCTTCAGCTTGCGGAGCATCTTGATCGCGGTCCGGTGGAAGATCCAGGTGGCACGGGGGTGATACTGGGCCTTGAGGCTGTAAAGGGCCTCGATCAGGCCGTCCGTCGTGAAGGCGGTCGCCGTGTTCCCGGTCGAGACATCCCTGGATGTGCTGATTCCGAACCCGGCGGTGGCCGCCGTGAAGACGCCCATGGGCTGATTGGAGCCGGAGCCCAGCAGGTAGGCATATTCCGCCGTGGTTCCGAATTTGTATCCAAGCCGGTTCGTGACGAGGCTTTCCACGTCCATTGCGGAGACGCGGAGGAGTTTTTCGGACACCTTGATGAGTTTCGCCAGGGGGTGCGGGGTAAGCTCCCTCTTCCCGAAACTCATGGTCGAATCCTCGGAGCCGGTCTTGATTTCCGCCGTCCAGCTCGGATCCGCCGGATCATTGTCGAGAGAGGGGGCCCCGAGGGATTCGGCCTTCGTCACGGGATAAACCGTTGCCAGTCCGCGGATGAAAACCTCATTGTCCATCGCCATGATGAGCTTCAGGACGAACTGCGGGGGGGCGACGAGGAATCCGCCGTAAATGTCCGCGTCGGCCTGGAGCGCCCGGAGTTCGTCTCCCCCGACCGCCGCGATCCCGCGGGAAAGGAAGATGTTCCACGCCCGGCGCTGGATTTCGGCGTTCGCCGGAAGGTTGATGTCCATTCCGCGGTACTTGATGGTGCGCGGCTCGCCCGACCTTCCGTCCGGTTTTTCCTGGAAAAGGTCCGCCATGCCGCGAATCTCGGCTTCGCGTGCTTCGAGCTTCTTTTCCCGGTCGATTTCGCGGGTGAGACGGTCGATTTCCGTGTCCATGTTGCCGTAGTTCGTTTCCTCGTCCGCCGTGAGGTTCCGCTTTTCGGCCGACGCCTTGTCAAGCAGGGCCCTGGAATCCGCCACGACCTTCGCCCTGTCGGCCAAGAGTTTTCTGATCTTTTCGTTCATGGCTAAACACCTCCGATTGATTTTGCTTTAAGTTCAAGCCGCTTCTTCATCAGGCCCAGGCCGATAAGGGGGTCGGCCACCCCTTCGTCGCCATTTGAGGGGGCGGCTGCCTTTTTCCGATATTCCTCAAGGGAGCGGAGCCCCACTTCCGTGTCGGGATAAGCCGGAAACGTGACGGGCGAAATGTCATAAAGGCGTACCTTCATAAGGGTGCGGACTTCCCCGCCGTCAACCGCTTCCCAGCGATCCGCCAGGGTCTCGAATTGGAAAGACGCTTGGTCAACGTCCCCCCTGTCGATGGAAACCATGTAATCATGCGCCCACTGTGCATCCGGGGGGATGACGTCGAATTTCAGGCCGCGCTGGTCCTCGGAAAGCGTCAACGTCCCCTTCGTGCTTCGCCCGAGAACATAGTCCGAGTTGTGATTTTTCAGCGCCCGAATGTCATCCGAATTGATTGTTTCAGAGAATGCCCCCGGGTCTATTTTTTCCCTGAAATATCCAAGGTTTTCAGAAAGAACATTGAAAACGGCCGCATATCCCGTGATGTGACGGAGACCCTTTTCGTCCGTTATGGTTCGTATTTCGGTAACGGGAAAACTCCGTCGCTCAATTTTGCTTTTTCTCTGGTTCCCGCTCATTTCGGGCCTCCCTTTTTCTCTTTTCCCGTTTCCTGGTCTCGTGTTTCGGTAGGACGGCCTTTTCGTATTGCCTTTTCATGCCGCAACCCCCTTAACGTCGGCCCCGAGGTCCGAAAGGCCGATCATGTTCTTTTCAACGATGTATTCCTTGCCCATGCCGCCCGGAATCGGGTTCAGGTTCTCCCAACCCCTGATTTCGTCGGCGTTCAGGATGCCATTGCGTTTTCCCATGATGTAAGCTGTCCACCGTTTCACGGCATCCCCGCGAAGGAGCGCCATCATGTCAAACTCGAAGAAATATTCTTCTTCCTCGTGGCGCATGATAAGGGCGCGGCCAAGTTCCTCCTCCCAGAGGACAAACCAGGGCCGCATCGTATGGGTTATGAAGCCGATGTTTTGCTCCTCGATTCCAGTTCCCCACGACGTTGACTTTTCTACGTCGGCCAGCATGTGAGGCGGGATGTGATAAAGACGGGCGATTTCCCCGATTTGGAATTTCCGGGTTTCAAGAAATTGCGAGTCCTCGGGATTTATGGTTATGGGGTTGGCCTTCATGCCGTCCTCAAGAATCATTGTCCTCTGGCTACGGCCAAGCCCTGCATAAACCTCATCAAATGCCTGTCGAAACTCTTTTTTGTTTTTACACGCCCCTGGATGTTCAAGAATGATGGACGGGTGTGTGCCGGAGCCGAAATAACGCGCCCCAAACTCCTGCGTTGCGAGGTTGAGGCCGATAGCCTCTCTTGCGAGCGTTATCGGGGAATAACCTATCGTGCCGTCATAGCCGAAACCCGGGATGTGCAGGACGTTTCCGGGGGGTATTTTGAATCCTTCGGTGAATTTCGGATCATCGGAGCCCGGGAAATAACTGTATTCGAGCTTCCCCCTGTCCCGGTCAACCTGGATCCGGTCCGGGCGGATGGGCCAAATCGCTTTTGGATATCCTGCGTTTTTGCCGGTCCATTCCCAGTCAATGTAAGCGTAGGCGTTCCCCCACGATGCAAGGTGCCCTTGGAGCGTGGAGCGGAACCGCATCGCTGTCATGGCTTCGTTCGGCCGACGCCGCATGAGCGAGAAAAGAGGGTGTTTCCGGGCCAGCTCCTTACCGCCGTCAGAGAGGCGGCGGTACAGGTAAAGCGGGAGGCTTCCAACGGTTCTGGCAAGGATATCGATGCAGGAAAGAACGGCGACGCAATACATCGCCGTCGATGATGTTACACGAACCCCTGCGGACGTTTCAACGCCCCCTCCGGAAAAATAATCAATGAGCCACCTTTCCGGCGTTGCAAGGGTGGATCTTTTTTCAAGCGTCGATATGATTCCCACTATGGACCCCTTTTCCCGAAAAAGAGGCTGAAGCAAACCAGGATCGCCCCGGGAACCGCAAAGCCGAGCCATGGGACGTAAAGCCAGAGCCCATAGCCGAGAAGCCCAAGCCCAACCAAAAACAAAAAATCCCGAATATCGGGCTTCATTTGCCTTCCTTTCTGGAAAAATGATTGTTTTCGCTTCGGGTTCTTCTCACCGCATACCGTTCACGCAGTCGTTGAACTTATGGTGAGAGCGTGACATATTAAAAGTTTTGCCGAAACGGACAAAATAGGGACAAAATAGGGACAAAATAGGACAGGGTCAGGAAAGTTTAACCTTCAGCCTCCATTCGTCGGCTGTTTTCTTCCTGATGATGGGGTGGCCGGCGGGGTCTTTTTTGATGGGAAGGCCCTTGTATTTGTGATAACGGATCGCCGTCTTTTCGCTCACTCGGAGATAGTTTGAAATCTCCTTCCACCCGGCAAGTATTTCGCTCATGTCGCCTCCGTGTCGGGCCTTTTTTCGATATCCTTCCCCGTGAGCCGCGCCTTGATCTGCTCGACGGTAAGGCCGTCGTAAACGGATGTCTTCCTTCTCGCCTCCGGGTTCATCGCCATGAGCGCCATACAGGTAAACGTCGCCATGAGGGGATCGATCTTTCCCGTCCCGGATGCCGCCTTCGTGACATAGGCCGCGTTTCCCCGGACTTCCATCCTTGCGTTTCCGACACACCATTCCATGAGGCGCTGGCTGCCGTGGGCCGCCGTCCTCTCGGCAAGCCTGCGTTCCAGCGTCTTGATCGCCCCGCTCATGCGCCAGTTCGGGGGTACGCCCACAATGCGATCATGCTCGATGGCGTAGTCTCCGTTTTTGTCGCCCTGCTCGAGGTCGTCGATGATCGCCCCGATTCCAACCGGGTCCACGCCGATCCGGTCCAGGAGCCCGGCCCGCTCGAAACGCCTCACGATGTCCCCGAATTGCTGTACGTCAGGCCCGGGCTCGTCGACAATGACGAGATCCCCGTCCCGCGCAAAGTCGGCGTACCTGGCGGCCTCCGACTTCCGGCGCTCCAGGGCGATCCGGTGAACCCATGCGCGGTTCCAGAAAAGGAGCCCCTTCGTCTCGATGTCCCGCCCCATGACGCACATGCCGAGAAGGTCGTCCAGGCCGCCGCCGTCGCCGCCGATTACAACGACCTCCGACCGCTGCTCGATGTCATCCAGGGTGACGCCCGCCGCGCAGCCTTCCCAGAAGTCGGCGCCGCTCCATCTCTGCGATTTCAGGGAGAGGCCCATTTCAACGTTGAGGTGTTTGGCGAGAAAGCCCTGCATGCTCTCGGGTCCCTGCTCCTCGGCCTTTTTGAACTCCCGGAGAATGAACTGCTCGTCCACCGAGGCGCCGAGGTTGGGGTTTGTGACATAGAAATATTTCGGGTCTAGGTGCCTCTTCTCGTCAAGAATGGCCTTCGGGAACTCGTAGATGATCGGGAGGAAGTGGGGATCATCTATCCGACCGTCCCGAACGCCCCGGGCATAGTCCAGTTTTTGTTTGAACACGCCGGCCGGTGCCTCGTCAGATTGCGTTGAAAGGTAGATGACAAACCCTTCGGGGCGGGAAGCAAGGCCGCCGCAAGCCTCGCGGAGCATGTTCTCCGCGTTCGGGCGCTTGCCGAAAAGCCATAGCTCGTCAATCAGGACCGCCGTGGACTTCTTCCCGCCCACGGTCTCGGAGTCGGCGGCCACTACCTTGAGGGTGGCGCCGGTCCCGCGGTGAGTGATCTGCCGATAATGCTCCTGAACGTGCATCAGGCTCGAAAGCTCTTCGTCGGCCCTGATCATGTCCCGGGCCGGATAGAAGCTGTTGTTTGCGATTTCGACCGTGGGGGCGAGGATGGTAAACTCCGCGGACTCCCTCCAGTTTCGGATAAGGGCGGTCATCATGATTCCGGCAGATGACGTTGATTTGCTGTTCTTTTTGCTGATCAGCAGGAAGAATTCCTGAATCATCCGGCGGCCCGCCTCGGGGTCGTAGGCGCCGAAAATCGAGGCCACGAAGTCAAAGAGCCACTTCCTCCCGGCCTCGCCCAGTGTCGGGCGGCCCAGGACATCGACAAGCCGCAACTCCTTGAAAACCGACATGGCGGCAGCGGCTTCCGCTGGGAAAAGCGGCGGAAGGGTGATCAGGGACTCTCCGGAAAGAATCCGGCGCTCCCAGTCTAAACATTTCGTACTCCATTCCATCCTACTTCACCAGTTTCAGCGGCGGGGGGCCTGACGCATACTTCCCGGCCGCTGCGTCTTTCGCTTTTTCCTGGAGATCCTTTTTCTTACCCTTCGCCTCCGTCGCCCTAGAATGGACGAAAGGGGCGGCCGCAATCGCCATGCGGTCCCTGCGGTCCTTCTTCGCCCTTTTGTCGTTCATCACCTTGAGCATGTAGGTCAAGGGATCCAGATTCTCGGCCTCGGCCTCCCGCGCAACGTCGGCCGGAACCTTCGGCGCTTGCGCCTCCCGCTCGACCGTTTTCTTGTTCCTGGCCCCTTTTGGCCTCCCCGCTCCCGGTCTGTATCCGCCGCTTGCCATTTTGATTTCCCTCACGTTTGATTTTCTGATGCAGCCTGATTGAAAATATCAAAAATCAAGATTTAATCTCCGAATGAG
>Ga0265297_10010771_pt1 | contig 11391 bp, 10 predicted proteins | sample Munlanlwell13791_FD_192502 | JGI IMG/M metagenome (GOLD analysis project Ga0265297, IMG submission 192502) | Leachate microbial communities from a municipal landfill in Southern Ontario, Canada - Leachate well 137-91 | ecosystem: Engineered > Solid waste > Landfill > Unclassified | place...
CCCGTATTGGCGGCCAATGATGTGAATTTGGGGATTTTGGGAGAAAAATATTTTGGCGTGGCTAAAGGCTACAAGGATGTAATAGGTATTTTTATCGGCACCGGATTGGGCGCGGGAGTGCTTATAAAGGACAAATTGCTTTTAGGAAGCCATGGGGCGGCTTCTGAAATCGGGCATATGATTATAGATCCAAACGGCCCTAAATGCAGCTGCGGTAACCGCGGATGTTTAGAGGCTCATGTGGGGCGCTGGGCGATCGAGCGCGATATACGCATCCAGCTGCGTAAAGGCAGGAATTCGGTATTGAATGCGCTGCTTTCCCCGGGCAGGAGGGTAATAAAGAGCAAAATGCTCGCCAGGGCCCTGCGCGCAAAAGACCCTTTAGTAACCGGGGTAATGAAAAAAGCGGCATGTATTACCGGGGATGCCTGCGTATCGTTAAGGCATATATTCGACCCGCGGCTTATTGTATTGGGCGGGGGAGTGATAGAGGCCTGCGGTAATTTTATGCTTCCTTTTATCCGCAACCGGCTCGCCAAAGACAGATTTTTCTCAAAGTTGAGCAAATGCAAGATAGCCGTTTCTCAATTAGGGGATAATGCCACTATTCTGGGAGCGGTCGCTTTCTGCCGGAAGGGCTGATCTTGGTGAGCGCGTCCAGACCCTTCCAGCCGGAACGGTCTGCCCAGATTTTTCCAAAATCCATATAAGATTTTTCAGCGCGGCGCATAAGCTTGTTCTTTAAGGCGGGCTTACCGCAGCTCCTATTTTTCGATAGAAGCGAATAATTACGCATATCGCCCAGTTTTTTCTGTATCCGTCTTGCCTTCGATATGCAGGGAGCCAAACGTCCCGGGTAGAGCGGCCGGAATATCTCCAGAGTATAACGTAACTGCCTGGCATGTATGCGTAAAGAATGCAGTTCATCCATACTCCCGTTACCCTTATGAGAAAGCAGCTTGTCTAGTCCGCCCATTATTTTTTTCCTGCCGATTTTGTATAAAATACTTTTATCCAGGCAGGCTTCCCCGGTTTTCAGGTATTTTTCCATTTTTGCCCTTATCCGGGATTCATCCAAGCCGGAGAGGAGGCGCTTAATCCCGGGCTGCAGTTTTTTTCTCCGTCGGGAGAGGGGAGCGATAGCAGGTTTTCCCGCCTTCAGTTTCGTAAGAATGCTTATTTGGGTATCCAGATCCCTGGCCCGGCTTAGAGATCTGCAGGTATTGCGTATAACGTTTATGATTTCGCGGTATTCTTTTTCCGGGAATGCGGATTTAAAACACCAGAGGCTTATCCTGAGCCGGCGCCCCGATACGCGCATACGATGCACAGCTTCCCGGTCGATATCCAGGATGACTTCTTTCTTATGCTGGAGGAAATTATTGAGGTTATGCGATATCGTTTTCCAGGGCAGGCCGTACCTCATGCAGTGTAGTATTTTATCAGAGTTTCCTGCGCGTTAAATTTCCCGTCCGCGGCGGAGGGGGGCCTGAGGTACTGCCCGTTTTGGTTCAGGATTCTCGTTTTAGAGGTATCCTTCCAGTAGGTGTCCATGATAAAGCGCAGGTGTTCCTTGATTTCCTGCCTGGAGATTTCGAAAAGCAGCTCGATCCTGCGTTCGAAATTCCTGTACATCCAATCGGCGGAAGAGAGGAAAACCTGGGGGTCGGCATTGTTGTTGAATATGTAAATACGGGAGTGTTCCAGGAACCTTCCTACCACGCTTTTTACTTTGATGTTTTCGCTTAAACCGGGGAGCCCCGGCGTAAGGCAGCAGATCCCCCGTACGATAATCTTTATTTTTACTCCCGCGCAGGAGGCGGCATAAAGTTTTTCTATTATCTTGCTGTCTTCCAGCGAGTTCATTTTGAGGAAGATGAACCCGTTCTTATAATTCTTCTGCAGCTGGGTTTCCCTTTCGATGAGTTCGATAAAATACTGGCGCATATCAGCCGGGGAAGTGACTATGCGCCTCCTCCGCGAGGGGAGGGAGTAGCCGGTGATTACGTTAAACATATCGCTGATATCGCGCGCAAAGTCGTCATTAGCGGTAAAATACCCTATATCCGTGTATACGCCGGAGGTTTTTTCGTTATAATTTCCGGTTGAGAGGTGCACGTAGCGGCGGATACGCTCCTCTTTACGCACTATCAAGATCATTTTGGAGTGGGTTTTCATTCCCGGCAAACCGTAGATTACATGGCATCCTGATTCCTCCAGCTCCCTGGCCCAGTTGATATTCCTTTCTTCGTCGAAACGCGCCTTGATTTCCACCAGGATGGTTACCTGTTTCTTGTTTTTTGTAGCTTCTTTTAGGGCCTTGATGATCCCGGAATCGTCGTTTGTCCGATAAAGAGTCATCTTTATGCCCAATACCTGGGGGTCTTTTGCCGCGCGTTGCAGTAATTCCAGGGTAGGCGCAAATGATTGATAGGGATGGTGCAGGATAAAATCGCCTTCCTTGATCTTATCGAATATATCCTCATATTCTATTTTTGCGGGTGTAAATGCCGGGTAATTAAGTACGGGCCTTGCGGGCTGGGAGGCTATTTCGAAAAGGAAGGACAGGTCTATTTCTTTATCGATAAAGCATAGTTCTTCTTTTGCGAACTCCATCTCTCCGCAGATGATCTCCTGCAGCTGGCTGTCGGATCCTTTTTCCATTTCCAAGCTCACTACTTTCGCCCGCGGCCTCTTTTTCACTTCATTTTCGATGGCTTTGAGCAGGTCGGGGGTGTATTCTTCGTCGATGCTTAGTTCGCTGTCCCGGATTACCCTGAACAAGGCGCTGGACGATATGTCATAGCCCTTGAAGAAGTCCTTCAGGTGCTCGCGCATAATTTCTTCGATAAGGATGAAGCAATCCTCGTTTTTTTCACTGGGCAGGCGCAGCGTTCTCGGGATTACCTTGGGAACGGTAACCAGCGCGGTATAGAAAATGTCTTTCCGGGAAAGTTTTATAACGAAGGCGATTGTTTTTGAAGCGAATACGGGAAAAGGATGCCCTTGGTCCACGGCCATGGGCGTAACGATAGGGAAGATATTTGTTTCAAAATAACGGTTGGCGAACTTTTTTTGTTCCGCATTGAGCTCCTGGTAGCTTTTGATAAAAATCTTGTTTTCCCCCAGCTCCGCTTTTATTTTCGCGTAAGTGCCGTACAGGTCCCTGACCGATTCCAGGACGGCCGATTTGACCTTTGGGTAAAACTCCTGAGGGGTAAAGCCGAATACGTCTTTCCGGTTATACCCCGAATCGATCAGTCTTTTCAGCCCCGCAACCCTGACCATGTGGAATTCGTCCAGGTTATTGACGAATATCGCCATAAACTTGATCCGTTCGAGCAGGGGGTTATTCGGGTCCGTTGCTTCCTGAAGTACGCGGTTATTAAAAGCCAGCCAGCTTAAATCCCTGGGGATAAAAGGTATTTTTGCACCGGTTATGTCCTTAGTATCCATAGCTTATCCTTTTACCGACAACGTTATCTTATTCCCGGTAATCTCCTCGAAAAGGTTCTTTTTATTCTTAAAATCTTCCGACTCAAGGGTTAGGTTGCCTTCCGCATAAGCCTGCAGTATGATATTTTGTTTAGGGTTGATTTTTACTTCGACTTTTTTGACCTTTTGTTTATGCGACCTGTCAAGCGAATTGGCTATTCTCAGCAACGAACTGAGCTTCTGGACGATTATTTGTTTGTCTTGCGGCAGGGAACCGTAAAGCAGGTGCGCTTCATTGGGCAGGGCTTTGCGGTGATAACGGGCTATACAGGCGATCATTTTTACTTCTTCCGCGTTAAGCCTGGATAAGTTCAGGGAATTGATTATGTATTCCGTGTGTTTATGGTGCGAACGGTTATGGATGAACATCCCGATATCGTGCAGCCAGGCAGAGAGGAGCAGGTATATCAAGCATTCTTTTTTTAGTCCCAGCGGCTCTCTCAGCCCGGAGAAGAGCATTTCCGAGATCTCCGCGACATACTGCGCGTGCTTAAGATCAACTTTGAATTTGGCACAGGTGCTCTTGGCGATGGAGATAAGCTGGTTGGATTTGTTGTATTTCTTCGACAGTTCCAGTTCAAACAGTATATTCGCCAGCACGGCTTCCGCCAGGGAGGTCTCCAGTATATAGACCCGGTCATTGGAGGTCAGGGTGAAAAAAATATTCAATATGATCGCGTATGCGGTTATGGTGTCGGCACTTTCTCCCGGGATCTTGTAATCTTTGCCGATCTCCCGGGGCGTCTTGTCGGCCAGGTTCTTGAGTATCTGCCGGGATTCTTCCCCGTTGATCTGGAAAAATTTGTCTTCATAGCGGCCAGTCTTGAGTATGTTTTGGAAGAAAGAAGAGTAGTTTTCGTCCACGATGATGACATCGTTAATTTCTATTTTTGGCAGGGAATTTTCGAATTGGTTGAATTCATTTTCGATGTATTCGGTTACCCCTTCGAATATCTGCTCCATATTCCCGTTCAGGGAAGACATGAGCTGTTTAAGGCGCAATACTCCCAAGGGCAGCCCGGTATGCATAAGGGTAAAACCCTGTTCCGTTATCGAAATGTCCAGGCTTGCAGATCCGAGTTCGGCGATAATCAGGTTCTTTGAATGTATGGGGTAGCTTTCCTTGAGTTTATGGTTCAGGTAGGCGTCGATATAATAAACTATATCCCCTACGGTGAGCACATCGACTACCATGCCGGTCCGCCTCAATACGGCATCGCAGAATATATCTTTATTCTTTGATTCGCGGACGGCAGTGGTGGCGATCACCTTCAATTCGGAAACTTCGTATTCGTCAAGCAGCTCCTTGTACTTGTTCAGAAAGTTTACAGCCTGATTGATCGTTTCTTGAGAAATCCTGTTTCCGAGAAAGGTATCGTTTGCGATAGGGACGACATTCTTGAGCGATTCAAGTATGTTGAAACTGTCCCCGCTTTTTTCGCCGATAATCAATTTTATCGATCTTGACCCGATATCGATTACGCCAACACGCATATTAGCAATCCGTTTTATAGGTTATTATGGTTTAATTGTTCCCTTGAGGGAGGTGAAATTATTCTATATCTTCTCTCCTCCGTTGGCAAGGAATATCTCCCCGGAAAGCGGTATTTTTCATAAAAAATATTTACTCCGGATTTTACCATGGCTTAACATGGATTTTACATACAAGTATTAAAATAAAATGTTATGGGCAATAAGATGAAAAATCCGTTTTTAACTCTCCTGTTCATTCTCGCCTGCCGCGGCCTTCTTTTTGCCGATACCCTGTTCCTGAAGTCAGGGAAGGTGTTCGATTGCCGGATAGTGGAAAAGACAAGCGATTATGTAAAAATAGAGTATTCCGGCCGGCCGCTTTATTTCGAGTGGAAATACGTCCGTAAAATCGACGAACATGCCATTCCTCATGCGGAAAGGGGGGAGTACCGGGAAGCCAGCGCGGAGCAGTGGAGCCGGGAGATTGCCGATGAAATCAGGCAGGGCAGAAGCTGCGGCATAAAGGCGGTAATCGCCGCCAGCGCCTTAAAAGGTTTTTCCCCTCTGAAAGTGAAATTCAACGGATCGGGATCGTCTTCCGCTGACGGCAAGATAATCTCATATCGCTGGGATTTCGGAGATGGGGATACTTCGCGCCTGGCCAGGGTTTCAAATACGTACATCAGCATGAGTTATGGGGTAAGGGAATATAATGTCAAATTGACCGTTGAAGACGAAAAGGGGAATATTTCTTTTGCGGAGACCACTGTGTACGTGGATAATAAGGATCTTTGAAGAATGAAAAATAAATGTTTTTGTATATTTGGCGTATCCCTCGTATTTTCTGCCGCGCTATTTTTTCTTTTCTCGCCAGCCTTCCCTTCAGAGCTAAGCCCCGGGATCGAATTGGCGGGGGAGGGGAAGTTTGAAGAAGCGAGGAAGATATTCGAGAAGGCGCTTAAGGCAAACGGCGGCGATTCCTTATCCGAGGGCTCGCTCTGGATTATAGATGATTTTGATTCCGGGAAGATAGAAAGAGAATGCGCATTGTCCCTGTTCAAGGGGCTGCGTTTAATCGCCGCGAACCTGCCGGAGCAGGCGCTTGAGGAGCTCTTGTCGGCGGAGAAGCTGGATCCCGGTTACTCCCGTACCCATAATATCCTGGGGATGGTTTATGCCATTCTGGGGCATGCCGGGGATGCGGAGAGGCAGTTCAGGGAAGCGATAAGGCTGCAGCCGCGTTACGCTCAGGCTTATTTCAATCTCGGTTCGTTTTACCAGTCGCAAGGCGAAAACTCAAAAGCCCTGGAGAATTACGAGAAGGCGGCAAGCATAGAACCTTCTTCAGAAATATATACGGATATCGCCTACATATGCGCGGAAGAAAACAGGTATAAAGAAGCGATAACTTATTTCCATAAGTCCCTTAAACTGAAACCCGGGGATGCGGATGTCTATTATAACCTTGGCATGGCTTATTTTATGTCCAACCAGTATTTAAAATCCCGGGAAAACTTTATCAGGGCCAAGGCTTTTTACCGGAAGGCAGGGGATAAAAAGGGGATTGCCGATACGGATAAGTTCTTGGATAAATTCTTCGAGTTGGAAGCAAAGTGGAAAACCGGCAATTAACAAAAAATTTACCTTTGCTTAAGACCGTCTTTACAATGACCGCTTATACTTTTGCCGTGTGCAGGCAGCCGGAAAGCGTGCTGGCAGGACTTTTTTCCAGCCGGGCCTATTAATAACGCGGAGGAGACGATGGATATAGTGTTGAAAGAGCAAAAGGGGGATGCGGACGGCCTTTGGGGGGAAGGGCAGTGCCGTCAGCTTTTCCGCAAGTGGAAATATGAGCTTGACGAAAATGAAAAGCAGGTTTGGCTTTGGAATTCGATGGTCGCGATGAAAAGGATCTTGGAAAGGAGGGGCAGGCGCGGTCAGAGGCCGCGGGTTACCCCTTGTGTTTATTGAATATATGCCGGAGAATCCCCGGTTTTTCCGGTTTGCCTTCCGTTTCTCGCTTATCTTATTAATCTCCAATAGGTGTTTACTTGCGGGGCAGAGTATAATATAATAATCGAAATCCCGCCTGCCGGAAATATTGTATCTATAACGAGCAGCGCGGGTTCAGGTTGTGTATTTTTTGTCCGTTTTGGCAGATAGGCGTATAAACTGCCGGCCGGTACATGTAGAAAACCAGGAGGATGCGATGTTGAGGCACGTGGACGAAGAGTTAAAAGAACTGCATAAGGATATTCTAATGCTGGCCGTATCCGTACAAGAGGCAATCTCCAAGTCCATCGAGTCATTGAAGAACAGGGATAAGGATTTAGCGCAGGAGGTTATCGATTCGGACGGCAAGATCGATGAGCTGGAATTGGCGATAGACGAGAAGTGTATAGACCTTATCGCCCGCTATCAGCCGATGGCGGGGGATCTGAGGTATATTACTACTGGGCTTAAGATCAACGCGGAGCTGGAGCGCATCGCAGATATCGCCGTAGACATAGCGCAGAGATCTCTGGAGCTGATGCAGAAGCCGCTGCTCAAGCCTTTGGTAGATATCCCCCGGCTTTCAGAGATCGCCCGGGAGATGGTCCGCGATTCCATAGACGCCTTCATAAAGAAAGATGCCCAGCTGGCCAGAAGGGTGGCTTTGGCAGATGCCGACGCGGACAGGCTGCGTAATCTGGTGCAGGACGAGCTGGTGGATGAGTATATGGCGCGTGATTCTAAGACCGCAGAGCGCGCGGTAGCCCTGCTGCTGATAGCCAGGTATTTGGAGCGGATATGCGACCATACTACAAATATAGCCGAAGACGTGGTTTATATGGTAGAGGCAAAAGTGGTTAAACACCATCCTGAAGAGTTGCAATAGCCAGCAGATATATATTCTTGACCCCCCCGGATTAGTGGTATATAATTTTCTAATTACCCCCCTATAAACAAGCAGACAGACAGGAGAAGCCAAAATGGATGAAATATTGGAGATTTTGGAGAAAGACGGCCGCGCCAGCGCGGAGGACATAGCCAAAATGCTGCGTAAAGACGCCGGAGAGGTGAAAAAGGCGATAAAAAAATACGAAAAAGAAGGCGCGATCCTGAAATACAAAGCGGTGATCAACAGGGATTTGATCAGGGATGAGGACTTCGAAGTCAGGGCGCTGATCGAAGTGAATATCGTTCCTCAGAAAGACCTCGGTTTTGACAAGATTGCCGAGCGCATCTATTCTTTTCCCGAGGTTACCAGCTGTTACCTTATCAGCGGCACGTATGACCTTCTGGTGGTAGTGGCGGGCAAGAACCTGCACACAGTTTCCAATTTCGTGGCGGAAAAACTTTCCTGCCTGGAGCATGTGCGCGGCACCGCTACGCATTTCCTGCTCAAGAAATATAAAGAAGACGGGGTGATCCTGAAACATAAATCAGAAAACAACAAGAGGATAGCGATATCCTATTAGGCCTACAAGAGACTATGAAAAATATCGTTTCAAAAAAAGTGCAGATTATGCAGCCTTCGGGAATCCGGGTCTTTTTCGATCTGGTGCTGGGGATGAGGGATGTGATATCCCTGGGGGTAGGGGAGCCGGACTTTGTTACTCCCTGGCAGATACGCGAGGCGGGCATATATTCCCTGGAGGAGGGATTTACCAGCTATACCTCGAATAAAGGGCTTTATAAGTTGAGGCTGGGAGTGCGCCGGCATCTGAAGGATAAGTACGCCCTGGAGTATTGCCCCGATGAGGAGATATTGATTACTGTCGGGGTAAGCGAAGGCGTAGATTTGGCGATGCGCGCGATAATCAATCCCGGGGACAAGATAATCGTTCCCCTGCCGAGTTATGTGTCGTACGGACCTGTCGTCGAGCTTGCCGGAGGAGTGCCGGTTTACATCGACACCTCCGGGAGCGGCTTCAAGCTTACCCCGGAGCTCTTAAGAAAGAATATAGATTCCAGGACGAAGGCCGTTGTGTTGAATTATCCGGTTAACCCGACGGGTGTCTCTTACCGCCGCAGGGAGCTTGAGGATATAAATAAGATTCTGTTGAATAAAGGGGTTTTTTGCATCACGGATGAAGTGTACGGCGACCTGACCTATGATTTTAACCATACCGCTTTTCCCACGCTCCCGGGCGCAAGGAAGAATACCGTATATTTAAACGGGTTTTCCAAATCTTTCGCCATGACCGGATGGCGGGTAGGTTTTGCCTGCGGCCCAAAAGAAATTATTGCGGCGATGACCAAAATCCATCAGTATACGATTATGTGCGTTCCGATAACCGGGCAAATGGCGGCTGCGGAGGCGCTGGCCAGCGGGAGAAAATCGGTAGAACAAATGAAACGGGAATATAACCGCCGGCGTCTTTTTATGGTGGAGGAGCTGAACTCGCTGGGTTTAAAATGTTCATGCCCCCAAGGGGCTTTTTATATTTTCCCCTCGATTAAAAACAGCGGATTATCTTCCATGGAGTTTTCGCGCAGGCTGCTAAAAGAACAAAAGGTCGCGGTGGTGCCGGGTACGGCTTTCGGACCGTGCGGAGAGGGGTACATAAGGATTTCTTATGCTTCAAGTTTTGACAACCTGAAAGAGGCTTTGGCGAGAATCAGGAAATTTCTGGAAAAGAGGGGATGATGGCTACTAAGAAAAAGGACAGTTTTCAGATTTACGTGAAACAGATCGAGGCGATTTCCAAGGTCGCCAACTTGATTACTTCCGGGATGTACCTGGAGGAGCTGCTGCGTTTGGTGGTCCAGGTGACCGCCGAGGTAATGAGCTCGAAGATTTCGTCTTTGATGCTGCTGGATCCGGACAAGAAGGAGCTGATAGTCAAAGCTACCCAGTCGATATCCGAGGCGTACAATAAGAAGCCGAATATACCGTTAGGGGAGGGGATCGCCGGTGAAGCCGCCAGGGACAATAAGCTGGTTTGCGTACCGGATGTAAAAGAAGACGAGCGTTATTTAAACCAGGACGTAGCCAGGAAAGAAGGGTTATGTTCTTTGGTTTGCGTCCCGCTGGCGGTAAAGGGCAGGGTTATCGGAGTACTGAACTGTTATACTTCCAAAAAACATAGATTCTCCAAGAATGAATTGGACCTTTTGGTCGCCCTGGCCAACCAGGCGGCCATAGCCATAGAAAACGCGGAGCTCGATCTGCGCGCGCGTTCCGCCGAAGAAGCCCTGACGACGCGTAAATTGATCGAACGGGCCAAAGACATTATCTCCCAGGATGCCAACATTCTCCCTTCGGAAGCATACCGCCTGATCCAGAAACAGAGCATGAACATGCGTAAATCCATGCGCGAGGTGGCCGAGGCGATTATTCTGGCGAAAGATATAAAAACAAAAAAAGACTGAAGGAGAAATAATATGAACATAAGGCAGGAAGCATTGTTCAGGGTAAAAGGCATCAACCTAGACAAACTCCCTTCTCCCAAGAAGGTCTCTACCTACTTCGGGGAGAATACCTTTGGCATGGCCACCATGTCAAAGCACCTCTCCAAGGATGTCTTTGAGGCCTTCAAGCTCTGGATGTCCGAAGGCAAGACCATTACCTTGGACCAGGCCAACCAGATAGCCGACGCCATGAAGGAATGGGCGATCTCCAAGGGCGCCACCTACTACACCCACTGGTTCCAGCCGATGACCGGCCTGACCGCCGAAAAGCACGACAGTTTCATCTCCATCTGCGGCCCCGGCAAGGTGATCGAGAAGTTCTCCGGCTCAAAGCTCATCCAGGGAGAGCCCGACGCCTCCAGCTTCCCCTCGGGCGGCATACGCGCCACCTTCGAGGCAAGAGGCTATACCGCCTGGGACCCTTCCAGCCCCGCATTCATCATCGAAAACAAGCTGGGCAAGACCTTATGCATCCCTACTATCTTTATCTCTTATCACGGAGAGGCCCTGGACAAGAAGCTCCCGCTCCTGCGCTCTGACGATGCCTTGAGCAAGGCGGCAATCGGCCTGCTTAAGCTCTTCGGGCACAAGGACGTCAAGAAGGTGTTCTCCACCTGCGGCCCCGAGCAGGAGTACTTCCTGATCGACAAGAACTACTATAATCTGCGCCAGGACCTGGTGATGACCGGCCGCACCCTGGTAGGCGCCCCCAGCCCCAAGGGTCAGCAGCTGGAGGACCAGTACTTCGGCACGATCAAGGAGAGGGTCGCCAACTACATGTTCGAAGTTGCCGAGGAGGCCTACAAGCTGGGCATCCCCCTGATGACCCGGCACAACGAGGTAGCCCCGCACCAGTATGAATTCGCCCCCATCTTCGAAGAGTCCAATATCGCAGCCGATCACAACCAGCTGCTCATGGACCTGATGAAGAAGGTGGCCTTGAGGCACAACCTGGTCTGCCTGCTCCACGAGAAGCCCTTTGCCGGCATCAACGGCAGCGGCAAACACCTGAACTGGTCCCTTGCC
>Ga0265297_10010772_pt1 | contig 11390 bp, 10 predicted proteins | sample Munlanlwell13791_FD_192502 | JGI IMG/M metagenome (GOLD analysis project Ga0265297, IMG submission 192502) | Leachate microbial communities from a municipal landfill in Southern Ontario, Canada - Leachate well 137-91 | ecosystem: Engineered > Solid waste > Landfill > Unclassified | place...
GTTAAAATGCGTGTAAGACATTCTAAATCCTCCTTTTTTAATGGCTGGCTAATCACTACCATTTTACAAGGACAAGATTGGGATGTCTTTTTGAGTCTATTTGTAAAGCTTCGAACTGGAACTTAACGTTTAGCTATTGACAGCTTCAGTAAAAAGTGCTAAACTGATTTTGTTCAAGGAAAGGGGAAAAAAATAAGGAGTGGGAACCCTCCTTTTTTGTATAACTGGAGCGTATAATCAAGCAGTAGAAATTTGATAGTTTGCTTCGCAAACTGAAAAAATGATCAAATTACACTACTTGATAAACTGACTTGTAGGCAGAAGTTTAGCTGGGATTTAGGGACCTATGGGCAGAAGGAATTATAACCAACGGCATTTCGGCCCCATAAACTATGTGGGCCAGCCGCGAAGTTGCCTTCTGTTTCTCACCTTTTTCCTGGCTATACTTCTGCCTATTGCTGTCTTCGGACGGCGATAGTGCACGTACCCCTGATTCTAGTCCGATGCGGGCTTCAGGATACAACAAAATAGCCCGCAAGGGCGGAGGTAACGCTGATGAAACAGTTGCGCGTTGTTATGCTGTTGATCACCGCCTTCGCTGTCCTGGTTGTATTCCAGGCTGCGACGGCACCGGTGCAGGCTGGCGGATTTGCTCTCGATAGCATCTTCGCCCAGGTCTACTCGGCAAAGGTGACGGTGGTGGATGCGGGAGTAACCGCATACGCTACCTATCACAAGGACTTCGGGGACCAGGTCGTGACTGCTGTTGCACCGAACTCCGGCAATGTCACCATGCTGTGGGACAAGTACGGCATCACGGCACCGACCCGGTGGCTGAGAATCGTCACCGTGGTCAAGGACGTCAAGGGCAATCAGGTTGTCGACCTGAAGCAGGCTTTCGTTACCCCGGCCAATGAACGGTCGAACATGGGCATCGTCTGCAAGGTCGTCAATCCGTACGAGATCTGGATCGACGGCGAAAGCCTACCCGACTTCGTCCGGTTCACCCCGGTTGTGGTTCAGAATGCGTCCAAGAAGGAACGGACCATCATCTGGATCTTCCATGTGGTGAACCACTTCGAGCGGGAGAACACGACCGACGTGTTCATCACCCGCCTCGACGTCTCTGATGAGCTGTCACTGGATCTGGTCGTCGACCAGCCTCAATTGGGTCTGACCCAGGGGATGCTGGAAGCCGAAGATCGGCCCGACACGCTCACCCGGTTCTTTCGGTCCTACCTCTATGGACGCTACCCGCTGCAACTGATCAAGACCATCGCACCGTACCAGATCAAAGCGGACGGGCGTGCCCAGCGGGTGCAGGGAGACCTGGAAGCGGGCTTTCGCGACCAGATCGCCAAGCTGCAAGCAGCCTATGACGAGAAGCTCGGTGTCTACCAGGACAAGATTGATGAGCTGATCGCCAAGCTGAACGCGGCGCAGGAAGCCAGCAAGCCGAGGAACTGGACACTGAGGGCTGGTGCCTCGCCGACGGGCTCGTGGGCGGTCTGGGTTTCGCAGAACGGCCGATCGGTTGGTCCGCTCTGCGTCAAGGACGAGAAGATCGTTGTCAACGGCGACCCCGGCACCTACTTCGTGGAAGTGGTACCATGGGGTCAGAAGTTCGAGAGCTGGCACCGCTACGACGTCACGTCGCGCGGGCAGCAACTGGAGGTGAACTGATGCACCGACGCATCCTGGTAGTACTGCTGGCCCTGGCCTGCTCGGTCGCTATGGCACAGAACGTGCCGGTGACTGAGCGACGGGTCAGCGAGCCGTTTCGCATCAACTGGGACGCGGCCTACAAGCTGGCGTCCCACATCTTCGCCGCCAAGTGGATCAAGACCTGCAAGCCCGTATGGTGCAGCTCGTACCCCTCTCCGGCGCGGATCACGACCTGCTACGGCAAGCCGATCGCCGGCGACAGTTTGACCCCCGTGGACGACAAGCTCTGTCAGCGACCCTGCTGGGTCTTCTGGAAAGAGCGGGGTCTGACAGGCGTGGCTGTCGAACAAGGCGAGGGTGGCAACACCATCGTTTCGACCTTCACGGTCTTGCGCCAGCCTGAGACGGTTGTACGTGAGCGCGAAGTGGTTCGCGAAACCCTTCGGACTCACACCGAGTACATCCAGAACCCGGGCACTGTCACGACCGTGTTCCTGAGCACCGGTGGTTACCGGCCTCCGGCCGGGATCACCCAGGTCGGGACCACCAACCTGCACGTTCCCAATGGCCAGACTTTCTACGGGCCGGAGGAGAACCAGGTCTACGTCAGTTTCCGACGGCAACAGGATGTGGTCTGCAAACCGCAGCCTGAACCGCCGCCTGGAGATGACTGTGTTCCGGGTGGTTCTGGAGACGACCCGCCGCCCAACTCGGGCGAGGTCAATGTCCCGCCGCACGACCCCTCGGGTCAGCCGCCTGGCGGAGACCCCCATCCGCCGGGTGTGGGGCCGCCGCCACCGGCTCCGCCCGATCATGGGATCATCACGGGTCCGGACGTGCCTCCGCACGCCCCTCGGCCAGAGGGGGAACATCAGGCCGATCCGATCGTCGAGAACGGTGTCTAGCCCCGAGCGGGGCAGACACGAGTACCGCCTGGAACATTAGCGCTTGCGCTAGTGTTCCAGGATTTATCCAAATCTACAAATCTTGCAGATTTGGAATAAATTAGCTTGACCCCAGTAGTACAGCAAAGCTGACTACGGGGCAGGCAAAAATTTGGAATGTCGACTATTGACATTCCAAAAACAAAATGGTATATATGATAGGCAAGTCAAAGGTTTAAAGTCAAAAGTCAAAATACAAATTAATTTTGCTGGGGAAAGGAAAACAAATGAGAATAGGGGCAATCATTTCAAAAGCGGGGGAAAGGGCTAAAGCGTTTTTTGCTAGTAAGAAAAAAGTTATGGCAGGGGCCGCAATCGCCGCTACTTTGGTAGCCGGAGTTTTTGGTTTGCAAGCGAATGACTCAGCAAAATCAGCTGGAACACCACGTTTCAACTTTTTGCAGGGTGACAAGGAGATGCTTCGAGTCGCAAAGACTACCGATTCAACCTGGGGTGATCCTGTCACTGCCAGTGTCGGCGATAGAGTTGCTTTCATTTTTTACTACCACAACGGTAAGGTAGACACTACTGCTCATAACACTACTTTGAGAGTAGATTTGCCTGCCCAACAGGGTACACAGCTGAAAGCTACAAGCTACCTTTGGTCCTCAGAAACAGCATATATCACCGATACCGTTGTTGACGGCCAAATTGTTGGCCAGTCTGGCGCAACAATCAATACGACCGGTCCGGCCAGAATTGAATATGTTCCCGGGACTTCAAGATGGTTCCCGAACGGTTCACAAACCGGTCAGGATCTTCCTGACGGCATCGTTTCGGCTTCCGGTATCAACATCGGCGACATTCAAGGTTGTTGGCAGTACTCCGGTTATGTAACATTTCTTGCTGATATTAAAGGTCAGACAAACTTGGTTATGGACAAAAAAGTCGCTCATCCTGGTGAAACAACCTGGCATGACGAAATCAATGCCAACCCGGGCGATAGCGTTGTCTACGATTTAGGTGTTAGGAACGACGGCAATATTACTGCACAGCAGGTTACGGTTAAAGATATTCTGCCCACTTATATGACCTATGAGACCGGTACCACATATCTTTATACTGCCGCTCATCCAGAGGGAGTAAAACTACCTGATACACTTTATACCACAGGTGTCTCATTGCCTGATGTGATCCCCGGACAGTCAAATTCCGTATATATTACTTATAGAGCCAGAGTAAATGCTAATATTCCTGCCGGTTCTTGGTCTTTGAATAACGTTGCCAAAGTTTTTCAGGCTGGCGTTGAAAAAGATATGGACCAAGCCAAAGTCAACGTAACAGCTGACCGCGGATTGGTTATTGATAAGAAAGTTTCTAACGGTACAAGCTGGGTTGAGCAAAGCACAGCTCGTATTGGCGACACTATTACATACCGTATTGTCGTTCGAAATACCGGAAATATTGCGGTTAACAGCGTGGTCGTTCGCGACATTGTTCCTATGTACGTCAGCTATGTTGCCGGATCAACTACCGTTGATGGCGTTGCAGTTGGCGATCAGATTGTAACTACTGCCGGTCTTTCACTTGGCAATATTCCTGCCGGTGGTTCGAAAACAATTACTCTACGAGGTCGAGTTTATGGTTGTCCTCCGATTGGTGGTTACACATTGACCAACACAGCATATACCTGGGCAATCGGAATCACTCAAATCTCAGACACTGCGGTTACAATCGTTAATGTTTCCGCTCCGACTGATCCAACTAGATAAATAGATTAATATTTAACGGGGACTAAGATGAATAAGATTAAAAGTTTTTTCAAGAAAATCCAGCCTAAAACTAAGTATATACTTGGTATTTTAGGCATCGCGGCAATTGTCTCACAAGGCGCCTTTGCCTTCACTAAGCTTTCTGCCACCGAGCCAAGATTCAACTTTTTGGCTGGGGACCGCGAACTTTTCCGCGGAGCGAATGTTACTGAAAACGAAACTGTCTGGAAAGACCCGGTTTCTGGTACCCCGGGAGATGAATTTCAGGGGATCATCTACTATCACAACGGCATGGTAAATACCACAGCCGAAAATACCAGAATCAAGGTTACTATTCCGGCACAGACTGCGAATAAGACTGCAACACTTACAGCAAGGATTTCAGCTGATAATGCTGCAGCTGTCACAGATACCATTGTTGATGGTCAAGTTGTCGGTTTATCTGGTTTGACGGTTAATCTTACCGAAGATGCCGAACTTGATTTTGTTCCTGGTTCTGTACGCTGGTATCCAAACCAGTTGGAAAACCCAAATGCACCTGTTGTTCTTCCTGGTGGCCAAACTGGTAACGAACTTGTTACCGGCAACGGTGTAAACATCGGTGGAATCAATGGTTGTTGGGAATTTGCCGGCTATTTAGTCTTCAATTTCCGAACCAGAACAATTGAGCAGCCTGCGCTAAACATCGAAAAGACTGTCCGAAACGTTTCTGATAATCAGACCGCGTTTGTTGAACAGGCCGATGCCAATTCAAATGACAGAGTCGAGTTCAAAGTTGTTGTTGAAAATAGTGGGAATAGCCAGCTTTCGGCGGTTACCGTCAAGGATGTTTTGCCAGCCGAGCTGACATATGTTCCTAACACATTGAAAATTGATGGTACCCCAACTGATGTCGGGCAGTTCTTCGGAACCGGCTTGAATACCGGATCATTGGCTGTTGGAGCATCAAAGACGATTACTTTCGAAGCCAAAGCTCCGGCAAATATCGCTGCGGCAAAAACTGTTGTTAATACTGCGACTGTAACTTCAGGTTCACTTTCAGACAACGACACAGCTTCAGTTCGTCTGTGTCCGGAATTAGCACCGAATATTGTTCTTCACAAAGATGCTAAAAACCTAACAACTGGAGCATCTGCGGTTTTGGAAGGCAATACCAAGGTTGTCGAAGCCAGACCTGGCGATGTTATCGAATATACCTTAACCACTCAGAATACTGGTAACGCAACGTCGGAAAATTATGAGATCAAAGATGGTATCAATGATGTTTTGCAAGAAGCAAGCTTTGTTTCAGCAACAAACGGTGGTCATGTGGTCAATACCGGCCTTGCTGGTAATGATGCCAAACAGATCGTTTATCCGGCTGTTAACATCGTTGCCGATCAAACAGTTGTTCGAAAGTTCACTGTTAAAGTTATGGATCCGCTTCCAAACAATCCTGCTAGCGGTTTTGACTTTGATCACAAATTGTACAACATCTACGGCGATGCGGTCTTGGTTACAATCAATATTCCAACACCTCCGCCAACCGCTCCAATTCTTCACATTGCAAAGACTGTTAGAAACGTTAGTACAAACGAAGCAGCTTTCGTTGAGAGCAATACTGCAACTCCTGGTGATACCTTGGAGTACATGATTGCCTTCTCAAACACCGGTAATGCTGCCGCTGATCAAGTCCGATTCTCGGATCTTTTGCCGGCAAATGTTAGCTATATTACCGGTACCACAATCCTTTCGATGAATGGTGAAGCTGAGCATACTTTGGCCGATGGAATTATCGCTGAAGGTGTCATGCTTGATACAGTTCCGTTTGGAGAAAGCGGATATATTAAGTTTAGGGTTTTGACTTCAAAAGATATTGCTGATGGCGCATCACTCATTAACACTGCTAACCTGACTGATAATGGTGTAACAATCTCTGATACGGCTGCAACCACTTTCTTGGCTCCGATTGTTAAGGCTTCCACTCCGCTGCCAAGAACAGGTGCGAATCTTCTGGTCATCTCGGCTATTATCTCTGCTATCTTCGCAGCCGCCGGAATGGTAGTCATTAGCAAACTCAACTAAGGTACTTACAGGGAGCAATATTTTAACGGGGGATATTGCCTAGTATAAGAAAAAAGCTCATCGAGAGATCGGTGAGCTTTTTTCGTGTTGACAAAAACGTCATTTTTTGATATTGTGTTTTAAGCGCAAACAGCCGATTGAGAGGATGACCTGATATGCGGAAGCTCGCGACTGAGTTTCTCTTGGGCATTGTCGGTGCTCTTGTGGCAACGTCGCCGCTGTGGCTGCTGTTCTTGCTGGTAGCAATACCCAGTGGCGCCGATAAGGTTCGGCCGGATGTTATCTGGACCATCTACCGCGGTCAGACGCTCTCGTACGATGTGGAGATCGAAGAGCATCGGCGAGAAGGCGATGAGTATACCAGCCGGCGTGTTGAGCTCCATCATAAGCGGTGCGCCAGCTATGTGGGCAACACCGTCTGGGACTATGATTCTAACGGGGTATGGGATGAGGTCTTCGTCGGCGGGCACCCATCTGACTCCAACGGGTACAATTCCTTCAAGCGCACGAAGGATGGATGGGTGTGGTCGCCGTGCCCGGCTGATGCTGGGAAGCTTCAACCTCTACCGATCAGCGTCTGCGTCCAGGCAATGCGAGATGCGGACAAAGCTATGACTTTGGTGTACAACCCGAAGTGCTTCGTTCAGACGCTCGAGAGCTACAAGCGAGAACACAAGGACTGATCACGGGAATGAGCCCGTGTGTCACCGCCGCCGGCCCAATGCATCGGGTTCGGCGGATTTTTTTTATGCTCAAAATCTGTTATTCTAAAGTCAATGGATATTCAAGCGAAAATTGAAGAGCTGAAAGCAGTTCTCAAAATTGAAGAAAAAGAAAAGAAAATCGCTGAAATTGAAGAAGAAATGCAAGCGGCTGATTTTTGGAGTGATCAGGAAAATGCCAACGCGAAAACTCGCGAGCTAAAAAACTTAAAAAATGAAGTTCAGAAAATAAAAGACATTGAGGAGATGGCGGAAATAGCAGGCGACAGTGATCAGGCAGCGATTGAAGAAGAACTAAAGAAGCTAGAAGTATATACCTATTTTACCGGCAAATACGACGATCACTCGGCAATAATCAATTTCTATGCCGGTGCCGGTGGTGACGACGCCCAAGATTGGACGGAAATGTTAATCAGAATGTATATCAAATGGGCGGAAAATAATGATTGTGAAGCTAAAATTCTTTCTGAATCGCGCGGTGGGATTGCCGGTATTAAATCGGCAACAATCGAAGTCAATGGCGCATACGTGTATGGCAAATTGAAGAAGGAATCGGGGGTCCATAGACTGGTCCGTCAATCGCCGTTTAATGCCAAGGATTTGCGTCAGACATCGTTCTCATTAGTCGAAGTGATGCCAAAAATCGAGAAAGATAGCGAGCTTGTTATTGCAGATTCCGATTTGAGAATTGATGTTTACCGAGCTGGTGGTCACGGCGGTCAATCAGTAAATACTACCGATTCAGCTGTCCGCATTACCCACATCCCAACTGGAATAACTGCCCAGTCGCAAAATGAAAGATCGCAGCTGCAGAACAAACAAAATGCTTTGAGTGTAATGAGGGCGCGTTTGGCAAAATTACTGGAAGATCAGCATAAGGAAAAAATTGAAGAAATCCGCGGTGTGTCAGCCGAGCCGGAGTGGGGCAGCCAAATCCGTTCATATGTTTTGCATCCATATAAACAGGTCAAAGATCACCGGACCGGTTACGAATCAAAAAACCCCGACGCGGTTCTTGCCGGCGACTTAAACGGGTTCCTGGAATCAGAGATTCGGAAAATTTCCAATTAACCTAATTATTCTAATTTCTAAACAAATTCCAATTTCCAAATTAGTCATTATTGAATTAGACATTTTTTAGAACAATTAGAAATTAGTAATTTAATATGCAACATTATCTCTACTATCTCAAATATCTGGCTGTGCCTTTCTCAAGCGAGGTTTTGATCCATTACCGCTCGGCCATTGTATTAATTTTGGTTTTGATAATATTTTCTTTTGCAATTGATTTTTTTCTTTCGCACAGTATATTCGGTGTAAAATACCGCTATTTTCTTGCTCCAGGAGTGATTATTCATGAACTAGCTCATGGTTTCGCTTGTTTCTTTACCGGCGCAAAAGTATCAGAGATGTCACTATTTGAGAAAGACGGCGGCCACGTTAAACATACTCGACCTCGAATTCCGATACTCGGCCCGGTACTCATTTCGCTGGCTCCGCTTATTGCCGGCATTGTGATCATATTTTTTGTATCAAAATTTTTGAGTATGGGTGAAATCAGTATGTTTAAAAATGGTTTGAATGCACAGGCAATTATGTCAGCTAATCAAACAATAATTCATAATTTGGTCGGTTTATCGGTCAAAAATTGGATATTACTCTACATTGTCGTCTCAACCGCTGTAACAATGATTCCCAGCCGCAAAGATTTTGTAAATGCCTTTTTTCCTTTGCTGATTTTGATTGTTGCATTTCTGATAATTTCGAAATATACGCATATACTTTTACCATTGGCATCTTTTAACTTCCTTTTGGTCTCAGCGCTGAATCTATTGATTCTGATGCTGATTTTAAGTATAATCATATTCGCAATATCTAATACATTTAGGAGTTCAAATGGTTGATTTTGGAAAGGTTAAAGATCTTTATAAATTACAAAAGCAGGCAAGGGAGATCCAAAAAGAGTTGAAAGATACTGAGATCGAAGCCAAAAGCAATGATGGTTGGGTAACTGTTGTTTTTAATGGTGAGCAGCATTTAACCGAAGTATCGCTTGATGCCGATGCATTAAAACCGGAAAATAAAAAAGAACTAGAAAAGCAAATTTTAAATACGGTCTCCCAGGCAATTTCACGCTCACAGGCATTGGCTGCCGAAAAAATGAAAGATGTTATGGGTGGAATGGGAATTCCCGGCATGTAATGCCGGAATATCTAATTTCTAATTACTAATTTCTAAAAAATAACTAATGAATAAATATCTAAAAATTAGAAATTCGGAAATTTGAAATTATTTAGGTCAATTAGAACAATTAGAAATTTATGAAGATAATCATCGGATTAGGAAACCCTGGAGCTGAATATGTCGGTACTCGCCACAATGTCGGGTTTGATTTTATTGATAAATTGATTCAGCATCCGCGATTGGCACCGGTAGATAAAGAAATGATTTTTGTAAAATCTAAAAAGTTTCAAGCAAAAATTGCCGAAACCAATATCGCTGGCGAAAAGTATATTCTAGTCAAACCGCAGACTTTCATGAATCAATCGGGAAAAACGGTCCGGGGCTTAATGGATTTTTACAAGGCCTCTCCGGAGGATATTCTCATCATATCGGATGACTTGGACTTGTCTTTGGGAATGTCCAGAACACGACTTTCCGGTTCCTCAGGCGGGCACAATGGCTTGAATAGTATTATTTCTGAGATCGGAACTGATGAATTTAAGCGTTTGAGAGTCGGGATCTCAAATAAGATTATCGGTGGTACGGAAAGTGGGCATCCGTATGAAAAATCGGAAGCTAAAAAATTTGTTTTGGAAAGATTTTCCAAGCGCGAGCAGCCGATTATCAACAAAATGATTCAAAAATCAGTTGATATTATCGTCGATTGTTTAACAGGCAAGGAAACCTTTTCTGCGACGACTTTTGAGGCTTGAAAAGAAAGAATATTTCTGTCATAATAGTTTGGTCTAATAAATAAGTGGGAGGCCTTAGGCCGTTTGTACCACACAAGGAGTTTATATGAATCAAAAAGTTGAGGACATGGCATCCGAGGAGATTATCGGAGAGGATGTTGTTGCAAAACAAGTTGCTGAGGCTAAAGCTGATCTTCAGGAAGAAATAAAAGAAGCAAAAGCAGAAGAGAAAGAAGAACAAAAAAAAGAAGCTAAGAAATCCGACAAACCGGAAAAAGCCAAACATGGAAAAAAATATCTTGCCGCCTTGGGATTGATAGATCACGACAAAGTGTATTCTGTTGACGAGGCAATCGATAAAGTACTAGAGACAAAGGTTGTTAAATTTGATCCAACAATCGAAGTTCACGGGAAACTGGCCCTTGCCGGTATTCGAGGAACAATCATTTTACCGGCTGGTGCCCCAAAGGAAAAACGCATTACTGTTGCCGACGAAAAAAATGTTGATGAGATTGTTGCAAATGCTAAGGCGAATAAGATTGATTTTGATATTCTTTTGGCCACGCCTGCCGTAATGCCAAAACTGGCTGCCGCAGCCAAAATCCTTGGGCCGAAAGGAATGATGCCTTCGCCAAAGTCCGGTACGGTTGTTGAAGACACAAAAGCTGCTCTCGAAGAAATCAAATCCGGCAAAGTTGAATACAAGCAAGATGAACAGAAAAATATTCACCTGGCGATTGCTAAAGCGTCTTGGGATAAAGAAATGATCAAAGAGAACTTATTGGCTTTCATCAAAATTCTGCCAAAAAATAAAGTAACTGGATTATATTTAACCTCTTCGATGGGGCCAAGCGTAAAAGTTGAGATACCGAAATAACGAAATTATTTCGAGTCCATCAAGTAGAAAGTTTGTAAAGTCCATAAAGTACTATGAAGAATGGCTTCTGAGAAATCTGAGGTCATTTTTGTGATTGACAAAAATTTGATATCGTGCTATTTTACATTTATTATAAATACGATAAACCTGAGCCGGGAATTAGGCTAGCTCGAGTTTAATCCGAGCGTGCCGCAGGTCAAAACAGACTAGCGGCTTTTTTTATTTCAAAATCCGAGTAAAACATATTGATCGATACAAAAGACTTGAATTATTTTGCATCAATACTGTCTTTTTCAGGGACATTTTTTGTGTTCGCTTTCTGTTTGTTGACAGATAGATAATATTGTGATATAATCCCGACATACTGAACCACCTACGGGACGGGGTCAATCCGAACACTTTGAATATTCAAAACAGCAGATTTATCGGGCTGTTTTTTGTTTTTCCGGTAATTGTTTAATCTTTCTTCCGGTGTTGCATATTTCAAGCAC
>Ga0265297_10010773_pt1 | contig 11389 bp, 14 predicted proteins | sample Munlanlwell13791_FD_192502 | JGI IMG/M metagenome (GOLD analysis project Ga0265297, IMG submission 192502) | Leachate microbial communities from a municipal landfill in Southern Ontario, Canada - Leachate well 137-91 | ecosystem: Engineered > Solid waste > Landfill > Unclassified | place...
GCAAATTCCACAAGAATCTCTAAGCGTGAAAAATCCGCTTACGGAGGATTTCACGACTTTGCGCCCCGCGCTTTATCCAAACTTGCTTGAAATATTTGCAAACTCAAAATCACAGCCGATGCCTCAATGCCTTTACGAGCTTGGGCCGATTATAAAAAAACAATCCGGCGAATTTTCCCAATTTACTCATCTTGCGTTTGCAAATGCAAATCCAAAATCAAACTTCAGCCAAATTCATTCCCATCTTTTGAGCCTGCTTTCTTCTCTTGCGGTTCGTTTTGAGCTAAAAGAAAAACCAATTTCTGGTTTCATTACTGGCAGGTGTGCCGCAATCATAATTGATTCAAAAGAAGCGGGAATAATCGGCGAGGTGCATCCCCAAGTGCTTGAAAATTTCTCAATAGAACAGCCGGTCGCACTCTTTGAGCTTGACTGCGCGTTTTTGCCTTAATCAAAAATAACTTTTTTTGCTCATGAACAAGTTGGTGCAAGCAAGCTGATTATGTTTATTTTGCCCTCATACTCTCATAAATAATTTTTGCAATTTCCGACGCCGCATCTTTGCTCCATTCTCTATTCCATCTGGGGCACACAAGCCATTCCTGTCCGCCGTTTAACGCAAGCACTCCTCTTTCCGCGGGAGTCAGTTTTTGCGAGCCGAATTTTCTCATTCTAATTTTTTCCTGTATTTTTTCCCAAACCAAAACCGCGAATTCCCATACTCCTATTCTTTCAATTTCCGCCTCAATAAGTTGTTCCAACATTCCCCGCGGCATATTTTCATAGCTCGAACCCAACACTGCCAATATGGAGGACTTATACTCCTGCGGGTGCATAAAAAAATAATATTTGAGCATTTCTCTCACGGATACAAGCCTGATTTTTACTTCGCGCTCCTTTTGCTTGTTGTTTCGTTCTATTCTGGTCAAAAATTCAAGTCTTGAAAATCCAAAATATGTGGGTCTGTTTTCTATGACTTTTGGTTTTTTTCTTTCAAAAGAAAATTCCTCTTCAGCACATATCAAAAGCGTGCTCATAATTTCCTCTTGAGCATAATTTTGCCCAATTCTTGTCCAAAAGCGGTCAAGTATTCTAAGTCCCATCCCCGCGTCCTGCCCGCAAATTCTCCATATTTCATCCACCAGCATCTGCGCGGTTTCTTCAATATTCTCTGTTACGGATACCATTTGCATCTGCATAGTTACTGCCCCATACTGGTCTGTTTGCGCAACCATCCGCGGTTCAATCGATGCCCTAACCGTATTGCTTTGCACTGCCAGTTTTGCTTGTGCTTGTTTTTGTTCAAGCATCCGCGCCATTTTTTCAAAAAGCAGGCTCGCCGTGCGAATGTCTGTTCCAGACTGGGTTTGTATGGGATTTTTCAACGGTATAATCGTGAATTTCTCCAATCCTTCCATTGGCGGGGACGCCATGGGCTCGCCCCAAGAAAATTCTATCTCTTTTTCAATTTCTCTGCTATCTTTTGCCATTTCAATTAGTGCATTTTGTGCAAATTAAAAAAGATGACTGATTTCAAATTAAATCAAAAATAAGTATTTTATGCCAGCATCTGGTTTGCAAGCTCATACGCATCAAATATTTTTATGTCGGAATATTTTTGTCCGATACCGATAAATAAGATGGGTACTCCGGTAGCATAAGAGAGTGAAATTGCCGTTCCGCCCTTTGCATCACAATCCAATTTTGTCAGTATCGCGCCGTCAATTCCAATCGCATCATGGAACCCTTTTATCTGTTCAATAATTGCGTTGCCACCAATGCTTTCTCCAATATAAATTTTCAAATCTGGCTTTATCACGCGGTTCATTTTCTTCATTTCATCAATCAAATTTGTGTTTGTATCCTGTCTGCCCGCAGAGTCAATCAGCACGACATCAATGTCATGTGCATTTGCATATTTGATTGCGTCAAATGCAACCGAGGTTGGGTCAGAGCCGTATTCGCTCTTAATAATGGGCACGTCCAGCCTGTTTGCGTGCTCTCCAAGTTGTTCAATCGCCGCCGCTCTGAATGTATCTGACGCCGCCAGCACCACACTCAAATTCGCGCTCTTTAGCCGGTTTGCAATCTTTGCAATTGTAGTGGTCTTTCCCGCCCCGTTCGGTCCGACAAAAAGTATTTTCGCCGGTTTTTTTGCCATACTAACTTTTGAATCAAAATCAATCGCTTTTGCAGATGTCATAATGTCTATGAGCACCTGTTTTATTGTACCCGCAATTTCTTCGTGCATCTTGCTTTTTTGCACCTTCATACCAATAAGCTTTTTCTCAAGGCGCGATACGACTTCAAGCGATACCTCGTAAGCAACATCTGATTCAAGAAGTGAAATCTCAAGGTCCTCTAAAAGGTCCGCAACATCTGTTCTCTCAATCGTTATTGTCGGACTGAAGAATCCCGTAATGGTTTTTGTTATGCCGACCTTTGCCTTCATTTGCGGCTCTTTCTGGCTTAATGCCCTTTTCTCAAGCCTTTCAAGCTCTTTAGCCTGTTGCGTGTCAAGCTCTTCTCCAATTTCAATCTCGTGTTTTTTTGCAGGCTTTGGTGCGTGTGCTATCGGTTTTCGTTCAGAAATTTTCTTATCATAAGCGTCAGTTGCAATCTCCTGTTTTTCCTCATTAACAAAAACAGTCTTTTTTGCTTCAACTTGCTCCTGTGCGTGAATGTGAATTTTTTTCTTTTGCTCGGACGTTTCTGCACTCGTTTTTTTCTCATGTGCCTTTTCAATTTTTTTTTCAAAAACAGTTTCTTCAATCTTTTTTTCCCGTGCAGGTATTATTTTTTCAGCCGCATATCCTTTCTCCTGCGCAGGCGCCTCTATTTTCTTATCTTCGCGAGCCTTTTCAGAATGCTTCTCTTTTGCAGGGGCTATCTCCTCCTGCGTAATCTTTTGCGCGATCGCTTCCTCTTCTTTCGGCTGAATCTTTTGCTCTTCTTGGGGCTTTTTCTCCTCTTCTCTGCCCACAAGTTTTCCAACAAAATTAGAAATCTTATTCTTGAGTAGGTTGAACATTTTCCATCCTTGCCGCCAAGACCGAGGCTTGTGCATTCATATCCTGCAATTCTTGGTTGATGACCATTAATTTTTTCTGTGTTTTTTCAAACACATCTGCAACTTCTTTTTGCCTTTTTTCAAGTATTTCTATCGCATCTTTACTGTCCTTTTTCATAATCAATCCTGAACCTATTGAAACAAGAACTTCGTCTGCATTAACCTCTTTGCATGTAATATATGTGCCGGAGCCGATAGGAAGCAGACCTTTTTCCTTTGCCATTTTCAGATTTTTGATGCTGTCAATTGTTGCGTTCAAATCATTTATCGAAGTTTCCATTGCCTCTATTTGCCCCTGCAATGCCTGCCCTTCTCTTTGCAACAATTGGGCGCGAATCGCCATCTTGTTCAAATCTTCTTCAGCACTCATTCTTTCCACTCCGCAACTTTAAGGATAGTAATCTGCGACCTTTTTAATTTATGGTCTGCGCCAAGTTTTTGAGTCACAAGTTCTTCCGCCCTCTTCTTGCTTATGGCGTCAATCTCTTTTACAAATTGTTTGTCTTCGCCCTTTATTTTCATTTTTCCCTCAACTACAAATTTCATATGAACACCTCTAATCTGTAAGCTCAAGTGCCTGTTCGGCCCGTCCTGTTTCAAAGCCAGTGGTGGTTTCTCCCACAAGCGCCGCTTTGGAATTTGCCACAACTGCGAGTCCGACCATCGCTGTTCCCGCGTTTAATGTGGCGTTCATTCCCTTTACTTTGAATATGCTCTCCAGTGCCGCAGCCTCTTTTTCATTTATTCTGTTATGTGCAATCCATCCCTTATTTGTGGCGGCCGCCATCATGCCCACAGTTTTGTATCCTGCGAGCGGCATTCGTACTGCTTCCACTCCAAGTACGTCTGCAATTTGCTTGACTATCTCTGGCGGCATTTCTTCATTCACTATTGCCCCATTGTCATTACAGCAAATATTATTTCCAACGGCCGAAAACCCGCCTTCGTTTATCACAAGAACATTAAGTCCGAGTTTTTTGATTTCTGCAAGTTCTTCCTTGTGCATGAATGGAGAAGATACAATCCCGTTTGAGTTTATTGCAAAATAAACTCCAAGATACGGTGAAGATGCGACAGATGCGCGAAATATTCTTCCTCCAAGCACCTCTTGTGCTCGGGTTGCGAATTTATCTGGCGAGCTTTTGGGAATGAGCGTCAGCTCATCCGATGCTCTTGCATAAAGCCCGATGAACGGGTTTCCGTCAAAATTGGTTTTGTAAACTGCCATCTTTCAAACCTGTTATCTTCCAAGTGCTTTGGGAGCAAGGGCAATATTGCCCGTGCCTACATGTCCCCCTTCTTTTGCGCTTGTGCAATAGTGCCGCTCATAGTTTTCTTTTCAGCCGGTCTGTGCACTGCAGTTTTGCTCTCCTCTTTCATCTGCTTTTTCTGTTCGGCTTTTGCTTCAGGCTTCTTTTCAGCCGGAGTTTTTTTCTCCTCGGCTTTTTTCACCGGGGCCGGTCTTGCTTTCTGCCTCTTTTCCTTGTCAGCCTTCTTCGCATCCTGCCTTGTCTTCACTTTCTGTGCAATTTCAACTTCATCTGCAAGCGAAACCTGCAAAATGCCGTTCTCGCGAACTCCCTTCACTTTTATTCTGCGCGGCGGCTTTTGTATGGAATCTCTCCACAAAAGCGAGTTTGTTGCCGCCGAGAGCTTGACATTCTCAATCGCGACTTTGAAGTGGCGTGCAAGATATTCTCTTAACAGTTTTACTGTCCTGTTTGCCCTTCTTGTTCGAAGATATGTGTAAGCCTTTGAGAGGTTGACTGTGTATACTCTTTCAAGTTTGTCTTTTGCGTCTGCCATCATAATCACTTCTCCTTAATTCCGAGTTTGCTGTTTCTCCACGCTCTGCGCCTGTTGTTTGCAGTGACTTTTCTTTTTGTCTTTGCAATCACAAAGAGGGGAATCCTTCGATTCCTCTTCATCTCCTTGCCAAGCATGCTTTTCTTTTTTGAAGTTTTTTTGCTCATTTAAACACACCTTGTTTATCCAATATAACTCTGGGCTGGTTGTTGCCCGATGTTTTCTGCTTTGCGCTTTTTGCGCTCAAACATATCTCTGTATGTATTCCATACTTTCAGTGCTTTTTTGCCTGAGATTATTTTCACTATTTCATGTATCGGGACCGGCGTCTTGAATTTTTCATCCGGGCGGTAGTCCACAAGCACTATCTGACCTGTTTTTATTTTTGCCTCAAGTTTTTTGGAGACAGTAAATGTGAGAATATTCTCATCCCACATATCAAGGGTTGCCTGTGTGCTCTCATCTGCGGAGTCCACTTCCTTGTCCCCTGCTTTCAGAACTTCAATGACTCTTCCAGGATGATACACACAAACCCCTCCTATTCTCCTTTTCTTGCGAACGTTATTTTTGTTTCCTTCTCCTGCGGCAGAAGCCTCAAAAGCAACTTTTTGAGTTGCTCATCATTCATGCGGCCCTGCAACCTTCCTGCCTGCGCCAAATACGCGATTGATTGCAATGCTTTTGTAAACAATTGCGGATTGCTTTGTGCAATCAACATCAATCTCGAGTATGCATTCGGCTCAAGAAGCTGCGCCGCAGCCTGCTTGATTTGCTCCTGCATTCTTGCCTGTTCCTGCGCACTCATATTTTTGTCTTGCGCGGCTTTGGCATCTTCCATTTTATTCTACCTTCTGGTTGGAAATCTCTTTTGCAACGCCGTCAAGAAGCTTTCGCCCCTTTGCGCTTAGTTCTCGTCCGACTTTTGCCTTTTGCATAAGTCCGGCTTTCTCAAGTGCCTGCATTCCTTTTCTGATTAAATTTCCGCCTGCACGTCTGTGCTTTTCAGGTCGAACTCCTCGTGCCTTTCTGCCACCATAATGGGTTCTAAGGCTTGAAACGCCAACAACCGAGCCAATGTAGGCTTTTCTCAATATTGAGGCGCACCTTATATACCAGAACTTTTCGTCCTGCGGTAGTCTTTGCCTGTGCGGACCGGATTTTACCGTTCCCACCCATTTCGGTGCAGGAATATTCATTTTCTCAAGTTCCTGTGCCGTCATTTTCACAAGTTTTAGTGCGTCTACGTCGTATGCTGTAACCATTTACTGACCTCCTAAACATTTTGCAGCCCTGCGTCTTGGCAGTGCATGCGTAAATATATCTCTCTGCTGCTTTTTCCCAAAAAGCCATTACGCCGACACATGGACGGCAAGAAACTTTTGGGCCCGCATTTGCGGTTTGCAAAAAAGCTCGTTTGATATTTATGTTGTATTTTGGGGTTTAAAAGGCTTAGCGAAAACGCCCCCTACACCTGACACCGTCAGAATCTAGTTTCAAGGCGGTCCGATAGCCCGCAAAATAGCGGGCTTCAATTCAACATGCATGCTGGTTTTGGGTACAAATTGCAAGCCCAGATATTTGCGGCTTAACTCCTCGCCAACTAGTTTGGGCAGACCAACCGCACTCAGAACAATAACTGGGAGCCTGATTTTGCGTCTGTCCATTTCATCCAGCACGTCTCTTCCCGAAAGTTTGGGCATTATCAAATCCAATAATACCAAATCCGTCTTTGCCATGGGTTCAAAGCAGTTGCGCGAATCCAAAACGATACTGACATTATAGCCTTCATTCTCAAGCATGAGTTTGAGGGTTTGCGCCACATCCGTTTCGTTCTCCACCACAAGAATGCGCTTCATGGCTTATCTCCCCTTGGAAGTATTATTGTGAAAAGGCTGCCTTTTCCCTCTTCACTTTTTACTTCAACCCGTCCGTTGTGTTTCTCAATTATTCCCTTGGCAAGTATCAGACCCACCCTATTTCCGGGCAAGTTTACATCTATGCGCGGGAATGTGCTAAAGAGTCGGCTTAAATTGGTGGGCGAGATGCCGATGCCTGTGTCTGTAATACCAATTCGCACAAACGAGGCATCAGCGTCAGCCTGCACAGACACCTCTCCTTTGAGTGTGAATTTTATTGCGTTGGATACAAAATTTGCCAATGCGGTGCGCAACAGTACTCCGTCACCAAGTACGCTTGCCTGACCCAGACCTTTGAGGTCTTCGCGCAATTGTAATCCCGCCGCTTTTGCAAGAGGCGCGTGCTCTTTGCAAATATCCTCCAACAATGCGGCGACCGGCACTATTTTTTTGTCAAGAATCTGGTTTTCTAATTTAGCCAACTGCAAAATATGGTCAATGTCGGTTCGCAGGCGCTGGGAGCTGCGCTCAATAAGGTCAAGGGATTGCAGTGCATCTGCGTCTTCATGTATGCGCCCGCGCAAGAATACAAGATTAGTGAGAATAATACTCAGCGGCGTGTTGAGTTCATGCGTGAAACTGCGCAAAAATTCATCTTTGGCGGCGGAGAGCTCTTCCACTTTGCGCTTTTCCTCGTGCAACAATTCATAAGCCCGCTTGCGTTCCGTGAAATCTTCGCACATTTTCACATATGCTATCGGATGTTTTTGTGCATCCACAAAAGGAGTCACAATCGCGTGAATCCATATTTTGGTGCCGTCCTTTCGCAAATTCTGAAATTCACCCACCCACGGCTTGCCTGATGAGAGCTGGCGTCGCATTTCTGCCAGTGTTTCATCCGATTGGCTTTGTGCTTCAAGTATGGTGTGACTGCGACCAAGCAATTCGTTTTTTTCATAGCCCATTACCTGGCAGAATTTTGCATTAACATAAATTATCTGGTCTTTTGTATTGAAAATCACCACTGCCGTAGGGCTTAGTTCAATGATGCTCCAGCGAGTCAGGCGTTCCTCCTCGCTCATGTTTGGGGGTACTGCAACTTCAAGAAAGGCTTTCTGCACGGACGCATTTACTTCAGGAGAAGGGTTTGACATATTAATGGGGTGCAGGCGTTGGATATAAACTTTGCTTTAATACATGCCCTTACCCCCGCGCAAACAATTTCAATCCGGTGTTGTGCGGGCTTTAGAGCAGTGAAATCTTTTTTTCTTCCCGCATAATATGCAAGTTTGCACTTCCCATTCCCCTTCATTTTCAATTCGCATGGTTTTTTGCAAAATCATGGGAAGAAAACATTTTGTGCAAAACAGTTTTTTTCTTTTAGAGCCGATTGCAATCCGATGTCTTTTTGCCAGCGTGCAGGCAAGCTCAACATATCTTTTGCTGTCTGCCGGTCTTTGTGCGTAAGCCTTGTGCGCGCAAGATAAAAGAGTGTCAATTCGCACCTGTACAATATCGTTTAGTTTGGGTGCATTCTGATTATATTTTGCCATTAAGACAGCTACTCCTCTACAATTAAAAACAAAATTGGGCCCGGAGGGATGAGTTCGGCTAATTCAAACAGATTTTGAAAAGGCCTTTGAACCCTCGACCTACAGCTTTCTTAGAGCAGTCTGGGAAATTCCAGCCGTCACATATAAGACTGCCGCTCTAACCGGGCTGAGCTACGGGCCCGTTATAATTAGGGAATAAACAATTAAAAACACAAAGACAGCTTTTTTTCGAGGCGGTTTTTATTTTTGTTTTTGGCGGCAAGGTATTTTTGTTTCACAGTCATTTTTCCCGCAAACAAAAAATTGTTCGGGGCTTGGGTTTTTATCTTTGTGCCAGTCTATTCCTTAGGGGATAAAATGCACGACCTAATTTCTTTTGAATCTCAAACTAAAGCAGATGTAATCAAAATTTTGGACCTCTCAAAAAAGATGGACGAAAATCTTTACGCTCAGCACAATTTACACGAGGGAAAAATAGCCTCCTTAATGTTTTTTGAGCCCTCTACACGAACCAATCTTTCTTTTTCCGCAGCCGCCCAAAGATTGGGGATGGGCGTTCTTGATTACAAAAAAGAATTTTCCTCCGCAAAAAAAGGCGAGAGCCTTCAAGACACAATAAAAATAATTGACGGCTATTCGGATGTAATAATCATGCGCCATCCAAACGAAGGCTCCGCCAAAATGGCGGCAGATATTTCAAAAGCCCCACTCATAAACGCCGGAGACGGCGCGAATGAGCATCCGACACAGGCGCTAATTGATTTATACACAATCAAAAAAGCGAAAGGCAAACTTGAGGGGCTCAATGTTTCCCTAGTCGGCGATTTAAAATTCGGGCGCACCGTTCATTCCCTGGTATTTGGCCTGGCAATGTTTGGCGCAAACATAACTTTGGTATCTCCAAAAGGGCTTGAAATGGACGCATCCATAATTGAGCGCGCAAAAAAAGCAGGTGCAAAAATTTCCTGCACTCAAAAAATGCAATTAGAAAACGCAGATGTCCTTTACATGACTCGATTGCAGGAAGAGCGCTTCTCAAGCCCCGCCGAGGCAAAAAAGCACGAGGGAAGCTACAAGCTAAACACGGACTCTCTAAAGTTTGCGAAAAAAGAAATGATAATCATGCACCCTTTGCCGCGGATGGCGGAACTTCCCGCAGAGCTTGACTCATCTGCAAACGCCCATTATTTTGAGCAGGCAAAAAACGGCGTGCCTGTAAGAATGGCAATAATTCACGACTGTTTAACTCACTGATTATGATGAACCGCTTTTTTGCATTTTTTTTGTTTCTTTTGCTCCTTTTTATCCAATTTAATTTCTGTGCAAACGGTACAATCTCTCTTTCTTTCCCGGATCACTCTCTAATCTATTCTCACAATTTACTGCTTGTTCAAAACGATTCAAAATCCCAAATAACGCCAAACAACACTCTTGCCATTTCTCCCTCTCTTTCCAATCCGTTTCAATATGCCTATTTCAAAATAGCCGGCGCTTCGCCTTCGGTGTTTAATCACATCTCTTCAAGCTCCCCCCCGCAAGTCTTTTGGGTTTGGGGCGAATCCAGCCCTCAAAAATTCGATGTGCCGGACCCGTCAGCCGGGTGTGCGGCCGGCAGATATTATTTTTCAAAAAATATTCCTGCAAAAATTTCCGGCAAACTGGATTGGTCTCTTGCGCAATATTCATATTCTCAAAATATCGATTCGAGCTCTCAAAATCCAATTCCCTTTCCATTTGAGCAAAACATTTCCCTCTCAACAATGCAGGGTGAAAATAATTCCGCCATTTTGCCAAATCTGACTCTTTCATTTGATGGTGCGGTGCATGTGCGCTATTTCATAACCCATGTCTATTACCGTTCAGTTTCCCTTGGAAAATTTAGCGTTTGCCGCCAATACAGCGATACTTATGCAAAAGAATTTTCATATCCTGTGCAAGGCGGCACTTTTTTTGAAGTTGAGCATTCAACCCCCAAGGCAATTCTAATTCAGCCCGCGGATTTGGAACAGCTCACTTATTTGCCGCAGGCAAAAGAAGTCTTTTTCTCAAACACCGCCGCTCAAAAAATGCAATTCTTTTCCCAAAACACCTCAATAGCTGTCCTTTCTTTTGCAAATTATTATTTGTGCCCGGACCAATTTTCTTTTTGGTGGATTTGCAAAAATGAAACAAATCCCGCCTCCGCAAACATCTCAAGCCATTGCTCCGGGGCGTTTGCAAATTATACAAATCTGTTCATACGCCCAAGCGCGCTTGATGCACTGGACAAAAATCATTCATGGCAATATTTTGCATGGCTGAATTGTTCATTCCCTGTCGGGTATTCAAATTTTGATGTCTTTTTCACCGACGATTTTAATCTGCAAACAAATAGCTCGTACTCTTTGCAAACCCGCGCTGCGTCTGCAATATATAATAAGAATTTCACCTCTGCATCAGCTGTTTTAAGTGATAACCGCACCGCGCCGGCAAAAATTTCCTCTGATAAAAACAATTCATACGAAATAATTTCTTCCGAGAAAATTCGCCCGTCTTCGTTCATTCTTCAAACCCAGCCTTCCATTTCCAGTTTGCTGGTTTTGCTTCCCGCGTTGGCAGTGCTTCTTTTAGGCTTGGCAATTTTTGCAAAATTTCCATTAAAAAGAAGATAATATTTTCCTGCCTATTTTCTTTGATAAAAGAGAAATGCGCAAAATTGGACTTGGAGGGAATCGAACCCTCGACCTCCTGCTTGCAAAGCAGGCGCGCTACCGCTGCGCTACAAGCCCATATTCTAAACTAAACGCAGAGATTATATTATAAGAAACGTAATTTATAAATATACTTTAGAACGTGATGCAATGAATGAAAGCAAACCCGCTGCGGATATGGATGCATTTTTATCGCGTGCAAAACAGGCGCGCCAAGCAGTGGAAAAAATGTCCCACCCGACAGTTGTAAACCATTACGATTGCGACGGACTTTCTGCGGGCGCAATAGTCTGCAAATTCTTGGAAGATAAAAATATTCGATTCGAAGTAATGACAATTAGAAAGCTTGATGATAATGTATTACAATCCCTCAAAGAAAAAAAAGAAATAATTTTTGCAGATTTGGGCGGCGGG
>Ga0265297_10010774_pt1 | contig 11387 bp, 16 predicted proteins | sample Munlanlwell13791_FD_192502 | JGI IMG/M metagenome (GOLD analysis project Ga0265297, IMG submission 192502) | Leachate microbial communities from a municipal landfill in Southern Ontario, Canada - Leachate well 137-91 | ecosystem: Engineered > Solid waste > Landfill > Unclassified | place...
CCTGGTTCTGACGGGGGGCCAGGCAGAGTTCATGCACCGGGCCGTGGATGGCCGGCTGGCCTATGATGTCACGGTCGACGAGCTGAGTGAGGCGGAGGCGGAGGCGGTGCGCTGGGCAGCGACGGCGAACGGGCGCAAGCTGCCTCAGACGACGTTGGCGGAGCTGCTGGGGCTGAATGCCAGTGCGGCACGGGATCTGTCGGTGATTTGGGCACGCAGCGGGTTGCTGGAATTGAGCAATGGGCGGGGCCACGCGCGCATCGTGTCAGATAAGGCGCTGGCACTGGTGGGGCTTAGCTGAGATGGGCGCCCGGCAGCCGCGGCCGTACGTGGTGCCTCGCACGGCTCGGGACCTCCGCGAGGGGCTCAAGCGGATGGGCATTGAGCGGATCAACGGGCGGCCGCTGGATCGGGTGCGGGTGGATCAGCTCCGGGCGGTGTACATGAAGGAGCGGGACCGGCGGTGGAACGGGCCGCTGGAGTGGTGAATCAGCTTCCGATAATAGAACTACTCGGAAGCCATGAGATTATGGGCAACCATAACAGGAGGGGGGATACATGCCTAATCTAGATGACATTATGAGAGCGGGAACCGTGTTTGACTGGATCAGCCCGGTGCTGGCCATTGCCAACAACATTCGCAAAGGGCCTAGTGTGACGTTTCTCATTTCAACGGCGTGCGGTTGGACTGGCCGCGAGATTGCCAACTACCTGCACCAGAATGGCGTTGAGACGTGGGGGCACATGATTATCAATGATACCTTCACGATCAGCGTTCGTGAGTCACAGGCGCAATGGGCGCAATACCTCCTGGCTGCGGCCGGGCTGCCGATGGAGTAAGGTAACATGGGCAAAAAGGACAAGCCGACACCTCAACCGGTGCAAATCATTTCGACCAAGGAACGCGGCATGAAAATCGACCTCAGTGAAATCACCTGGGGCTGGTTGGGCGTGATGGTGGCCGCGCTCGTTCTAATCGGCGTGGCCGCGTGGCAGGAGTTCGGGGACCACACTCCGCAGTACCACGCTCCGCAACCGCGGTCACCGGTCCTGACTGTCGTGGTGATCGTCATCGGGGTGTTGCTGGCAATCGCCTTGTTGGTGGGCCTGGTGGCCGCCGGCGTTCACCTGTACCTGGCCTATCGCAAACGCATGGCCGAGGTGACCCAGGTGGAGCGCGATGCCGAGCTGATTCAGCCCGCGAGCAATGGGCTGTTTCCGTGGCGCCGGGCGCCGGACGGGGCGCTGCAGAACCTGAACGCGGTGCCGGGTCCGAGGATCGAGCCGGATGGGAAGATGACGGACCCGGAGACGACCGCGCAGCGTGAGGCGGTACAACGTGGGGCCGTGATTCAGATCGCGGCGGGGGGGCATGGACGGCTGCCAATGCCCGATTTCGTGCCGTTGGCGTCGCGGGAGATGCCTCCTGTCCGGGTGATCGAGGGCGAGAGGCTGGAGGACATCAATCGCCGGCTGTTAGAGGCCGGCGGGGAGGAGGGATAACAGGTGGACGTACAGGATCCCGCCGGCTACGCTGAAATCGCCGGCCGCATCCAGGGGGCTCTCACGAAATTAGGGTTCGCCTGGGAGAGCAAAGACGGTTCTACTGTAGAAGTTGGTTTCTCCGCTATCGAGGTGGCAGAGACCGAGGCGGCCGGCACGGTGTTGCTGTTGACCGTGGACACACGCCGGCTGCCGCGCCGGGTGAGCATCCCTGATCTGACCGGCGCGAAAACGGTGCAGCATCTGGGTGCCGTGGTGGGGCACCGGGTGCGCGTCCTGCCGGGGTCCGGGCTGACCTACGTGGTCTTGCTCAGCAGCGAGGGCCGCCGGCGCCTGCCCAACCGCGCTATGCTGGCCGATGCAGGCGAGCCGCCGGCGGGGGCTTACATGGTGCCCATCGGCCTGAATGATCGCGGGCCGCTGTGGCGGACACTGCCGGACCTCGATTGCATCCTGGTTGCAGGGCAGCGGGGGATGGGCAAGAGCACGCTGGTCAACCTGTTGCTGGCCTGGCTCTTGAGCCACAACGATGCGAGCCGGCTGCGCGTGGCCCTCGTCGATCCGAAAGAGGTGGAACTATCGCTGTGGGCCGGGGCGCCGCACAACCTGGGTCCGGTGGCCAGGGACACGGCAGAGGCGGAGCTGTTGTTAGGGCAGGTGCTGGGGGAGATGGACGGGCGGCGGTCGCTGTTCGCCCGGGCGGGGGTGCGGTCGCTGTCAGCGTACAACAGCCGGGCGGAGCGCCCGTTGCCCCTGGTGCTCGTCGTGGCCGATGAGGTTGCGGACCTGGCACTGGAGGCCGGGGCCAAGGCGGGGGCGTTGGCAACGTTGGCGCGGTTGGTGGCCAAGGGGCGGGCGTTCGGGATCCACGCGGTGTTGAGCACACAACGGCCGGACGCAGAGGCGGTGAGCGGTATCCTCAAGGCCAACGTTGCGTCTCGATTCGCGTTCTGGTTGCCTGACGGGGCCAACTACCGGATCGCGCTGAATCCCGGTCGCGGGCAGCAACTGCCGACGATCCCGAGGGTGCCGGGCCGGTGCGTGGCCCGCCTTGCGGATGGGTACCATGTGGTGCAATCGTTTTACGTGGAGGATGCGGAGTTGGAGCGCATCGCTGCCGAGGTGGCCGCCGGGCGCCCGGCGATCCTGGATCCCGGCCCGCTCGGACCCAACGAGGTCGACCTGGTGCGCTGGGCTATCCAGGAGAACGATGGGGGGCTGGCTATCGAGAACATCCAGAATGGGCTGGGCCTGTCGCCCTGGCAAGCGCGGCGGCTGGCGGAGGCGTGGCAGGCGCGGGGTTGGTTGGAGAAACCCGGGCCGGCGACGTCGCCGCGGCGGGTGACCGGCAGCCTCGTGGAGCTGTTGGAGCGGCTGGAGGCCGGTGAGGAGTTTGCTGCGGATGTTTGAGGGGCTCGTTTGCGGCCTCACACGCGCTGTTTGTGGCCGCAAATGGATGTTTGTGGGTCGTTTGAGTCGTTTGATGTTTGAGGGTCAAAACCGCCGGGGGGCAACCCGGAAAATTCACACAGAGAGGAGCGACAAAATGAAGGCGATTGTGGGGCTTGTTGTGGTGGCAGCGGTGGTGCTCATTGCTGCGCTGTTCATCGGAGGTGAGTTGAGCAAGCCGGCACAGCAGCCTGCTGACAATGATGCGGAGGTGCTGGCAGAGGCGGCGGCGCTTGTGCAGATGATGGAGGAGAACGATGTGGAATGGCTCGAGCGGTTATTCATCATGGCCGACCGCTCCAACCAGCATTACCTCACGATTGCCATGCCGTACACGATGATGGCCGTGGCTGGGGCGATACTGGCTCTTGGCCTGGGTGTGGTCGTCGTCGTGTTTGCGGTCGTGCTCAGGGGGCGGTAGGTAATGGATGACTTTGATGGTATCGGCGGAGCAATTGGCGTGGCAATGCTGGCCCTGGTCGTGATTGCCCTAATCATCGTCGGTGGCATCACGGCTTGTAGGGGGCTTGACCTCCAGGTGCAGAGGGCACACGCATCGGCGGAACATTGGCAGGCAGATCAGGAACGTAGCCGTGCGTTACAGGAAGAGGAGCGAACCAAGCAAGAGGAGGAAAAGACGAAACGGGAAGTGGTTGAGGGCGTTACCTCTCGCATGAACGCTGTTAACCGACTACCGTGGTTGCCGGTTGCGGTGGTCCTCGTCGTGCTGGCACCGTTTGTCGGCTACGGTTTGGGGACGATACTCGGGGATCGGTATTATATGTAGATGAAGCCCCGGCGGTTGCGCCGGGGCCTCGGGCGGGCCGGGTGGTGTGCCGTGGCGACGGGCCACCCGGCCCACAGGCAGTATAGCATGGTCGGGCTGTCAGCGCAAGCAAATCGAGGGTATAATTGTCAGCGCGGGAACCAACAGGGTTCCGATAAGAGCAGTACTCGGAAGTAAAGGGGGAGGTATGGCAGAGAGACACAGTTGCGCCTGCAAGGGCGCCGTGGAGGGTTGGGGGGCGGCTGTGGAGGTGTGCGAGGAACACGCAGATGGCACGCTGTGGGTAGGCAACAGCGAGTACGGGAGCCAAGTCAACTATTGCCCGCAGTGCGGGTACAAGGCGCGGGTGCCGATTCAGCAGGGGGAACCGGGTGAGCCTGTCTGTCAGGCAGTCGTGCATTTTCGGGGTAGGTTTTACCGGTTATACAGGGGAGCGCGGACACACAACCACGTGTTGGAGATTGAGGAGACGTACAGCCTGTCAGATGATTATGCGTTGAAATTTGAGAGCCCGCCTACTGTCGTGTATCCCGATGTTGTTGTGGTCAAGTTGGATGGTCACCAACTTTTTGCGGGTTTTGGAAAGTTCCATCGAAGGGCTGGTAGGCGCTATCCCGATGTTGAGCATTTGTTTCTGACACCGGATGATGGGGAAGCGCACTAGGGATAGTGGTATTCTACCAAAAGTACCACGAAATGCGGTTTACCCTTGACCCAACTTTACACGTCGTGGTACAATGGGTGCAGCATGGACGAGAGGGAGTTGGCACGGTTGCGCGATGAGGTGCAGGCACTGCGGACTGAACTGGAGTGTCTGAAAGAGGCGTTTCGCCGGGGGTTCATGCAGGCGGTCAAGGGGATCGAGCGTGCCGGCTCTCTCACTCAGCACGAGCCTGTTCCGGCGGCCACGAGGCGCCGGGGGGACGATCTAGAGTTTTGAACGATGCCACCGGGGACGGGGGGAACCGGGGCGGGGGGCCGCGAGTCTGATGGCCCGGGCCGGCTGTGGAGCGAGGTGCGGGGGCTGCTACAGCGCCAACTGAATAGCTCGGGCCTCGCTGGCCCATAGGGGGTCAGTTACGCCCAAACAATCACGGGTTGCCAAAAGCCCACCTGTTTCGACAGGTGGGTTTTTTCGTTGGGTTCCGAGTAGGCAGATTATCGGAAGGTGTTGGCGGGCAGATGGACATATTCAAAACGATCACGGACCTGTTGTTGAACGGGCTGGGTATGGCGGCACTCGCCATTTTTGCGATCTGGATGCTCAAACAATCGTATGCGGAGCGGGCACAAATGGAGAGCGAGGCACGCGAGCGAGAGCAGCGAGAGAGCAGCGAGGCTCGGCAGCGGGAGGCAGCCGACAGGGAGCGGCTGATTGGCGTGGTAGACCGGAACACGGCGGCCTGGGCAGAGACAACCAAAGTGCTCGCTGAGTTGAGCGTGGGCATGGCGGCCGTGGTAGAGGCGGTAAACTCGGGCCGGCAGGAGAGCACGGCTATCCGGCTGTTGCTGGCCAGGCGGCCATGTGTGGCCGATCACGCGCTGAAACAGGTTGATCAGGGGTAGCAATGTCTACCCTGGCTCACATCGCGCGGGCGCTGGTGCAGAGGAAGGGCGAACCTGAACAACTGAATAGCGAGCCAACTATGCAGGCAGAAGGGTTGCGAGCGTGGCGGGAACCGGATGAGGATGCCATTTACCAACGGGCACTGGAGGAATGGGAGCAGACGGCCCGGCAAGAGGAGCAACGAGCCTCGCAAGTCCTGCAATTTGACCGGGGGCCGGTCTGTCTCGTGTTCGTGGGTGATCAGCACCTCGGGAACCGGGGGACAGACTACGCGCGGTGTTTCCACGAGGTGGACCTTGTAGCGGCAACGCCGGGCATGTGGCTGGTGAGTCTCGGGGATCTCCTGGACAATTTCGTGATTGGGAACCTGCGGCGCATTCGGGATGATGCCCGGTTCACCATCGGTGATGAGTGGGTGCTGGTGCGCCGGTACCTGCGGGCAGCGGGGCCGAAATTGGCGGCGATGGTGAGCGGCAATCACGACGAATGGGCAAAACTCCTGGTGGGCATCGACTATTTCTAGGAGGTGCTCGCGGGGATCTTGCCGGATTGTCTGTACGACGTCGATGATGCGCGGATCCGGGTGCAGGTGGGGGGTTGGACGGTGCCGATGCGGATCCGGCACCATTGGGCGGGGCACTCGATCTACAACATCACGCACGGGATTGAGCGGGCGGCGCTGTGGGATCAGGATTTCACGCTGGGGGCCGGGGCTCACCGGCACCGGGGCGGGGTTGCGCGGGCGTTTGTGGCCGGGGGACGGCCGGGCATGGCGGTCATGGTTGGCACGTACAAACGGGTGGACGCGTATGCGCGGCGGCTCGGGGTGCCGATGGTCAACAACAGCACGGCGGTGGCGGTGCTGTTGGACCCTGAGACACAGAGCCTGACGGGGTTCGACAATTTGCAGCTCGCGGCGCGGTACATGCGGGCGGTCTATCAGGGTTAGACGCCGGGAAACCGGTTTGGGGGCAAGCCTGCCATAAGGGAGCGTAAATCCGCTGGGGTAGTGTTGGGGTAGGTGCCGAGTAGATAAGTTATGGGAATGCAATGGCGGTAACCGCTGAATCGTGGGTGAGTGAGGAATTGTACACGGCGCTGGCGGCGCTGTCTCCAGGACAGGCTGCCGGCGTGCTGCGCATTGTGCGGGCGGAGCTCGAGGGCAAGGGCGTTAGCTCGCTTCTGGACTGCGAGGGGCAGATTTGCACGTCCACCACGTACTACAACCGCAAGCGGGGCTGGGTGCACAAGCCGGCGTTTCAACAGGCCCTGGCCCTTGCCCGGCGGGACTATCGGGGTTGGGCGCTGGAGTGGGGCGGGCGTGATGCGCTGGCCATCCTGGCACAGACGGCGCCGGACGCGGCCAGGGCTCTGCGGCACCAGGTGGGGGGCGACGCGGCGGCCGTGGAAGGGCTGTTGCGGATTCTCCAAACCGGCAGCGATGAGGAGCGGGTGCTGGCAGCCGGGAGCCTGGGCAACACAGAGCTGATGGCCGTGGTGCCCGGGCTGCTGAGTGCGTTGGAGCAGGAGCAGGCGCCGGCGGTACGAGGGGCAATCGTGTCGGCCTTGGGGCAGGTGGCCGGTAGTCGGGATTCGTCGCGGCGGGCGGCCATTGGTGCGGTTTTGTCGCGGGTGGGTCTGGAGGCCGGCATCCGGGTGACGGATGATGAGGTAGACCAGGCGATTGAGGCAGAGATCCGCCGGCTGACAGAGCAGGCGGGCGAAACTGGAGGGGGTGAACTGTGAACGGGGTGCATTTTCTGCTGTGGCTGGCCGCGGGGCAGGTGCCGGTAGCAAACCCGGTGCTGGCTATCCTGGGCATTTTCCTGTTGGCGGCGCTCGTCGAGGCGCTGATCGAGTACCTGGTGATGCCGTGGCTGAAGCCGGAGGGCCGTGAGCTCAGTCCGGCGGAGGACCGGGCGCGGACGATGGCGCTGCGCTATTCGGCGGCGGTGCTGGGCGTGGTGCTGTGCATCGCGTACGGGGTTGACGTGCTGGCCCTCGTTGGGCTGTTCAGCGACTGGCCGTTCATCGGGAGCATTCTGACGGGGCTGCTCATTGGCCGCGGGGCGAATTTCGTCAACGATTTCGTGGAGCGGTGGATTCGCCCAATGGTGACAGGGGGTGCATGACATGTTTGATGGTGTCGTCATTCGTGATGTGTTCGGTATTGTGCGCGACGAGGCCTGGCTGCTCCGGGAATACGGCGACGTGGGGCTGTACCGGGCGGCACAGGGGCCGGGCTGGCGGCTCCTGGAGATCCAGGAGAATCGGGACATCCGAGACGGGGAAGTGCCACAGCCCGGGCCGGTTCTGAACACAGCGGAGTCGGTCAGGCGCATTGCGCCGTTGGCGGCTGCCACGTTGATCTGCAAGGCGCTGTCTGCTGACGGCCGGCCGGCTGTCGACCTGCGCATTGCCTGGTATTGGCCGGATGCGCCGGAGGATCGGGCAGCTATGCCGGTCAACGGGCTGCCGGCTGAACTCCGGCAGAACAGGGCGCTCGTCGGGTACACGAACCTGAACGGCGACTCGGGCTTTGCCATGGGCGGCGGGGCCTACTACACGGTGGGCGAGGAAATGGCTCCTCATGCGTGCTGGGTACACGGCCAAAACAGCGACGTGCTGTTTGGCTTGGGGATGCGCCGGGGCACGAACCATGACCACCTGGATTTCGTGTTTGGTCAAACAGCAGAGGAACCGCCACAGCCGCCCGAACCGCCGAAGCCGCCGAACGTCGACGAATTCCAGGCGGCGGTGCTGGCCGAACTGAGGGACATCAAGGCACTTCTGGCCGAAATCCTGGACGCGTCGTTGTGATCGATCCCCCTTCTCCAAGGTCCCTCCCCTGGCCTCTCGGGGGAGGGACACGAGGGGGTTCCGAGTAGGGATGTTATCGGAAGCCAATGGATGACAGCGGGACAGTTGCCGGGGGATTGGAGGCTATGGCCGCCAAAGGCAAAAGCGCGGTTTCTCGACGAGCTGAGGGCTCTGAACCGGACCACGAGCGGGCCGGGATTGCGGCGCGACGGCTCGTTGGTGACCGGCGACGGGCGGCGGATCTCCATTCTCGATTTGATGGGCTTTACCGAGAAACAGGCGCTGGCCAGGGAGACGGCGGACGTCAACCAATACACGGTGTACGGGGGCAGCCGCGGGCCTGGCAAAAGCTATTGGCTGCGCGGGTACGAGATCGAGCGGCTGTTGCGCTGGGCAGCGCAGGGGCATCGGCACGTCCGGGTGGGCATGTTCTGCGAGGATTATCCGAGCCTCAAGGACAGGCAGATTTCCAAGCTCGCCAGAATGCCGAAATGGTTGGGAGAGGTCAAATCGACTCAGGACGATGGCCTGGGATTTCATCTCCGGGAGGAGTTCGGCGGGGGCGCAATTCTGTTGCGCAACCTGAACGATACGACCAAATATCAATCCGCAGAGTTCGCGGGCATTGCGGTCGACGAGCTGACGCGCAATCCAGAAAACGTATTCGACGAGCTGCGCGGCTCGCTGCGCTGGCCGGGCATCGACGATCCGTTTTTCGTGGCGGCGACGAACCCGAACGGTCGGTTTTTCACCTGGGTGCGCAAGCTGTGGATCGAGCACGATTTCCCGGAGCACCTGCAGGCGGTCAAGGACCGGTTTGCGTACGTGCCGGCGCTGCCCCGGGACAATCCGTACCTGGGGGCCGACTATTGGAACATGTTGGACAGCCTGCCGGCAAGGCTCCGGGCGGCGTGGCGCGACGGCGATTGGTACGTGGCAGCCGAGGGCCTGGTTTACGATGCGTTTGGTTCGGACAATATCACGCACCAGGAACCGGAGTTGGGGCTGCCATTCGAGATCGCGGTGGACGATGGCTACAGCCCGGACCCGCGGGCGATCCTGTTCATTCAGCGGCGGGGCAGCTCGGTTCTGGTTTTCGACGAGCTCTATCACATCAAGTTTTTGGAAGAGCAGAGCATTCGGGCGTTGCTCGATACCTGCTACCAGACGGCGGAGCGATTGGATCCTCGCGGGCGAACGTGGCCGGACCCGGACGGGGGAATGAGCAACGATGCGCTGGCCCGGGCGCTGCTCGATCAAGGGGTGCCGATTCCGGAACTGGCGGCCGTCTCGCACGAGGCGCCGGCGTTGCGGCGGCGGCTGAGAGAGGCCAACATACCGGCGCGGAACTGGCTCAGCAAGAAGGTGCGCGGTGGGGGCTCTACCAGGGCCGCGGCGGTGACCACCACCCGGGAATTGATTTGCGATGGCCGGCAGCATCGGACCATCCAGGTGCACCAACGGTGCCGGAATCTGTTGGACGAGCTCACGATGGGCTACAAGAACAAGCTCGGGCCGGACGGGCGGTACTTGGACGAGCCAGAGGACGGCAACGACCACGGTGCGCAGGCGCTGGAATCCTGGGTGTGGCTGCGGATGGGGGGCGCGTGAGATGAGGGACGCGATCCGGGACGTCGTGCTGTTCCCGTTGTATGTGGTGGGCTGGGTAGCCGGTTTCATCGCGCGGGGCCTGGCCTGGTGCTGGGAGGCAGTGCGGTTGGGATACGAGGATGGGCGGCATGGGCATCACCAGTAGGATCCGCGAGCGGCGCCAGAAACAACTGAGCCATCGGCCGGACCTCGCGGGCCGGCAGCACCTCGTGAGTCAGTACGCTGACCAGGTGAGCGCGGAACTGAATCAGTTCGTGGATTACGCGCAGGTGTACCAGGTGTATGCCTGGATGCGCAAGGCGATCACGGTCAAGGCCAACGCAATCGCGCCCCTTCCGGTCAGGGTGGTGGACAGGAACGGCAAGGCGCTGCCCAGCCATCCAGTGAGCGAACTGCTGGCCTACGTGAACGACGAGATGGATTCGGCGCACCTGTGGCTCAGGTGGGCCGTGCACATGGATCTTGCGGGGGAGAGTTTTTTTGAGATCCTGGATGACAGCCGGGGCAGGCCGGTGGAGTTGTGGCCGCGGCGCCCGGATCAGGTTTCGGTGGTGCCCGACAAGTCGCCGGAGAGAGTTTATTACCCCACGGCGGCCGGGTACATTTGGGGGGATGATGAGCTCGAGATCGACGCGGAGCACATGATCCACAGTCGCTATTACAACCCGCTGAATCAGTGGCGGGGGCTGGCTCCTGTCGTGGCCGTGCGCGAGGGGATCGTTATCGACATTTACGCGCAAACGTGGTCGAAGCAGTTTTTCAGGAACAGCACGCGGCCGGACTTTGCGGTGGTCACACCGCAGGGCATCACGCCGGGCGAAAAGGAAAAGCTGATTGCGCAGCTCGCCAAGCGGCACCGGGGGTACGAGCACTGGCACGAGCCGGTGATTCTCGAAGAGGGTGTAACGGATATCAAGCCGCTATCGTTCCCTCCGAAAGACCTGGAGTGGCTACAGCAACGCGAGTTCAGCCGTGACGAGGTGGCGGCTATGCTTGGTGTGCCCGACGAGATCATGGGCTATGGGCGGGACACCTACGAGAATTTTGAGTATGCCAACCGGGTGTTGTGGACGCTGACCCTCGTGCCGATGCTCGGGCACCGGGACCGGAGCCTGACCCATTATTTCAGCAAGAAGCGGCCGTTGCTCCGAACCGGGGAAGAGGTGAAAACGGATCTGAGTAGCGTCTCGGTGCTGCAGGATGACCTCGGGCCGAAGCTGGAGCAGGCCGGGAAACTGTGGGCGTTGGGGGTGCCGTTCAACATCGTCGACGAGCGTTTGGGGTTGGGCATTGGGCCGATTCCGGGCGGGGAGGTAGGCTATCTGCCATTTTCGGCTGTGCCGGCGGGGCAGGGGCGGACTGCATTGCCTTCCGATAATGGCGGTACTCGGCAGCTCCTGGCACCTCGGACCAAGGTAGCGCCGGCGTTCGGCTCGGTGGAGCACAAGGCCAGGTTTGACCAGGTGGAGGCCAGGCGGGCGCCGTTCGTCGACCGGATGGGGCGCGAGCTCAAACGCCAATTTCAGAGACAGCAGAACGAGGTGTTGCGGCGGCTCCGGGAGCGACAGGGGGACGAGGGCCTGGTGCTGGGCTGGCAGCAGACGGTTGAGGCGGCTCTGGTGCTCGGCTGGAATAAGGCGTGGGATAAGG
>Ga0265297_10010775_pt1 | contig 11387 bp, 6 predicted proteins | sample Munlanlwell13791_FD_192502 | JGI IMG/M metagenome (GOLD analysis project Ga0265297, IMG submission 192502) | Leachate microbial communities from a municipal landfill in Southern Ontario, Canada - Leachate well 137-91 | ecosystem: Engineered > Solid waste > Landfill > Unclassified | place...
CCGTTGGCGATCTTCTGCAACAAGACGGTTTTCCCGCTGTACGGCTGCGCCACGATCAAACCGCGCTGTCCCTTTCCTATCGGCGTCAAAAGCGACATAACCCTCATGGATAGCTCGTCGGGCGCGGTCTCGACATTGAACCGGGCGTGCGGATATACCGGAGTAAGATTGTCAAACAGGATTTTGTCTTTAACCTCCTCAGGATTTTCAAAATTGACAGCCTCGACTTTCAAAAGCGCGAAATATTTCTCTCCCTCTTTCGGAGGGCGGATCTGGCCTGAAACCGTGTCCCCGGTGCGAAGCTCGAATTTCCTGATCTGCGACGGAGATATATATATATCGTCCGGACATGGCAGGTAGTTATAATTCGGGGAACGCAGGAACCCGAACCCTTCCGGCAAGATTTCCAGGACCCCTTCGCCGAACATAAGGCCTTCTTTTTCCGCCTGGCCTTGCAGGATCTTAAAGATCAGGTCCTGTTTCTTCAAGCCGCTGAAGCCGTTGACATTCAATTCTTTAGCCAGCTTATTCAGTTCCGTGATCTTCATATCTTTCAGCTTACTGATATCTAACTTGTCCACCACATCCTCCTTATTACTGCTACTTGTTTGCGTAGATCTTTACGCGTACCATTGTTATCTATTACAAAATCCGCCATGCGGACCTTATCCTGAAGCGGGATCTGCACCCGGATCCGTCTGAGAATCGCGGCTTTACTCAGAGATGTCCGCGCCTGTATCCTGCATATAAGCCTCTTCCTGTCAGATTCTACGACAACTAATCTATCTACATACCTCTGGAATCCCGTTTCTACAAGAAGCGGCGCATCCAGAACAACGACCCCCTTTCGGACCTTTGCGATCTCGTTCTTAATTATCCTGATTATCTCAGGGTGAATGATCTTGTTCAGCTGCTGCAATCTGGCGCGGGACGCGAACACGACACCAGCCAAAGCCCTCCGGTCGATCGTCTTATCCCCGGCCAATATCCCGCTGCCGAAACGCCGCACGATAGAAGAATAAACCCCCGTGCCTTTTTGAAGCAGCCGGTGGCCTATAGCATCGGCATCGATAACGCGGGCGCCGTACGCATGCAGCATTGCTGCAACGGTTGTTTTTCCTGAGCCGAAGCAGCCTGTCAACCCGATAACGAGCCGCTTACGATCTTTTAAGCGCGTTTTCATACAGCCGGACATATTTTTTTGCCGATTCAAGCCATGAAAAATCGCATTTCATGGCTTTATCGACAAGCTTCTTCCATTTATCATGAGACTGATACGCGGTAAGCGATTTTTTAACGGTCTTGAGAAGCTCATCGGAACTGTATTTATCAAAGATAAACCCGTTGCCGGCGTCAACCGTATCCGCAAGCCCGCCGGTTTTGAAGGCCAAAGGCAATGTGCCGTATTTCATGCTGATCATCTGTCCCAAACCGCATGGCTCATACTTCGACGGCATAAGGAATATATCGGAACCGGCATATATTTTATGCGCAAGAGCATCGTCGAATTTCAGATGCAGAGATATGACCTTGGGATATTTCTTGACCATAGACTCCATGATCTTGTGGTATTTTTCATCTCCCGTGCCCAGGATCACCATCTGCAGATCCATCCTGCACATCTTATCGATCCCCGCCGCAACGATATCGAATCCTTTCTGCTCGGCAAGACGCGATACTACGCCGATCAGGGGAACATTCGATCTAACCGGAAACTTACAAAACTTTTGCAGATCTTCCTTACAGGCGGCCTTGCCTGCCGGATCTTTGGCGGAAAATTTAGACGCGATAGAACCATCGGCGGCCGGATCCCATATAGAATAATCGAGGCCGTTAATAATGCCGAACAAAGAATCCCTGCGCTTATCCAGGATCCCTTCCATGCCGAAACCGAATTCTTTTGTACGGATCTCCTTGCTGTAGGTCTCGCTGACCGTATTGATCACGTCGGAAAAAACAATGCCGCCTTTTAAGAAATTGACCTGTTCATAATATTCAAGAGCATCCATATCGAAGAAATTCCACGCAAGCCCCAGCTTCGGAAATTCATCCTTGCTGAAAAGCCCCTGGTATCCGATATTATGTATCGTAAAAACAGTGCGCATGGCTTTATAAAAAGGATCCGTGGAATACGTCATCGACTTTAAATACACAGGCACCATGGCCGACTGCCAGTCATGGCAATGGATAATATCCGCTTTGAAACCGATCTCTTTGAGCAGATCCAGCGTCCTTCGGCAAAAATATGAAAAACGGTCGATATTATCGGTATAATCTCCGGTCTTGTCACCGTACAAAGCATCCCTGTTAAAATAAAAATCGTGATCGATAAAGTAGACTTTAATCGCTTTGCCGATAGCAGCTACGGACAATCCGGGTCTAACATCTTTGATCGCGAGGGCTGTCTTTGCGTGTACCGCCTTATAACCGGGCATGACAACAATAACCTCATGGCCTGCCTTTTCCAAAGCTGCAGGCAATGCACCAGCCACATCGGCAAGACCGCCGGTCTTGGCGAACGGAACAACTTCAGACGCGCACATCACGATTTTCATAACACCCTCCTTAAAATAATGGGGACGTTTCTATTTTTTCAGAGGGCCAGTATGGGGTAAAAAATAGAAACGTCCCCATTATTTTCAGCCCTCTAAATCTTCGTCATCTGGTTCCAATTCTTGCCCCTGGCTACATCGACCTTGACGGGAACATCTAGATCCATCACATTTTCCATGGTTTCGCGCACCCATGCGGCGAACTGCGGCACCTGCGGCTGAGGCACATCGAACAACAATTCGTCGTGTATTTGCAGGATCATGGCTGCCGAGGTCTTCTTGCTTTGCATTCCTTCGTGAATACGGATCATCGCCAGCTTGATCATATCGCTGGCAGACCCCTGGATAGGAGCGTTGATGGCCTGGCGCTGCGCGAACTGGCGTATTGCCATGTTCCTGTCCTTTATCTCAGGCAAATATCTGCGACGGCCCAGGATCGTAGAAACAAACCCGTCTTTTTGCGCTTTTTCGATCTGCGCCTCTATATAACTTTTCACCCCGGGGTATGTAACGAAATACGCGTCGATAAAATGCTGCGCAGCATCGATCGAGATCCCCAGATCGCGGCTCAAGCCGTATGCGCTCAAACCATAGACGATACCGAAATTTATCCGCTTGGCGGAATTGCGCATATCATCGCTTACTTCTTTTTCATCGACCCCGTAAACGAGTGCCGCGGTCCTGCGATGAACATCCGAGCCCTGTTTGAATGCCTCGATCAACGTTGCATCCTGCGACATGTGCGCCAATATACGCAGTTCGATCTGAGAGTAATCGCAAGACAGCAACTCGCTGTCGACAGAAAACGCGATGATCGATTCCCTGATGCTGCGGCCAAGCTCCGTCTTAATCGGAATATTCTGCAAATTCGGATTGCTGGAGCTCAAACGCCCGGTCTGGGTGCCTGTCTGGTTCAATGTCGTATGAAGGCGCTCTGTCCGCGGCTCCACCAATAACGGAAGCGCATCTACATATGTCGATTTGAGTTTCATCAGCTGCCGGTATTCCAAAAGCATGCGGGGAAACTCGTGGCGCTCTGCGAGTGAACGCAAAACCTCTTCGTCAGTCGAGGGGCCGGTCTTGGTTTTCTTCCCGACAGGCAGCTGTAATTTTACAAAAAGAACCTCGCGCAGCTGCTTGGGCGAGTTCAGATTGAACTCGCAGCCGCACAGATCATAGATCGTCCGGATAAGTTTAGCCAGCCTTTGTTCGAGATCCGCTGAAAGTTTCTTGAGTTTTTCTGCATCCAGCCGGATGCCGCTCAACTGCATATCGGACAATACTTCCACCAGCGGCATCTCGAGCGTTTCGAACAACTCAAGCAAACTGTTATCCTGCAACGCGGCTTTCAATACCGGATGCACGCGGCGAACCAGCCCGATCTCGTTAACGCTGTCAGGCGCGCCTGACCCGTCATCTCCGGCCGCGCCGGCTTCTTTAAGATACTCCCATGCAATATCCTGCAGCTTAAACGAAGCACGCGCCGGATTCAACAAATACCCTGCGATCATAGTGTCATAATACAGACCGCGCAAGACTATTCCGTCGGCTGCCAAAGCAACTTTTATCTTTTTAAGATCATGGCCTATTTTTCGTATTGACGGATCTTCCAGAACCTGTTTAGTGCAAACTCCGGCCTTTTCGACCCTGAAGACTTTGTCGGACACGCCGAATACCATAGAATCGCGGTTCTCTCCGGCAATATACAATTCAGCCGGCGGCTGCGCACAAACTGCGGGGATATCATTATCGGTCACATACACTGCGGTGACAACAGGGCTCGCCGGCTGCACCGACGCAGGCAGATCTTTCAAGAAAGCTTTGAACTCAAGTTCCGTAAATATCTCTGCCAGTTTTTTAGTGTCAGGTTCTTGTATGGAAAGCGCCTCCAGGCTGAAAACAATATCCATGTTGTCATCAAGGCTGGCCAACTCTTTGTTCAAACATATCTGAGACGCGTTCTCTTCTATTGCCTGGCGCAATTTCGCCGGGGTGATCGTGCTGATGGAACCGGTTATCTTCTCTATCGATCCATACTCGGAAAGAAGCGCAACCGCTTTTTTCTCGCTGATGCCTTTTATCCCGGGAATATTATCCACGCTATCGCCGATCAATGCTATCAGGTCCGGGATCTGCGCCGGGTCAAGGCCGAATTTTTCTTTCACGCGCGCCGTATCATACACGATCTCTTCCGCTTGCGGGCTGATAACCGCTATATCGCCATCGACAAGCTGCAGCAGATCCTTATCCGACGATATCACCGTAGTCTTGATGCCATGATCCCTCGCCTTATGAGCGAGCGTTGCGATAATATCATCCGCCTCAAAACCCTCTTGCTCGTATAAAGGGATGCCGTAGGCGCGGATGATATCCTTTATAAAAGGCATCTGGCTTGACAAACCGTCAGGCATTGCCTCGCGCTGAGCCTTATATTGAGCATATTTCTTCTGCCTGAACGTCGCCCGCGAAACATCGAAACAAACAGCCAGATAATCCGGCTTATGCTCTTTAATGATCTTGCGCAGCATACGGACAAAACCGAACACCGCATTGGTTTGCTGCCCCTTTAACGTCGACAGGCTGCGAATGGCATAGAACGCCCTATAACAAAGAGCTGTGGCATCGATCAAATAAACGGTCGCGTTACCCATTTCTCAACAATGTATGCATGGAAATTAGTATAAGGATGGCTTTTTTGACGTACAGGTAATAACGATATAACTTTTTCTCACGTATGTATTATTGTTTGAGGTATCAATTATACGATAACTCTTTGAAATTATGGCAGGTTACATCCTTAATACAATAATATCAAATCAGGCGTTTCTGTCAAGTAAAAAAAAGGGGGCAGACACCTTTTTCTACCATTTGTTCCAATGAATATTTGCCGGGTTAAACTTATCCTGCGGTTTCTCGATCCCTTCAGGATGGCCTACCGCTATCACATTCAGAGGGATAACCGTATCCGGCAGACCCAGAACCTTGCGCACGTGATCCACCCGCTCCTGAAAAGGATACATTCCGGACCAGACAGCGCCCAACCCCAGGCTTTCAGCCGCAAGCAGGATATTTTCGCTGGCAGCAGAACAATCCTGTATCCAAAAGTCGCGCTCAACGCCGGACAATGCCTTATTCATATCCCCGCAAACCACAATACATGCCCCGGCCTTGACGATCATTTTTGTATACGGCAGGCCCTGGGCAAGCTTCACAAGAGTGTCAGAATCGGTCACGGCAATAAAAACCCACGGCTGTTTATTCACGGCGCTCGGAGCTGCCATACCTGCTTTCAAAAGCGTAGTCAAATCTTCCCTGCCGACCGCATCGCCCGTATAATGGCGCACGCTCTTGCGGGAATGGATGACCGAAATGGTATCATTAGCAATACCGGTATCAGCCATCAAAACGCACGCGGCCAAACAACACACAATAAGAGGCATCTTTATCTTCAAATTCACAATCTCACTCCTGCAATAAAAACACTTATATTATTATTGTACTTTAAATTGAGCCAAATGACAATAAATCATCTCAAAAATCATCTCAAAAAGTCGTTATATCACATAAGGGCTTAAATTAGAAAAGGCAAGGGGAAAATTTATGATTTGCTGTCCGGCAGTGATTGCCGTAAGGAACAGCTTATTCCCCTTGCCTTCATACGGTGGTACTTCTGACGCTTATCAATATAATACATTTCCGGAATATGTAAATGGCTTGGTTCGCCTTTCTTCTGACTTTTTTCTACTGTTGCCGCAAACAAGGCAACTACAGGCGGGATTCCAACACTCTCATAAAGCTCGCAACAACCGCGGGACAGAATTGCGTTCCTGATCCGGCCGTTATGATCGAAATAGCTTCCGTATCCGGAAACGCCTTACGATAAGGCCTGTCCGCCCTCAAAGAACTATACGCGTCGACCAGCGAAATGATCGAAGCCTCCCTGGGGATCTCATCGCCCTTGAGCCCGTTGGGATACCCGGTCCCGTCCCAGCGCTCGTGATGGTTCAGAACAGCAGGGATCAACGCGCGCAATGCCGGGATCCCGTACAATATATCGGCGCTGATCTGCGGATGCTGTTTCACCAATACCCATTCTGCATCGCTCAAGGGTGCGGGTTTTAACAGTATCTGTTCATGCAAACCGAGTTTACCCAGGTCATGGATCATAGCTGCCTCGCTGATCAATTCAAGGGCGTAGGCCGGCATCTGCATATCCCTGGCAATTTTAACAGCAAGGCTTGCCGATTCTTCCATCTGGCCGGAGGAGTAACTGTCCCTGATGCCGCTGTTGCGCGCAAAAGCGAACAACTCTTCCAGGACAATACGGTTAACGCGCTTATTGACCCGCTCGATCTTGGATTTTATCGATTTGACATCGTGCGTATCGAAAAACAAATGTTCTTTCTCATAAAATGCGTCCGTAGACGAAAACGCTTTATTCCCTCCTGATTCCTTTACCTTATTCATGATACGATCAGCCAGGTCTACGAGCGCCATGCCCGTGACCGCGCTATTCTCGGGATACGATGCGATGCCGATACTGAGCTTTACCCGTACCGAATATTCATCATTGCCGATCACGCGATTATTGAATTCATCGATAATGCGCTGCCCCAGATGCACGGTGTTGAGCCGGTCGCTGCCCGGGCAGATAATAACGAACTCTTCCCCCCCGTACCGGATCACCGTATCGTACCGGCGAACCGTCCGGCGCAGCCTGATCGACACCACCTTAAGAATATAATCGCCGAATTGATGGCCGTACACATCGTTAATGGACTTAAAATAATCCAGATCGATCATCATTACCGATAGCGGCTGCGCCTGGCGCTTGGCCCGGTCGAATTCCGCCTCGATAGCGGACTCAAGATACCGGAAATTATATAGACCGGTATGAGAGTCTTTCAACGCCAACTCCTTCAATTTATCGTTTGACTTCACCAGCTCCGCATTAAGCATTTGACGTTCCCGCTCCGCGAATTTATTCTGAGTATCGTCGAAGAGGGTTTCGATCACCGCAACGATCTTTCCGTCGACATCAAGAACAGGCGCTGCATCGAACATTATATACCGTTCTTTGCCGTCAGGAGTGACCAGCCAGTCTTCGGCATGCTTACCCTGTGACAAAAATCGGGAGGGTCCGCTTACCGTAAAATAAGAGGAAAGATTTCCGGTATTTCCGTCAAGAACAAGATCCGCCAGGCTTGGCCTGGCATACATATAAAAACCTTTCCAATGGTCCGAAGTTCCTATTACGCTCCGGCTTTCGATGCCCGTCAAAGCTTCACAGGCAGAGTTCCAGATAATCACCTTATGATCGCGGTCCAGAACGAACGTCGGCGCGCTGGATCCCTTAACAAGCTGCCTGGCAAATTCTTCCTGCTGATACAGCGCAGCCTCAGCCTGGCGCTGCGCTGTAATATCGCGCCAGACGCTCAAAAACATATCCCGGTCGCGATAGCGAATAACCGACGTCGTCACAAAAACCGTCTTGGAAGCCCCGTCCTTAGCGTATATCGTAGATTCAGCTTCATGCGGCCCGCGCTGCGCGATAACCTGGCTGATGCCTGCAAGGGTTTTATTTCGCTCTGCCGGATCCGGATAGATAAGACGGTTGAAATCGCCTGACCGGTTCACCTCATCAATAGTATAGCCGGTAAGTTCCCTCATCTTCGAATTGAAAATCTCAAAGTGGCCGGTTTCATCGCTTAAGGTAATGCCCTCGCCGATCTTCTCAATGACAGTATGAGTCGCCCACACCTCGCGCAAAACAGCACGCTGCTCCGTGCGTGTTGCGCTGAGATCGCGCACGATCGCCCATATGCTCGAGGACTGACCCTGATCGTTCTGAATACGCCACGTTTTGATCATTACCGGAAGGATGGTACCGTCCTTGCGCGCACATATACGTTCAAACTCCTCAACTGAACCCACAGCCGGATCATCAGCGCCTTTGCTGGCCAGATCACGCTGGATCGTCCGCCAGCTATGGGGATAGAACTGATGAGAAGATATACTGTTTATTTCATCCCTGTTATACCCCATCATTTTCAGGAATGCATCATTACATTCCACAATGACGCCCTGCATGTCAAACCTGACCAGGCCGTCCGTAAATGAATCGAACAACAGCCTGTACATATCGCCCGATCCCGAAACGTCCCTACCGGAAATATGCTCGGCAATGGCTTTCTTAAACACGGAGATGAAATCAATGATCGCTTCCACATGGATCAGGATCTTTCGGATATCGTCAGGCGGGATAGGGCGGGGCTCCAACGGATCGGCATAATCCCCTACCACGGTATTGATGGCGTATACATCGTTGCCCAGTTGGTGAGCGAACAATTCTCTGATGGCCGGATGCAAAGGCACGCTGTCCTTGAATTGCCTGAACACCACCTCTTCCTGGGTATCAGCGGCCACAGTATGCACGATGATCTCGATATCGTGCGTGCACAAAAGGATCTTGCGCGCGTCAGAAACAGCCATCGGCTGATCGGCCGCAAGCCACTCCTGACAGGTCAACTTTATCGCCGTTGTATCCTCGGTTATGCGGCGAAAAAAACAGTCGCACAGATCTCTGGTAACAACAATACCATCGCTGCGCAACTGTTCATACAGGTCTTTTTCATTCGGCAAAGGACGCGCCATCACGGCTCCAGATTTTTAATGGTTCAAACATCTGTGCTTAATTAGTTTATACTAAGGTTTGGGGAATTGAAAGGGCTGGTTTCTGCTTTGTTTTGACTTTTCTCTACCCTTGTGCCGCAGGCGCGACGGAACGAAGCGGATTTAGCCTTCCGGAGGACTCAGGTTTATATCTTTGATGATCGCCCTGAGAAGAAGATCAGAAGCGATCTCAAGGTCGCCGTCGAGCCACCCGCGATAATACACGCGATATTTTTTTTGCCATCGGCCCTGGTCTGTTTTATAGGAAATGCTCATAGCAAGGCCGTCATAGTCCTCGTTAAACCGGTATACAGGCAGGATCAAAACAAACAGGAAAGTGCCGTTTGCTTTTTTATAGAAAGTCAACTGAGCGTTTATGACAATGTCAGCGCGATCCGGTGTATCGGCAACAGTAAAACCTTTTTTTTCAATCGACGCGAAAAACATCGAGGTAAAATATTCAGTATATTGTCTATCTTTCTGCCGGACTGAAGCGAATGAAAAATATATCGACTCCGGAGCTCGCGACGACCTGATCGCAACCGGATCGTCGAGCCTGTTCAAAGCGGTATACTTCAATTCAACGCAGCCGCTTGCCGCAACGCAGAATATCAGGATCGCAACGCAAAACCCGCGCCCCTTCTGAAAAGAATTGCATTTCATGCCGGGCCCTTTCTCAACGCATTTCAAACAAGAGATTCCATCTCCAAAACCGGATGGCCGACTTTCTGCAGATACTCTACAAGTTCTTCCGCGCTCGTAGCATTCGTCTCATCTGCGATCTTGTCGACCAAATCGGGCATCCCCAATTCCTGTGCGCGCTTCTTCAATTTATCACCGAGTATTTCTTTCAGCTCTTTGGGCATCCATACCAGGCGTTTAAGCCCGCCTTCGGCAAGAATGAATTTTTTGCTGACAACATACAGTTTTCCGATCCCCAGGAAACCCGGGGTCTGAACACCGCCCCCGACCGAACCTGCCAGGGTCGTAAAGTTCATGCCGCTGGGAGTGATGCCGACGAAATCGCGGTGCACGATCATAACGCCGTTGGCTTCAGGCACGACCGCCAGGATACATTCGAAACAACCGCATGACGACTGCGGCGAATCCATAAGCGAATACATGCTTACTTTATCGATCGTCTTATTCGAAGTATCGTAAACGAATTCATTTATCTTGTCCCACTGCCCTAAACGCGCATCAAGCGTCTTCCCTTTGGCCAGCGGCTGATTCGGACCGGTCGGATTGATCTCGAATGCAGCCTTCCCGTCTAACCAGGAATATGCGCCGCATAATCCCAGACGCTCGGGAGTAATAATGCAAACGTGATTCGGCGCAAAGCTCTGGCACAACGTACAGGAATAATACATATCGACCGATTCGTCGGACATCCCCCTCAGACGCTCGTCACGCTCATCATATACCTTCATTGCGCCCGCCTGCAATCTCTCCACGTCTTCTTTCTTAGTGTAAAGTTCGACCTGGACTTTGTCGACAATAGCGCTGAATTCGGAATGAAGCATCGCGTGAAGGACCACACCGATATGCTTCAGCCTGAATCCCTTTTCAAACGCTTCTTTCGATATCCTGATCCAGTTGATATCTCGCTGGCCGATATGCATAATGCCCTGGGCATAATTGACAAACCGGTGGATCTGGCGTTCCAGGATAGGCTCAAAATCTTTCTGCATCTTGCGGCCGGCAACCTTCACGATAATGGCCAGCGGCATGGATTTCTTTCCGGTGGGCAGCTGATCCACGTCCGGGCCGAAAACCGAAATTTTGCCGTCCTCGATCTCGTTGATAGCGGCGCTTGTAAGGAACTCGAATGACGTCCCTCCTTTACCTCCGAATTCAGCATACAGATTTTCTTTACGCACCCGTTCGCCTTCAAAAGCAGCGGCATACGATACCGGCACCGGGACCTGCGTCCGTTTTACCTTGATCCCGCGCGTGAGGATACATTGAGAAACTATTTTTTTATAATCTTTTTCGGTGACAAGCGCTTCGAACAGCGTAGTATCTATCTTGGGCAGTTGAGGGACATCCAGATCGGTGATGATCGGCAAACCAAATGCCAAAACACCCAGGCCGGTCGCAACCAGGATCTCATCAACATGGCTTAGCAGGACCACGAAAGCAGGCACCCTGTGCCTGACATAA
>Ga0265297_10010776_pt1 | contig 11387 bp, 6 predicted proteins | sample Munlanlwell13791_FD_192502 | JGI IMG/M metagenome (GOLD analysis project Ga0265297, IMG submission 192502) | Leachate microbial communities from a municipal landfill in Southern Ontario, Canada - Leachate well 137-91 | ecosystem: Engineered > Solid waste > Landfill > Unclassified | place...
AGAAGACGGCCACCTGATCATTGAAGATTTCGCCATGAACACCATGTGCGCCGCGGGCACCGGCTCCTTCCTGGACCAGCAGGCCCACCGCCTGGGCTACACCATTGAGCAGTTCAGCGAACTGGCCCTGAAATCCACCACCCCGCCCCGGGTGGCCGGACGCTGCAGCGTCTTTGCCAAGACCGACATGATCCACCTGCAGCAAGGCGCCACGCCGGATTTCGAGATCATCGCCGGCCTGTGCCAGGCTATGGCCCGGAATCTGCGGAGCAATATCGCCAAGGGCAAGAGCTTCGCGCCGCCCATCGCGTTCCAGGGTGGCGTAGCCCACAACCTGGGGGTGCGCCAGGCCTTCCGCCAGGTCTTCGGCCTCGACGACGCCGGCCTCATCATCCCGCCCCACTTCTGCTCCCTGGGGGCCGTGGGCGCGGTGCTGGTGGCCCGGGAAAAACCGCCGGCTGATTTCCACCTGGACCTGAACCCGTTGCGGGAACATCTCCTGAAGGACGAGGACCAGGCCCGGCGCCTGCCGCCGCTGTCGCCGCCGCCGGTCTTGGGCCCGGAACATTACCAGGTGATCGGCCTGCCGGATGACGGCTCGGTGGTCGAGGGCTACCTGGGCATCGACGTGGGCTCCATCAGCACCAACGTGGTGGTCATCGACGCCGACATGCAGGTGTTGGCCCGGGAGTACCTGATGACCGCGGGCCGGCCGCTGGAGGCCATCACCGAAGGCCTGCGCCGGGTGGGCGCGCAACTCAAAGACCGGGTGCGGATCATGGGCGCAGCCACCACCGGTTCGGGGCGCTATCTCACCGGGGATTTCATCGGCGCCGACGTGGTGCGCAACGAAATCACCGCCCAGGCCACCGCGGCTGCGGCCATCGATCCAAACGTGGACACCATCTTCGAAATCGGCGGCCAGGACTCCAAGTTCATCAGCTTAAGCCACGGCGCCATCGTGGACTTCATGATGAACAAGGTCTGCGCCGCGGGCACCGGCTCCTACCTGGAGGAGCAGGCCGAAAAGCTAGGCATCTCCATCCGGGGCGAGTTCGGCGACCTGGCCCTGGCCGGCAAGACCCCGGTGCGTATGGGCGAGCGCTGCACCGTGTTCATGGAGTCCGATCTGGTGCACCACCAGCAGCGGGGCGCGGCCAAAGAAGACCTGGTGGCCGGCCTGTCGTATTCCATCGTCCAGAACTACCTCAACAAGGTGGCGGAAGACCGGCCCATCGGCAACAACATCTTCTACCAGGGGGCCACCGCGGCCAACCGGGGCATCGTGGCGGCGTTTCAGCAGGTGTGCGGCAAAAAGATCACCGTGCCGCCCCATCACGACGTCACCGGCGCCATCGGCGCGGCGCTCTTAGCCATGCGGGAGCGGGACTGGGAGACCTCCAGATTCAAGGGCTTCGACCTGGCCGACCGGCAGTACGAGATCAGCTCCTTCGAGTGCAAGAGCTGCCCCAACAACTGCGAAATCCGCCAGGTAAAGATCGAGGGGGAAAAACCCCTGTTCTACGGCAGCCGCTGCGAAAAATACGAAGTGGACGGCAAGCAAAAGCAGTACGACCTGCCGGATCTCCTGCTGCAGCGGGAAAACCTGCTCTATGGCGAGGAACCGCCCCCGGAGGGCAGGCGCGGCCCCATCGGCATCCCCCGGACCATGTTTTTCCAGGAACTCATGCCCTTCTTCCGCGCCTTCTTCGAGGCCCTGGGCTTCACCGTGGTGTATTCCCCCAAGACCAACAAAAAAGTGATCAACCAGGGGGTCGAGGCCCTGGCCGCGGAACCCTGCTACCCGGTGAAAGTGGCCCACGGCCATATCCTGGACCTCTTGAAGGCCGGGGTCAAGCGCATCTTTCTGCCCAGCGTCATCGACCTGCCCCACCCTCATCCCGAAATCGGCAGCGGCGTGGTCTGTCCCATGGCCCAATCCCTGGCCTACACCGTGCCCACCGCCATCGACTTCGCCGAATACGGGGCCAAGATGCTGACCCCGGTGCTCTACTTCGGCCGGGGCGACCGGCGGCTGCGCCGGGGCCTGCGGGACCTGGCGAAAGAATTGGGGGTGAGCGGTTTCCTGGTGAACCGGGCCATGGCCAAGGCCCAGGCCGCGCAACAGGCCTACTACGAACGCCTCCACGCCCTGGGCCGGGAGATTCTGGACTCCCTGCCGCCCGACGGCCGGCTCATGGTCCTCATCGGCCGGCCTTACAACGCCCTGGACCCGGGCATGAACCTCAATCTGCACCGCAAGCTGCGGCAGTTGGGGGTCCTGGCCCTGCCCATGGACTTTCTCCCGGTGGACCGGGTGGATAAACTGGACGAAATCAAGCCCATGTACTGGCGCTTCGGCCAAAAGATCCTGGGGGTGGCCGAGCTCATCCGCCAGGACCCCCGGCTCTATGGCATCTACATCACCAATTTCGGCTGCGGCCCGGACTCCTTTATCCAACACTTCTTTAAGGACCGGATGCGGGGCAAGCCGTATCTCGAAATCGAGATCGACGAGCACTCCTCCGACGTGGGGGCCATCACCCGCCTGGAAGCCTTTCTGGACAGCCTGAAGAACGTCACCGTGGAGCCGGCGCCGGCCCGGGTGTCGCCCTTCCGCTATCGGGTCACCGGCAATCTCAAGCGCAAGATTTTTCTGCCGCCCATGACCGATCAGGCCCTGGCCCTGGTGGCCGCGTTTCAGGCCTGCGGCGGCGAGGCCGAGGCCCTGCCGGACTCGGACGCCGAGACCCTGGAGTTGGGCCGCCGCTTAACCAGCGGCAAGGAATGCTACCCGCTGATCCTCACTACCGGGGACCTGGCCAAGCTGCTCCAGCGCCCGGACTTCAACCCCGACAAGAGCGCCTTCTTTATGCCTTCGGCGGACGGCCCCTGCCGCTTCGGCCAATATCACCGCTTCCACCGGCTGGTGCTGGACGACTTGGGCTACCCCCAGGTGCCGGTTTACTCCCCGGACCAGAACGAAAACATGTTCAAGGAAGTGGGAATGGTGGGCAGCGACTTCACCCGGGTCGCCTGGAACGGCATGGTGGCCATCGACCTGCTGGAAAAGAAGCTTCGGGAGACGCGGCCTTATGAAACTGTCCCGGGCGACGCCGACCAGGTTTATGACCATTATCTCCGCAAGGTCTTCGAAGCCACTCGGGACCGGCAGGACGTGCCCGGAGTCCTCAAGGCAGCCCGGCGGGACTTTGACGACGTCGCTTTAAGCAAGAACGGCGGCCGGCCCGTGGTGGGGGTGGTGGGTGAAATCTACACCCGGGCCAACAAGTTTTCCAACGAAAATGCGGTGCGGGAGATCGAGGGCCTGGGAGGCGAGGTCTGGATGCCGCCCATCGGCGAATGGCTCCTCTACGTCACCCACTCTTCCAAGCATGAAGCCTGGACCAACCGCCATTTCCGGGAGCTCCTGACGGTCTGCCTGGAAGAGCGGGTCCAGAAGCGGGACGAGCACCGCCTGGAAGAGATCTTCCACGGTAGCATCAAGAACCTCAAAGAACCGACCATCCCCGAGACCCTGGAGTTGGCCAAGGACTACCTGCACCCCTCGTTTGAAGGGGAGGCCATCTTGAGCATCGGCAAATCCCGGGACTTCGTGCGCAAGGGGGCCTGCGGCCTGGTGAACATCATGCCCTTCACCTGCATGCCGGGCACCGTGGTCAACTCCCTGTTCAAACTCTTCCGGGAGCGCCACAACAACATCCCCTTCCTTAACCTGGCCTACGACGGCCAGGAACAGACCCACACCCGCACCCGCCTGGAGGCCTTCATGTACCAGGTGCGCCAGTTCCAAAACCGGCGGGTCAAAGCATAGATAAATGTGGGGGAAGGGATAAAGGGGCCGACGGCCACTACCCTTCCCCCAAGCCCCCATCCCCAACCCCTATAAGTATTGAAGGACACGCCATGCCGTGTAGGGGATCCTGCGCACCATAAGAAAAGCCAGATAACCCGGCTGCGCCTTTTTTATTGCAAGACTGACCGGCTCACTCCCCCTTGAACACCGGCGGCCGCTTCGCAAGGAAGGCCTCCTGCCCTTCCAGGTAATCCTGGCTGTCATAGACGATGCGCCGCAGGCCCTGGATGCGCTCGAAGGTCTCAGGGTTCAGCGGCAAGGCATTGCTCAGAATGTGCAACTGCTCCTTGATGACCGAGATGCTGATGGGAGAATTTTCGGTGATTTTGCCGGCCATAGCATAGGTAAAACCTTCCAGATCCGCCACCGGCACCAGGTGGTTGAGAATGCCGATCCGGGCGGCGCGTTCGCCGGTCACCGGCTGGGCGGTGAAAAACATCTCCCGGGCCAGGGCGCCGCCCACCATATTGAGGACGTGGAGAATACCCGAGGCATTATAGGGCACCCCCAGCCGGGCCGGGGTAATGGCAAAGGAGGTCTTCTGGGTGCCGATCAGAATATCGCAGACAAAGGCCAGTTCGCAGGCCCCGCCCCACACCGTCCCCTCGATCATGGCGATCACCGGGCACGGGCAGCGTTGGATGGCCCGGATGACCTGCTCCAGGGGATCATTATATGACAGAGGATCCCGGCCGGGCCGGGGAAATTCGCTGATATCATAACCCGCGGACCAGACCTTGGCGCCCGGATTGGCCCGGAGCACGATCACCCGCGCCCGTTGATAGATCAGGTCGTTCAAGGCCTTAATCACCTCGTTGATCAGGCCCCGCCCCAGACAGTTGCGCTTCCGGTCATGATTAAAGGTGATGGTGCCGATAGACTTCGCTAAAGCCACGGTGATGAATTCCATGTTTCTCTTGCTCCTTGCGGGCCGCGGCGCGGTCGGCCGCAGGTTAAACAGAATATTTGCCAGCTCATGCGGTAATTGATACCATCCCCCTCAGGAAAAGTAACGAAATTATCCTCAAGCTGAAAGCCGGCCCCCCAGCGCTTTTGGCCCCTTTGAACGGGTCAGTCCATGACGATTCCCGACACCCCGGCCCCTCTCCCCGACTTGTGGGAAGTGGCGGTGGCCGTGCCCCTGTTCCATCCTCTGACCTATCGGCTGCCGGCCGCCCTGGCCGCCACCGCGCGGGTGGGGAGCCTGGTCCGGGTGCCGGTGGGCCGGCGCCAGGCCACGGGCTATCTACTGGGGCCGACGCTGGAGGCCCCGCCGGGCGCCCTCCGGGATATCCGGGAGGTCCTCGACTCCATCCCCCGCTTCGGCCCCGAAATGGTGCCCTTGTTCCGCTGGGTGGCGGATTACTATCAGTATCCCCTGGGAGAGGCCTTGAGCTTCATCATTCCCGGCGCGGCCGCAGCCGTCCGGCCCCGCCGGGAACTCTGGGCCTGCCCTCTGGATCAGCCCCACGACCAACCCCTGCCATCGCGCCTGAGGCCCAAGTCCCGGGCCATCCTGGATTACCTCCGTGAGTTCGGTCCCACGGCAGTAAAAGATCTCCAGGCCCCGTTCCCCGCCTGTCACGACAGCCTGCGGCGACTGGCCGCACGAGCCCTGATCAGACTCGAAGATCGCGCCTGTTTCCGCCCACCTTTGGATGAGGCTCCTCCGCCCCTGGAAGAGGCCGGACTTACCCTGGTTCCCGACCAGGAGAAGGCCCTGGCCGCCATTATCCGGGGGATTGACGGGCGGGCTTTCGCTCCCTTTCTGCTGCACGGCGTCACCGCCAGCGGCAAAACCGAGGTCTATCTGGCCGCGGCCGCCCATACCCTGGCCCAAGGCCGCCAAGTCCTGGTCCTGGCGCCCGAAATCGCCCTGACCCACCCCGTGGCCCGGGCCTTCCAGCAACGTTTCGGCCCCCGGGTGGCGCTGCTCCACAGCGGCCTGTCCGAGTCCTGCCGGGTGGAGCAGTGGCGCCGCCTCCAGGCGGACGAGGCCGACATCGTGGTGGGAGCCCGCTCCGCGGTCTTTGCCCCCCTGCCCCGCCTGGGTCTGGTGGTGGTGGATGAGGAGCACGATCCCTCCTACAAGCAGGAAGGCGGTCTCCTCTACCAGGCCCGGGACGTGGCCCTCTATCGGGGCAAACTGGCCGCGGCCGCGGTGGTCCTGATCTCGGCTACTCCTCAGGTGAGCACCTATTACCACGCCCTGGAAGGGAAGTATCAGTATCTCAACCTGGCCCGCCGGGTCACCCCCCAGTCCCTGCCCGACATCCGGCTGGTGGATTTGCGCACCCAGCGGGGCGACGCGGCCCTTAAGGTCATCTCCCGGCCCCTGCTCACCGCGCTCGAAGAAGTGCTGGGCCGGGGCGAGCAGGCTTTGCTCTTCCTCAATCGGCGGGGCTACGCCCGGGCCGTCTTCTGCCTCTTCTGCGGCCAGGTGTTTGAGTGTCGGCAGTGCAGCGTGGCCCTGACCCACCACCGCGCCAAGGACCGCCTGGTCTGCCATTACTGCGGCTACAGCGAAGCAGTTCCCGAGCGCTGCCCCAACTGCCAATCCATTGCCATCAAGCGCTACGGCGTGGGCACCGAAAAGGTCGAATCCGAGCTTAAGCGCCTGATGCCCCAGGCCCGGGTGGCCCGCCTGGACCGGGACACCGCCCCCGACAGCCGCCGGGCCCTCAAGGTGTTGGACGACTTTGCCGCCGGCAACCTGGACCTCCTGGTGGGCACCCAGATGATCACCAAAGGCCACCATTTCCCCCAGGTGACCCTGGTGGGGGTCATCGCCGCCGACCTCAGTCTCTTCTTTCCGGAGTATCATGCCGGGGAGCGCACCTTCCAACTCCTGTCTCAGGTGGCGGGGCGGGCCGGCCGGGGTGAGGCCAAGGGGACCGTCATCATCCAGACCTATCAGCCGGACCACTACGTCTTTCAGACGGTGCAGTCCCAGGATTACCGGGCTTTTTTCGAACGGGAATTGGAGAGCCGGCGGCAACTGGGCTACCCGCCGTTTACCCGCCTGGCCCTGGTGCGCCTCAGCGGTCCGGAAGAGGAGCCCGTGGCCCGGGAAGCGCGGCGCCTGGCCGCCGCCCTGGAGCGGCTGCGCACTCAGGATCAGGAGTTGCGCGCCCGGGTGCGCCTCCTGGGGCCGGCGCCCGCGGGCCTCACGCGCCTACAGGGCCGCTTCCGCTGGCAGATCCTGATTAAAAGCTGTGGCCGCCTTGCCCTGCTGAAACTGCTCCAGCATCTGCGCCAGGCCTGGACCGGAGCCCCCCGATCCCGCCTCAGCCTCAGCCTGGATATCGACCCGGCCACGCTGTTTTAAGCCGCCTGGCGAGCCACCGCATCAACGGGATATTCACCCGATGGCCGGCGATAACCAGTTGACCTTTTCGCGCTCAAGAGTTATAAATTCTAGGTTAGAAATCAATCTGCCGGGCATCATCAACCACGCGCCCGTAGCTCAGCTGGATAGAGCAACGGACTACGAATCCGTGTGTCGGAGGTTCGAATCCTCTCGGGCGCGCCAGTAATTACAAGGGGTTAGCCGAATTTGGTTAACCCCATTTTTTGTCAGGGATAACCCCATTTCTAAGAATGGTCACCGTTGCCTCCTGAGCCACCGGGGTGGCGACCAGGGCCGGCAAATGGTGACTATCCTCCACCACTTTGCCGTGGTAGTCAATTTCCAGACCGATGCGCCCAAGCGGAACTATGCGTTGATGGGGGCCAGTGTGACAATGGGGCTGAAGAAAAACCTATATGCCCAGGTCAACTACAACGCCGACGTCGGCCGGAGCAACTCTATGGTCCAATACCTCAACGCCGGCCTACGCTACGAATTCTGAAGGACTCAAGATAGCTGCTTTTTTTGAAAACCTATATTCAGACCATATCGCAATTTCCGCGGAGCATCCGATAAGCTTCTGGTCTAGCAAGAAATATGGAACTCAGCCATTTCCAAAGATTGACCAAAGAGACCGGCCCATATCTGGATTATGAGCTACCCGACCTTATAAGGTTAAGGCCATAAGAATAGGCTTTCTAAATGAGGCTATCGCGGTATTCTATTTCGGAAAAGCAGATCTATTTTAGTGAAATTTAACCAATTACGCATTCCATTTTGTCAGGGTAAACCTCAGAGTTATAATGTAACCAAATCAGCTTAGCCGGATATTCTCTATGGTCCCTGGTCTATTCGTTCTCATCGTCGATGATGAACCAAACATTCGCAAAACCCTGTCGATGGCTTTGGAAGCCGAAGGCCAGCGCGTGGTGGCCGTGAGCAATAGCAAGGACGCCTTGGCCGAGGCCTCGCGCCGGTTTTTTGACCTGGCCCTGGTCGATTTGCGGCTGGGAACGGCCTCGGGCCTGGAACTGATCCCGGCCCTGCGGACCACCTGTCCATGGCTGAAGGTGGTGGTGATCACGGCCTATGCCTCCATCGATACGGCCGTGGAAGCCATGCGCCGTGGCGCCTTTGACTACCTGCCCAAGCCGTTCAGCGTCGATCAGTTGCTGCTCTTAATCGACAAGATCGGCGAAGTGCGGACCCTGGAGGAACGGGTGGCGGCTTTGCAGGAAGCCCTCAATGAGGCTGCGCCGGAGGCGGACCTCACCAGCCACAGCCCGGCCATGCAAAGAATCCTGGCGCTGGCCCGGCGGGTGGCGGACAGCGACACCACCCTCTTGATCCGCGGTGAAAGCGGCACCGGCAAAACCATCCTGGCCCGGGCCATCCATTCCTGGGGACGCCGCGCGGCCAGAAATTTTGGGGTCGTCTCCTGCCCGTCGCTTTCGGCGGAGTTATTGGAGAGCGAACTTTTCGGCCATGTCAAAGGGGCCTTCACCGGCGCACTTAGGGACCATCTCGGGCGGATCGCGGCCTGCGAGGGCGGCACTCTCTTTCTCGATGAGATCGGCGATTTGCCGCTGCCGCTGCAAGCCAAGCTGTTGCGGGTGCTCCAGGAGAAGGAATACGAACGGGTCGGCGAGGTGGAAACCCGCAAGGCCGACGTGCGGATCATCACGGCCACCAGCGTCGATCTGGCCGCGGCGGTCAAGGCTGGCCGCTTCCGGGAAGACCTGTTCTATCGGTTAAACGTGGTGGATATTGTGGTGCCGCCGTTGCGCGAGCGTCAGGAGGACATCCTGCCCCTGGCGGAGCGCCTGCTGGCCTGGTTTGCCCGGCAGAACCACCGCCGGGTTCTGGGTTTCACCGAGGCGGCCAAGGCGGCGCTGCGGCATTACTCCTGGCCCGGCAACGTTCGGGAGTTGCGCAACGTCATCGAGCGGGCGGTGCTGCTCTGTACGGCTGAGACCATCGGGGTGGAGTGTATGCCGATGCACCTCACCCCGGCGACGCCGGAGCCCAAAGTGGGCGATCTGGTGCCCCTTTCGACCATCGAAGAGACGCACATCCGGCAAGTGCTGGCGGCCACCCGCTCCCTGGATGAGGCGGCCCGGGTCCTGGGGATGGACCCGGTCACCCTCTGGCGCCGGCGCAAAAAATACGGCGTCTGACCCTTATCTTGCATTTTGCAATCCTTAGGACCTTCCGGTCCTGCGTCCTGAAACCTCACCTTGCAGTTCCCTCCGCCCCGACTTACTAATAAGATAGCCATTCCAGCCAATTAGAAATGAGCGGCCAAGGGCATGGGGATTGCATTCTACCTGCCGGGGAGCGCAGTGTCATGGGTATCAGGACCAAACTAGTAATAGCTTTCGCCGGCCTTTTGCTGATCATGGCGGCCGTGGGGGTCGTGAGCATCCACACTCTCAATGATTCCAGCCTGGCCATAGCCCGCATCTTGCGAGAGAACTATGACTCGGTGGCGGCCTGCGACAATATGAAGGTAGCGCTGGAGCAACTGGATCGCCAGGCGGAACTTTGCCTGTTGGAAGACCGGCCGGACGTATGCCGGCAGAGCGAACCGGTCATGGCTGAGTTCGAGAAGAACCTCCGCATCCAACAGGGGAACGTCACCCTCCCCGGCGAGCAGGAGTGGACGGATAAGCTGACTGCCTCATGGAAGAGTTACGTGGAGGAGTTGGGAAAGTTCTATAAAATTACCGATCTGTCGGCACGGCGCGAATTCTATCGCCGGCAAATCCTGCCTCGCTCCCGGACCATCCGGGAGAACGCCCAAACAATCATCAATGCTAACTTAAACAATATGGTAGCCGCGGACGGCCAGGCGCAATTGCGGGTGGCGCAGACCCGGAAGGCCATGTTTTTTCTGCTGTTCATCGCCATTGTCATGGGCGCCGGATTCACCCTGCTGACCGGACCGGCGATTGTCAAGCCCATCACCGGTCTGATCAGGTCGGTGCGGGAAATCCAGAAAGGCAATCTGGATCTGGTGGTAACGTGCACTCCCAGGATGAAATCGGCCAACTGGGGGAGGCCTTCAACCAGATGACCGCGAGCTTGCGGGAACTACGGCGCAGCGACCGGGCCTATCTGCTGCGCACCCAGCGTTCGACCCAGTTGGCCCTCGATAGCATGAGCGACGCGGTGGCCATCTGCAACTGCGAAGGCAAGATCGAGCTGGCCAATGAGGCGGCCCAGCGCCTGTTCGGCTTGGTGCCGGAATCAACGGTGAGCGAGGCGAGTAATGAGAAAATCACCCAGATGTTCCTGCGGGTCTGTCAGGAAGAGCGTCCCTTTCAGCCCCGGGGTTATGATGCGGCGATCCAGATTTTTATGGAAGAAAAGGAGCATTTTTTCCTTCCCCAAGCTATTCCCATCTTTGCTCAACCGCGTCAACTCGTGGGAGTAACCCTAATGCTGGCGGATGTGACGCGTCTGCACCGCATCGATGAGGTCAAAAACAGCTTGATCTCCACGGTCTCCCATGAGTTGAAGACACCCCTGACCTCGATCCGCCTGGCGATTCATGTGCTGCTGAATGAAAAACTTGGCCCATTATCCCCCCAGCAAACCGAGATCCTGGTCACGGTGCGCGAGGACAGCGATAGACTTAATCACGTTATTGAAGATCTCCTGGATATCAGCCGCATAGAGTCGGGGCGCGTCGAGATCAAGTTGCAGCCGGTCAATGTGGAAGACCTGGTCTTGCAGGTGACGGATAAAGCGAGGCCAGCCTTCCTGGATCATCGTATCACCTTGAACATTGATGTGGCCCCGGATGTGCCGCGGGTGCTGGTGGACCCGACCCGGTTTCAATTGGTATTCGATAATCTTCTCAATAACGCCCTGAAATATACGCCCGCCGGAGGCCAGGTGAACGTGGCGGCAAAGCCTGAGGACGGCAGGGTGCGTTTCACGGTGGAGGATACCGGCATCGGCATTGCCCCGGAGTACCTGCCCCGGATTTTCGAAAAATTTTTCCGGGTGCCGGGGCAGGAGCATATCAGTTCGGGGCTAGGTCTCACCATCGCCAAGGAAATCGTGGAGGTGCATGACGGCTCCATCGAAGTCACCAGCCAGCCGGGCCAAGGCACCAAATTCACCGTAACGGTAAAAGCGGAAAAAGAGTTCGGC
>Ga0265297_10010777_pt1 | contig 11385 bp, 11 predicted proteins | sample Munlanlwell13791_FD_192502 | JGI IMG/M metagenome (GOLD analysis project Ga0265297, IMG submission 192502) | Leachate microbial communities from a municipal landfill in Southern Ontario, Canada - Leachate well 137-91 | ecosystem: Engineered > Solid waste > Landfill > Unclassified | place...
TTTTGCAAAATGATCACAGTCACAGGGTTTTTCTGCTCAGCGTATTGCCGCTTTTCAGAATTGGCTGTGCTTTCGACGGTTTTTGAACCACAGGCATACAGTAAGCAGATCTGTAAAGCGAAGGAGATGTATCTCATTGGTCTTAAATTAAGTTACGAATATTAAATCAATTTAAATTTTATTTAAGATGCGTTTTAAAAGAGAATCTATAGGTTCCAAGAATAAATATCGTTTGTTAATAATCACCGGTTTCGCCCGCAAATTATTTTGAACAAACATCAAAATTGAAATCCAGAGGAAAAGAAATAAGTATTATTGCTGGCTTTGATTAAAATATTTTTTGTTAACAATTTCAAAATACTTCTTAACCATTTCCGGTTCGTCTCTCAATGGGAAAAAAAACATTTCTGTTTCAGACCTCTTTCTATTATAGATAAAAAAACACGGATATTTATTTTCTGCAATATTTATGTCTGTGCCAATAGTGGAAATTATTTTACATTTAAGTTGATGGATGGCCATTAAATTTTTAATAGAATTCTGGTTGAAATTTGCCAAAATGGTGAAATTTGAATCGGGGACGATATCTTGATATGAGGTATAATAGTCTAACATTGCATTCACGCATGCAGAGCATTGATTCTCAGAAATAAAGAGGCAAAAGGTTAAATCTGTAAAGCTCTCACCCCCCGAAAAGGAGATTTTAATATTATTGTAAAATTGATTTTCAATAAATGATCCTTTTAGATTTTGATTTACTGCCTTTAGCTGATTAATTTCGTTACTGGAAACCATTTTATAACGATCAAATATTTCTCTTTCTCTATAAAAAAGAAATCCGACAATAACGTTAGTAATCAGTAAAACAATTCCAATTGTCAAAAATATATATTTCATTGTTTGACTCAAGATTTGAACTTATAAAAAACAATAACAGGATTACTATTCGAATCGAAATTCTTCAATTTTTCAATTAAGTCAGTATTTGTCATGTTATCCATCATCAATTTCTGAAATTTTTTGCTATTCTTAAGCTTTTCAATTAATCCAAAAGGAATTATTGAAACAAATAAATCATCTTCAACGTTCGACGGAGATAGGAGAATTGGGATATTTTTTACCAGCAGCGATGGAGTCAATTTAATACCAGATTGATGTAAAATTATTTTATTTTCCCCCTTTGAATAAATAACTAAATAACGCTGTTGATTCCTATTATAATTGAATGTTAACAGACTCTCAGTTTCACAAAAATCGCTAATATCGGTTGCACATTTTTTATAGCGATCTGTATTTCTTGTTCCTTTGGTTATTGCATCATTTAATGCATCCTGATAATCATCATTTTCTGCAAATAACATTTTATACCTAGCATAAATACTATCTTTCGTTAATGAATAAATGATATTATCAAATCGATTAAGCATGCAAAGATTTTTTCCATAGAAAAAACCTTTTGGATTGGGATCTGACATGAATTTCCCGATTTTTTCATCAATTTTAAAATATTTTTTCTCGTTTTCTATTTCATCAGATGTTTTAATCAATGAATAATGATATTCATCATGACGCGGATAATTGAATGTAAAAGGATTATAAAAAAACAAACAACTCGAATTCCATGCAAATGCCGTAGGGTAAAAGTCTATTTTACGCTCATTAATAAACTTCCTTTCCGCAATAGAATAACTTAATATTTTATGCAAATTTTCATCTAATATTATTATTTTATTATTTAACTCATCTATAGTAAAGTCACTTAATTTAAGATACTGCCCGGGACCTTTACCTTTCTGATCGATATGAAACAGATACTTTCCCTTCATCGAAAAGGCAACTATTCGATCAGAGATTTTATCATGAATATAAATATTGTTCTTAAAAAATAATATTCTTGATATATTTCCTATAAGAAACTCTGAATCCAGGAAAACATAACTTGCACTTTCGACAAAATCGTTGTTGTTTATTTCCTCTATAGGAACCTTAATCGTTTGTACACGTGAGAAAATTGCACCATTTTCTACATGTTTATTATTGCAGCTGGTAATAAAAACTACCATACATATATATAGTAAAAACTTCATAGCTAAATAATATATTGAAATTCAAAAAAATCTATTTAAATTATAAGGATATAAGGGATTTCAAATAGTAAATTATTTGAAATCCCTTGTAGCTAAAGTGCTATTCTATTAAATGTTAAAAAACATTTATCGATTCTTTAAAAGGGGTTAAACTTATGCACAGTCTGGTCCTGGAGCACATTGGCCAACCACTGACCATATACACGACCTAGAATATGTAGGAGGATCTGTTGACCGCCAAGTCCACACCATCCTCTCCTCATCAAAATACACAATATGACACTCGCTACCAAAAAACTCTACTTGTCCAGATGGTTGAAGATCACATTCACCTGTCGCAAAATTATAGTTGGGATCCCAAACATTACATGCTTTTGCAATTTGAAATGGCTGGAAAAAATTTATGACGCAAAATATAATTATAATTGCGAAAATTCCTATTGAATACTTTTTCATAATTTGAAATTTTAATTTAAAAATTTTGTTATCGCCTGCTATCCTTTCACAAGCCAGGGAATCACTGTTCTCTTTCGATTTTATTTCTTTATCTTTGTCACATCACCTCGCTTTCTTTTTTGGAAAAGGTGCCGGGCAGGAAGCGGTTGCAACTTGCTGGTTGTGCTTCCTGCCCTTTCCCTTAGGGTTAAACATATTTTGAGAATTCTCTTGTTTGTCAATAATCTTCCTCATCTCTTCCTGAATCTCCTTAATAGCTGATGATTCAATCTTCACCTCTTTAGCAAGCAACTCTTTCGCTGTTGCCGCGGCCTTTTCGTGTTGTCCGGTTTCATCGTAAAGCTTTGCCAACAGGTATTTGGGATAGAAGCGCGAAGGGTCCATGTGCCATGCATGGAGGTAGGCCTGTTCGGCTTGCGCGGTTTGTCCGAGCTTTTTATAGCTGTCGCCAAGCGCTGTATAAACTACGGTGTTGGGGTAATGCTTTGCTGCCTGATGCAAAACGATGACTGCTTCAGGGTGTTTTTCGGCCATCGAAAGCGCTTTGCCGTAATTGGTCAGGAAGTCGCCATTGGTTTTTAAAACAGGGTAGGCTTTTTTATAATCATCCAGACAATCCTTGTAGAGACCCATGTTGTAAAGATCGAACGCATTTTTCCAATCGGACCAGGCTGTTTGAATGTACTGTATTCGTTCTGTCGCCACCCAAAGCAACCCAATAGATAGAACTGTTAAAATGAACTTTATAGTAAATCGGGCTGTTTTAGAAAGAATGGGATGAAACCGGACCGTGTTCACTTTTCGGCCAAATATACCGGCAGCGATTGCCAGGGCAAGAACCAAACAGATTTTGATGGGCAGAATTTGTGATGGGTAAGAAAATAAGCCAAATGCCAGGACCGATAAAATTACTGCACGCGAAATAACCAAAAGGCGCCAATTCTGCTCTGTTTCATCAATAGGTATTTGGTCAGGTTGAATAGGTAAGCGGGTATTGTTATGGGTTGTCCATTCTTGCTCAACGTTTTTTGATTGCTCTGTTTTGTATTTTACCAGAAATACCAACCAAATAATGGCACCAAGCAACAGCATTCCAATCAGGCCATCCTCCACCATTGATTGGATGGGTTCGTTAAAGGCATAATTGTTGTCGCCGGCAACCATTGTTTCTTCAGAATCGGGATTTTGTTCAAAATAAGCTGCCTGACCATCCATGTAGTGCGCCTTGAACTGATCAAAACCGTACCCAAAAACCGGCCTTTCCATGATCATATTCATGCTTACCTTCCAGATCAGCATACGCCCATCGGCCGAGCCCCTTTTCATCAGGTACAATCCTGCTCCGACAACAGTCAACAAAACGACAGAAATAGTAAGTAGAAATATTTTTTTTGTTCGGGTATCAAAATAGGTTTTAGCCCTTGAATAAAGCCGGTACCTTATCGCGATCAGGTAAAATGAGGATACGGCAACTGCCAACCATGCGGCACGGGAGCGGGAGGCAGGCAGTACCAATAGGATCGAAATGATTGTTGCGATGGCGATTAAGCGAATGATGCTTTGCCAGAGGTGAGTTTGAGGGTTTGAGGCTGCGTTGTTTGAGGCTTCGCTGTTTGAGGGCTTCGCCGTTTGAGGGTTTGAAGCTTCGCTGTTTGAGGGCTTCGCCGTTTGAGGGTTTGAAGCTGCGCTGTTTGAGGGCTGCGCCGTTTGAGGGTTTGAGGCTGCGCTGTTTGAGGCTTCGCGTTTGAAACGCCCAAACACTCGAACATTCAAACGTTCAAACATTCGAACATTCAAACGTTCAAACATTCGAACATTCAAACGTTCAAACATTCGAACATTCAAACGTTCAAACACTTGAACATTCAAACGTTCAAACACTTGAACATTCAAACGCTCAAACACTCCAACATTCAAACTTTTACTTAAATACAACCCCAGTGCAATTGGGAAAACAGCAGCCAGATAACCCGCGTAAGGCCCCGGGTTAAAAAAACTGCCGGTCATCTTAAACAACCCGTGGTGGGAAGGATAATATCCCCAAAGTTGAAGGTTCCCGTAAACTGCCTGTATGGCGCCGCCCAGGATCACTGCGACAAACAGCCAAATCAGATATTTCATGTTTATCTGTCGTAAGGCAAGGTACAAAATGATCAACCCGAAAAATTCAAACAGACGCGACGAAAGCGGAACATGTTTTAGGATGCCATTCAATATAGAATAGAGGCACCAGATGGTCAAAAACAGATCCAGTACACCAATCCTGATATATTTCGTCTTGTTGAAAACAAAGGCCTGCAAGAATATCACAGCGCCAAGGGCCATCATCAGGTATAAAAAAAGGAATGTTTTACCGCTTTGGGTGCCATTCATCAGGGAATCCATGTTTACAGAGGGAACAAACAGGAAAACCATTCCGATGATCAGAAATGATGCAAAGGATAATATTTTGTTTGTTAGGTTCAATTAACAGAAATTTTAAGAACAGCTACCATCACATGGCATGGACCATAACCAACCACAACCTGATTCCAATATGCAACCACCGGCAGTGCAATTTACGATACCACAAAAATCAGATGAAACATTGCAATTACAAGATTCTGAATCTGCGCTATTTTTTGACCCGATTGATTTTAACAGGGATAGCTCGGAATCCAATTGTGATGGATCCGTGTAGAGCCGATAGACCATGAAAGCAACAAACCGGTTGTCCCATCCCAATTCATTGATCGAATAATCGATCCACTCAACAGCAAATTGAGATCGAATTTGCTGATTCTTATCGATATTTTCTTTCAGAAAGTAATCTTCACCGATGCTTGAAATTAACTTGAGTATATGGGCAATTTCCGGTTCTGAGAGCGGCACGTGGCTCAAAACATACTGGAACTTATCGATCCATGCACTTCTCTTTTTACGATAATCCCAGCTATTAAATATGGCCTTTTGCAGTTGACCCTCATAAGTAGCCAACTCCTGAATGGCAATATTTGAAAGCCCTTCCCTATTTTTAACGACGAATTCATTGATGACCGGATCACAGGAGAATTCCAAACCGGATTGTTGGCATGAAGACAAAGAAACAACAATGACTACAACAAAAATGATTTTTTTCACAATTTAGGTATCTATGTATGGCATCACAATATAGCTACTAAAATTTATAATTAAAAATAATTTTTGTTAAAATTTGGCCTTTCTGTAATATTTAAAATATATGATGACAAAACAGACACAAATGAGTAGGGGAAAGCTAAAATCGAAATACAAAAAAGCAGTATAAAGCTTGCTCCTGAGAGAATTATCCTGACCCATCAAACTTTTTGCAACCGGGAACAAACAGGTGTCGGTAAGGCCGAAAATGACTGCGGTAAAAAGCAGAAGCAAGGTATGCTTCGGCTTCAATTTGACATTTTCGATAAAAGAGACTGTTTTCTTTTCGAGGAAATAGAGGCTGACAACGAAGAATATGAACGCGAAATGGGCCCCGATTAAATACTTTGCAACCAAATCAACTGCGTGATAGCCATTGGTTTTCCTTAACAACAATACAATGAAAAACAGCTTTGATGAGAATTTAATAAAATAGTACAAAAGAAAATAGGCCAGTACCCCAGCAAAAATAAACAGGGACCTGCGTAATTGAATAATGGGTTTGTTGCCCTCGCCATAATCTGCCGCCCACTCAAAACTACTGCCCATTCGTTTGGATGCCACCCAAAATGCCTCTTCTTCGTCAAGCCCTGTTTCCATTAGTTCATCAATCAGGTACAACAAATGGCATCTTAATTCTTCAGCGTCGGATTCCGTTATCGATGGCTCTGATTTCAAATTCCTGACCCAATGGTTGATTTGATCCTGAAGATTGAATTCGACGTTGCTTTCCATTTCGGCGGAGGTAATAAATAATTGAAAATGGACAATTGACAATGGACAATTGACAATGATATAAAATTCTAAATTAATGAATTTTATCATTCATGCCCGGTTAAAATCATTCTTTATCCGCTACGCGGAAAAAACCGAATTTATTCATTTTTTCTACAATACTTTATCCGCTACGCGGAAAAGATATTTATTCGTGCTATTGTTTTACAACGCATTACATTTTTACCAACTGCCTTTGCGGACAAAGATTCGCATTCCGCGTAGCGGATAAAGTATTGTAGAAAACAAGCCCCAAAGAACATTTTTACCTCGTAGAGGTTAAAGAAATGAGCCATTTGAAAATTTTAGCAATATTTTACCAGACACCGTTGGAATTTTGCATAGAAATTGATGCAACATTGGAGAAGCTATGACGGTGGGCTATTTTGTGTTGTTAAAATACGCCGGATTGCTTCTCCGCCATCCGGCGGATCGCAATGACGGATCATTTTTTGCAAGTGAGGGTTGAGAGAAGGAGGCGGGCGGCGAATTGGTGGTGTTTGGAAGATACCAGAGCCGCCCACCGGGCGGCTGTACAGGCTTCTGATGTGTTGTGTAAAGCCGTCCGGCCGGACGTCTCTACGAAAAAATAGAATTCGAATAGTACAGCCGCCCGGTTGGGCGGCTCATGTTGGTGATTCAAGAAACGTTGCGGATGATTCTTTATTCAGGGATAAGCTTCCAAAGCTTTCCGAATACGGAATGTACCAGTTCCCATTCGTGCATATTTTGTTCCAGTTGCACTTTCCCGTCGGCCAAAATGGTGTAATACTTACGGGGGCGTTCCCCTTCCTGCATTTTCCAATAGGATTTGATCATTCCACTGTTTTCAAGCTTCTTTAACACCGGATAGATGCTGGCTTCCTTCCACTTGATCTCATCTTTTGTCAATTCCTTTACCGTCTGAACGATTTCGTAACCATAACTGTCACCATTTTTCAGCATGGACAAAATTAACGGCGCGGCCGAGGCCCCAACCAACTCTTTAGATATACTTTTCATAATAAAGATTTTTAGGTTACAAATATACAGAAGTTAATGGATAACTCCAACTTGTTTATTTGTCCCGCTGAGGAGCTCCCGCAAAACCGCTTTTTCGCATCCATTCAAAAAGTGGCCGCATCCAATCATCGGTCGGTAACTTCAAAACAAAACCGTGGTTGCCTTCGGGGTAAAGGTGCATTTCTGCCGGCACTTTGTTTCGGATCAATTCCTGGTAAAAAAGAATACTGTTATCGACCGGCACTACCCTATCGTCTCCGGTATGTGTCAACCAGGTTGGCGGCGTATTTGAATTAACCTGCAACTCATTCGAAAAGAGTTTAATGAGTTCAGGGTCAGGTGATTTTCCGAGCAAACTATTTCGTGATCCCGCGTGGGTCAATCCATCCTTCATGCTGATGACCGGATAAACAAGGATCATGAAATCGGGCCTCAGGCTGATTTTTTCATCATTGGGAATATATGATTGATCAAAATGGGTCCCGGCAGTAGAAGCCAAATGCCCTCCGGCCGAAAATCCCATTATTCCAATTTTCGACGGGTTCAGCTTCCATTCGGCGGCACGCTGACGAACGGTTTTAATCGCTTGCTGGGCATCCTGCAACGGACCAACGATTTTATCCACCATGATAGAGTCGCTTGGTAAACGGTACTTCAGAATGAAAGCAGCGATGCCTTTTTGCATAAGTGCTTCGGCAATGATGGTCCCCTCGAGCCGATAACTCTCCATGCCATATCCGCCGCCCGGACAAATAATGACAGCCGCGCCGGTGGATATTTTCTGATCCGGAAGATAGAGTGCCAAGGTTGGGATTGAAATCCCCCTAAAACCATGAAACAGGCCATTGTTCTCCATCCTTATCTCTTTCATCTGGTAAGGCTTGCTGTTGGGGATGGATATCGGATACAAAGGAATTATTTGCTGCGCCGATAAATGCAGGGATGCTGATAAAAAAAGAATGATGGCGATACGTCTCATGTTTAGAAGCTGTTTAAATTTCTTACACAGAGAATTTATTACTCCATATTTAAACCAATAATGGCATTGAAATTCTCGCTTTAGTTAAAATCCGTTTGAGGAAACAACGAGTTACACAGAGAGAAAAATCGCAAGCGATTTTCCAACTCTGTGTAACTCCGGGGTTTCTCTCATGAAAAACATCTAATTGCAGAAATCTCTATAATCCCTATATTTTCGATTAATAGACAATTATTCTCTGTGTAATATTTTTAAACAGTCTCTTATATTTTGACCTTTTTATTCACAACAGGAAGAATCGCTTTCTCAAGCTCGACCGCTTTCCTGAAAATTTGTTTATCGAGGAACTCATTGAAGCCACAAATGTCCCTCAATACATTGTCAATTCCCGATGAAAGAAATTTCTTAAATGCAATATCCGCCGGAAACATCTTCCCATCCTGGTCGGTAGCATTGAAGTAACAACCACAAACCAATGCATTTAGAATTAAATCATAGGGCAATTTCTGCTCCAGGGCCAGGTGAATAGCGCCGGCCAATCTGTCCTCCCTGCCAAGTTTTCGCGAAAGGTCGCACCCAACCCTGAAAATGGTATCCCCAAGGGCTTTGTTCTGGAACCGGCCTAAAAGGTTGTCAATGTGTTCCGTTAATGCTTCAAGCGTAAATTCATGTGGGTATTTTTTTATAAGAATATCAGCCGCCTGTAACATCGTACTGCGCACCTTTTCTTTTAAAATATTGTCTGATAGCACTTCATATAAAAAGGTTGCAGAGGGATGCTCAATGCATCCCAAATAAGCCGTGGTGGCATGTCCCAGATTGTGAATAAACAGCTTTCGGTCGACCCAGGCATTCATGTTGTCTTTCGGGGCAAGTCCTTCAATTTCAGGAATAGGGTTTTTAAAAGCCCGCTTGTCAAGAATCAATGTATTGTAGGGTTCCGCAAAAACCTGAAGGGGATCTTCCTCCACATCTTTTTTGAGCATGATTGGCACCATTTTACCGATGCTGGTTTCAATAAGCCCAACATAACTATCAATAGGAAAATTTTTGTCGAGCAGGATCGATAATCCATTTTTCATGAGCGTGCAGGCATCCCTGATATTTTCGGCCAGAATAATATCGAGGGGAAAATCAGGCCTTTCTTCATGCCGCTTTTCAATCCCCTGCGAAATCAAAGGGAGAATCTTTGGAAGCGCATTTTTCCCCACACAGGTAGCCATCAGGCTGCAGTTGGCAATCGCATTGATAACCAACTCTTTATCATTTGCATATATTCCGCTAACATTTTTAACTTCTATCTGTTCTTCATGTTCCGCCTTAATTACGACCCTGTATCTTTTGCACCTGTTGAGTTCGTTGATGATCCCCTGATCTACATCAACGAAAATTGTTTGATACCCCGACCGGCTAAACAGCTGACCGATAAAAGAGCGTCCTATTTTACCAGCTCCAAATATGACTACCGACTTCCCTGGCACTTTTTTGGTCATGGTTACAATTCGATTTTTCTACCTGTTCTGTGGGATTCCAAAGCCGCGGTAAACAGTTGATGGCTCCATGTCGTTTCGATTGGAGTAACATTTTTGAAAGGATGCAACGAATCTTGTCCGCTGAGTTCATGGATGAATGCGCCGATCATTTGTTGAAATGCATCGGAAAAGCCAAACTCGAAAATTCCACCGGTAATGCTTGGAATGGCCGACTGTGATCCTACATCAATTCTTGTCCAGCCCTGTTCTTTGCCACTGGTGGTCAGATAATCGAAAGCTTTCGGGTTATGGGTAGAAAATTTCGCGGAGCCTTCGGTCCCGTAAACTTCAATAAACCAGTTATTGGTTGCCCCCGGGGCCATCCGTTTTGTTTCAACAACCATCGAAAATTCTTTGTCTGTTTTGGGATCGATACTTTTGCAGGTAAGCACGGCATTGTCCCACGTTTTGCAAGGTACAAGGTTCCCTTTTCCGTCGGGGCGGGTCTCCGCGATTTTCTGAAGGTCGGCAAAAACGGAAATTGGCTTCCATCCCATGCGGAATGGGATATGGAGCGTATGCATCCCCAAATCGCCCATGCAGCCATATTCACCGTTTATCTCCACCATCCGTTTCCAGTTGATCGGTTTTGAGAGGTCCATATCGCTCGAATGGTGAAAACCAACACGCACTTCGATGAGCCTTCCGTATTTCCCGTTTTTCAGCCAGTTTATCAAGGTTTGACAGGCCGGAAAATAGGGAAACTCCGAACTGCAGCAAACAACCACTTCGGGATGGTCCTCAATGGTTTTCATGATATTTTCATTCGCCGTTTTGTCTATACCAAAAGGTTTCTCGCCCAAAAGGTGTTTTCCCGATCTGATGATGTCCGTGTAAAATTGCTCGTGCAAATTATGGGGCACGGCACAATAGATGGCATCTATCTCATCAGATGCCAGAAGCAATTTGTAATCATCGGTTTGGACGGCGATCCCCGGAAAATTATCCAGGTACCAGCTCCAGGTATCCTTGTTTTTATCGCAAATTCCGGCCAGTACCGGGATTGGTCCGTTATCAAGTAAATGGCACCAACGGGCAATGGAGCTTGCAAACTCCCTGCCCATCAGACCAAGACCTATTATTCCTATTCTGATTTTCTTTCTTTCCATATTCTATTTTGAATAATATTATGCAAATAAACATAATAGCATATGCGCTACCTATAACTTGCTCTTTTAATTTATTGCGTCTTTATCAGATTTTTTGTTATTACATTCTTTGTCAAAACCTTATCCAGCGTGTCTTTTGGTATGATATCCCTTTTCCTGTCTTTGTCAACATTGTACGAAATTACCTGCTCTCCCCCACCGGTATAGACACAATTAACGAAACTGCAATCCGCGATCGCCTCTTCAATGTGAATCAGTGAGTAACCGTTCCCCATGATGTTCATTGCATG
>Ga0265297_10010778_pt1 | contig 11385 bp, 6 predicted proteins | sample Munlanlwell13791_FD_192502 | JGI IMG/M metagenome (GOLD analysis project Ga0265297, IMG submission 192502) | Leachate microbial communities from a municipal landfill in Southern Ontario, Canada - Leachate well 137-91 | ecosystem: Engineered > Solid waste > Landfill > Unclassified | place...
TATAGCCGGAGTGACAGGCCTGACTACCGCCGAATTAAAAACACCTTCCACGTTCATTAACTCCGGATGGAATATCAACGCTATGTGGGATCTTGTGGAAGGAAGCTACCCGGAGCCCGGATCAGGAAGCGTTACTCTTACGACCACCCAGGATGTGCCGGCGGGCACGTATGACGTTCTTATCCTGAACGGCAAAGGCGCGGCCTTTACCGCGGCGGGCGACATTACAACGACCGCCTTTACTATTTCGAATGGGACATTTAACGCTAACGGCTACGATATTTCCGCCGATAATTTCGATCACCAGGGGCTGCTTCAACTTACAGGCGATGAGGACCTGTCCGGATTGACTAAGGACACAAATTCAGGCTCAGTAGAATACACCGGCGCCGATATGATTTTAAATTACGGGAATACGTATAATAACCTTACTATCAGCGGCAGCGCGACGCTTAGCGGCGATATCACCGCGTCCGGAGATCTTATCATCGGCTCAGGCGTGGAGCTGGACGCGTCCGGCCATACGCTTACGGTGGGTTCACTGGTGAATAACGGCACCATAATTTCCGCTTCAGATATACATATCATCAGCGCGGGGACTATTTCAGTCGGCGTCATTGACTGCGACGGCGCGGTAAATCTTGAAAGTACCTTAGGCTATATCGTGGATAATAACGGCGACCTTCTTAATATTTCCGCTACCGGGCTTACGCTTTCAGCGCTATATGGTATTGGTTATACAGGCGCGAACCCCGATGCGCTGGAGACCCAGGTTTCTTCCATAAACGCCGCAACTACCGGAGCCAATGCCCCTATATATATAGACGAGAAAGATACGCTTGACAGCGTTACCACTACGGTAAATGGCAGCAGCCAGATAAGCATAAACTATGAATCCGCTACCCCGCCTCCTGAACCCGAAGCGGAAAATGAAACAGAAACAGAGACAGGGGCAGCAGCCGAGCCATTGGTGCCGCTGCAGCAGAAACAATTAGCCAGCAATCTGGTTAAGGCGAGAGTTATGCCTGTTCCTCTCATGCAGGCAGCCGAAGCCGGGGCGCTTAATTCTACGCTGGTCTTGCCCGGTATGGGCACCGATATATCCGATGCTATCCTGCTGCCCCCCGAGGCGGAAACCGCCTGGGTTTTGATGCCCGACGGGATGCTGGCGCCGGATTTCATGGAGATAAAGGTCAACAAGGCTTTTTAAACCTCCTCGAGCAGGGGCGGGCTTGTATTCTCGTATTACCCTAACGCCTGCAATTGGCATCGTTATTCTCAGCGCCGCTTGGGCCCGGAACAATAGGCGGTTCCTCAAGCGGAGCGCCTGGTGGCACGAAGAAGGCCAATCCTTTTTATTAGCCCATCTTTTCTTTAAAAAAACCTGAATCCTTTCCTTCCCATAAGCATCTAAAGTATGGGAAAAGAAAGGAGCAGGATAAATGAAAGCCGCAAGGAAGTTTAAAGGGTCAGTAGTCCTTGCGGCTGTTTTTTTATTGGCTTTCAGTGTTAACTTTGCTTATTCCCTGCCGGAAGGCGAAAGCGTAATAGAGGGGCAAGCTACATTTGACCGTTCAGAATCGAACACATTAAAGATAAATACATCATCGGATAAGTTGATCGTGGATTACAGCAGTTTTAACATAGGCGCCAGCGAAAGCGTGTATTTTTATCAGCCCTCCTCAAGTTCTGAGGCGTTGAATAGAGTTACAGGGAGCGGCCTTTCAAATATTTTCGGTTCATTAACGGCAAACGGCATAATTTATCTGATCAACCCCAACGGCATAAATATCGGCCAATCCGCGAATATAAACGCCGCGGGATTCATCGCCTCGACATTGAATATCGCGAACGTGGATTTCCTGGAAAATAATTATGTCTTCAGTAAGTTAGCGGATAAAACCGGCAGGGCCGTGATCAATAACGGCTATATCAAAGTCAGAGAAACGGGAAGGGCCGCGCTGCTCGGTTCAGCCGTGGCGAACGCGGGGACCATTGAAACCAGCTTAGGTTCCGTTGTCCTGGCGGCCGGAGAGCAGATCACTCTTAACCTTGACACGGCGGGTATGATCTCGGTGGTGATCAATAAGCCTGTTCAGGAAGAAATATTTGGAGCTAGCGGCCAGAAACTGGACTCGGCCGTAAGTCAAAGCGGAAGCATAATCAATCCGGGCGGAAGAGTTATCTTAGCCGCTAGCGTCCTTAATCATGTGTTTGATCACGCGGTGAACAATTCCGGCATGATCCAGGCGCGGTCTCTGGTCAGCCATGACGGGGTCGTGGAGTTAGTGGCTTCCGGAGCGCCTGTGATAAACACCGGCGCGATAACCGCAGGGGAAATTAACATATCGGTAACAGATTCTGATATATTACAGGGCGGCTCGATCCTGGCCGCGCAGTCCATTACGCTTGAGGCGCGGGCTGTGGAAGTTAACTTTATTATGTCTGCCGCAAGCCAGATTGTCGCATCCGGTGAGCCCATAAATGTGAACGCCGGTATCATTATTCAAGCCCCCGAGGTAAGGATCATAACGCAGCAATTCGGCACTAACGCGATGCCTTTGAATATCAGCGCGAATAACCTGTATATAAGGAGGACATCAGGTAATATAGACATCCTGGATAGCCTGGGCATCGGAAATAGTCTTTTGATAAGAGGGCCTCCAGGCGGGTTCGGCGCGATATATTATAACAAAGAGGCAAATCTTGAGCTGCAAGCTAGTCAAGTAAATTTGGTTAGTTCGCGGTCTTTTTATTTTTACGGCAATATTACCTTCCATAATTTCAAGGATATGATCCCTGATTCCAACATATATTTTGAGGCAGGCAGGACTTATACCTTTAAGGACAGCCTTAGCATCATCGGCGCCGTTGATGTCGGCCCTGAAGAGTTCTTCGTTAAATTACGTTCAAGCGCGGCCGGACAATACTGGTATCTGGATATCGAGGCAGAGGGCTATACCTTAGAAAGGGTGAATTTAAGCGACGCTTATGCCCTTAATAACGTAATTATCCCTATAGGAGTGGATGCCGGTAATAACGTAAACTTTGAGATAGACCCTACCTGGGACGGCGGCGGAACGACAAATAACTGGTCTGATGCCGTAAACTGGTCAGGAAACGCGGTGCCTTTATCTACAGAAGACGCTACCTTTAATGCCACCTCGATCAAGGACTCCACGGTTGATGCCGCTTTCGCGGGCACCATACGCAATCTATTGATAAACGCGGGCTACACCGGCACGATCACCTTTGAGCGCTCGCTTTCAGTCAGGAACTTCAACCAGGCCACAGGGACGGTTAGCCTGGGCAGCCAGACCCTCTCCGTAAGCAATAATTTTACTATTTCCGGAGGCACATTTAGTGAAGGAACGAGCACGGTTATATTTACCGGAGCGGGTGCCATGGTCAATATCTTTACCAGCGAGACATTCTTTAATTTAACTTTTGCGCCTACTACCTCAGGCGCGAATAAGATCGTATCCAATAATGACACATTAATTGTAGCCGGGACTCTTACTCTAACAGAAGGGAATATTAATCAGGGGACAAGGCCTGCCGCAGGCACTATATCGGCGCGCGGCGATATTATACAGGCATCTACATTCGACGGCGGTTCAGGGCTTATAATCATTACCGGCACTGCCAACCAGACCTTTACCGGTAACGCTACAACCAGCGCAGGAGACTTGCCTGATATCAGCATCGACAAGACCGGAGGTACTTTAACTCTGGCAGGCACAATCCGTATAAATGGCAGCGGAGCAGGAGCCTGGACTTATATCGCGGGGACAGTAGACGCGACTACAAACAATTCGCTTCTGGTCTTGAACGGCGGAAATACCATAGACGGGCAGGGGACTTCCGGCACCATGGCCTTTGATAACATCGAGATCACCGCAGGCACGCAAACCCTTGCCGGCAACCTTGATGTGGATGGAAACCTGACTATCTCAGGAGGCACACTTAATACGAGCGGCTCAGACTATAGCGTCAATGTCGCGGGGAACTGGTCAAACGCCGGGACATTTACTTCAAATGACAGCGTAGTTACCCTTGATGGCTCATCCAGCTCCACAATGGAGACAGGCGGCACAGGGGCAGGCAAGGACTTTGAGACCCTGATGATCAATAAGTCCGGCGGGGCTGTGGTTACTCTCATCATTGATAACCTCGACGTAGACGGGACCCTTACTATCAGTTCAGGCGTTTTGTATCTTAATGGCCGCAGCATTACCACAACCACTTCTTTCGTGAATGACGGGACATTGCGCTTACAGGGGATAGAGACAGTCTCCTGGACCGTTAATGATACAGATTCCGGCGCCTGGGAATACGCAGGCAGGAATATAGCCGAGGCCATCACCATTAAGGATTTCGGGGCAACGGATTATTTTAACCTGGTTATCAATGATACTAATACGAATAAGGCGATATTCTCTTCGGCAAGCGCCCTGGATGTAAATGGAGCTTTGACGCTTTCAAGCGGCACATTCACCGCGCCTACCGGGAGCTTTACGGTTTCGGGTAACTGGGTGAATAACGGCGGGACCTTTAACGCGGGCACAGGCACAGTTACCTTTGACGGCACAACTATCATCAGCGGCTCAAGCATAACTACGTTCAATAACATAACCATAACCGGCACGCTTACGGGTCATGTCACAAATATAAATGTTAGCGGAAACTGGACTAATAACGGCACATTTGTTAATAATTCAGGTACAGTTACCTTTATTGATAATAACCAAACTTCGGTTATTTCCGGCTCAACTACGTTCTTTAATTTCACTTCAACTACGGCGGGTAAGCAAATTACCTTTACCGCAGGCACAACCCAGACCATTGCCGGCACATTGACTTTAACCGGAGCATCGGGAAACCTGATTATTTTGAGAAGCTCTGTCAGCGCAAGCCAGTGGAGCATAAACGCGCAAGGCTCAAAGAGCGTTTCCTTTGTGGATGTGAAAGATTCAAATAATATCAACGCGAGCGAGATCGCGGCCGCGGATTCCAAGGATTCCGGGAATAATACCAATTGGAACCTGGTGGACCACTTTACGATCACGGGCACATCCGGCCAAACCGCGGGAACATCCAATCAATTAACCATAACCGCCATAGACGGTGCCGGCGGAATATCGGTTTCATTTACGGGAGATAAGGCGCTTATATTTTCAGGAGGAAATTCTATAGGTAGTTTTACCCCAACAGCCACGGATAAAAATGGCGCGGCCATTGATTTTGGCACTGCCACAACCGTAACGTTTACCAACGGAGTCGCGACAGCAGGCGGATCGATGGTCCTCTACAAAGCTGAGACAGCAGCCATTACGGTAAGCTATGGCGCGTCATCAACGGCTGCGGCATTGTCCGTTACAGTAAGCCGGGATGCGGCGGATAAATTATTATTTATTCAGCAGCCGTCTGATACTCTTTTTGGCTCAACTATCGTCCCGGCAATTACTATCCAGATAAGCGACCAATTCGGTAACGCGGTAGTCTCCGATAACGCCACAAATGTGAGTATGGCTATCGGCACAAGCCCCGGGATCGGGGAACTTTCGGGAACCGCCGTGAATACCGCCTCCGCGGGTACAGCAACATTTAGTAATTTACGCATCAGTTTCCCCGGGGCCGGATATACTTTAACGGCTTCTTCTATCGGATTAACAAGCGCAATTTCCGGCGCCTTTAATATCACAGGCAGCGCTTTAGACCCCGCGGCAGCCGCCCTCGCGGATTCGCAGTTGTCAACCGCGGACTTTTTAAGGCTGCTCTTGCCTGACGCGACGCAATTAGGCCTCTATCAGGCCTCCAGCTTTGTCCCCGCGGGGCCGGTCTATCTGTATCGGCCTTTAACCTCAGCTGATATATCCGCTTTTGACCGGTTCATCCTGAGGGCAAGCGACTACAGGTTATTTAACGGAGTATTAGATTATACCGGCAGCGAAGACCTGGCGGAGTTCTTTAGACTTTTCATATAGCTAATTCCTGATAATATAGTATAATATTCCCTAAAGTTCGCATAAAAGAAAGGAGGGTAACCATGAAAAGCAATCTCATGTTTTCATTAATATTAATATTTATGGCGGGCTGCTGCCCCGCGCCAAAGAATGAACCGGTCCTCGCCCGGGTCAATAATTACGAGATCACCCTGAGCGAGTTCGAGGAAGAGTTCAAGGAATCGCCCTACGCCATCAACAATATCATTGAAACAAAGCTGGATTTTTTAAATAATCTCATTAACCGCAAACTCATCCTGCAGGACGCGCAGGCCAAGGGAATGGACAAGGATAAGGATTTCCTTAAGATGATCGAGAAGTTCTGGGAGCAGTCTTTATTAAAGACCGCCTTGGATAAGAAAGCCAATGAGGTATCCGGCAATGTAATGGTCAGCGATAAAGAAATAGAGGAAGCCTACGCTAAGCTTCCGGAAGAAGCCAAGGCGGATAAGCCGTATGACCAGATGTACCAGCAGATAAAATGGGAGATCACACGCGGTAAGCAGACCAAAGAGTTGAATGACTGGGTAGCTTCTTTACGCGGCAAGGCGGATATAAAAATATCGGAAGGTCTGTTCGAAGAATGATGAATAATACCTTCAGGGAGGCCAAGAATATGGATAATTCCATTTCGAGGACGTATAAACGCAGGAATTATTTTATCGATAAATCTTTTCAATCCAGGTTTATCCTGAAATTCTGCGTTTTAGTGGGATTGGGCGGGCTGCTTACTATCGCTTTATTGTATATTCTCGCCCTGAAATCCACCACGGTCTCATTCGTAAATTCACGCGTAGTGGTGATGTCTACCGCGGATTTCATCCTGCCCATACTTATTCAAACGGTGGCGGTCGTTCTGGTAATTGTCGGTTTGGCGACGGTTTTCATCACATTGCTGGTATCGCATAAGATAGCCGGGCCGTTGTTCCGTTTCAAGAAGGTATTGGAACAATTGGGGGAAGGGGACTTTTCGCAGGATTTCCATATCCGTAACCTTGACCAGATGCAGGAATTGGCGGACACCTTTGATGGCACCATCAAACAGACAAGGCTCAAATTAAGTGCGGTCCAGGACGCGGTAAATTCTCTTAAGGTGAGCCTGAATAATATTTCGGAGAGCGAGGTCGCGGAGAACAAGCGCGCTGTTTTGGGGGAATTGAAAAAAATCTCGGAAGAGCTGGATAAACACAGCCGTTATTTCAAGACAGGATGACCAAAAAGCTCTTTTGCGGCGCAGCGGTTATCTGGATCGCTTCGGCAGTCCTTGCGGGCTCCGCGTCCGCCGTAGAGGACGGCTTTGGGAACGCGCGGAAAGTCCAAAGCGAGCATTTTGCTGTTTATTACGCTCCGGAATTGGACCTGTCGGGCCTTATCCAGCAATTGAATATCAGCCCTTCCGATGAGCTTTTGGCGGGCAAGGCGATCAAGAAGGGGTACTCGCTCGAAGGCGAGCTCGCCGGTATGGTGGATACGCTTTTTACCCAGGTCTGCGGCATCCTGGACATGCAGCTATACAGTTTTAAAGGCACGATCAAAATTTGCCGCGACTCGATCGAGTTGAATGACATATACAGCAGGTTTAAAAAAAGCTCGGGAAAACCCACACGTTCTTTTTACTCGTACGAGAATAATACGGTTTATACCAGCCCTGAGAATTTTAAGCCGGTGATAATCGGCCATGAGATCGCCCATGCCATTATCAGCCATTATTTCGTGGTGTTGCCTTCCGAGAAGATACAGGAATTGCTTGCCCAGTATGTAGAATTCCAGTTGCGAAAATCCGGGCAATAACATATAATATGTCGAATTACGGCGGCGTAACTCAGCCTGATAGAGTAGTCGGCTCATACCCGATATGCCGGTGGTTTAAATCCACCCGCCGCCACTTTATTTTTAGAGGGGCAGCCCCCCGAATGGAGGGGGGCCAATTAGCCTTGCTGTTTTTCGCCGGCATCATTCACTGGTGCCTTTTTTTTAATTTCGGCAGGATGAATTTTCGCGCCTATGACTGGCCGAAAGAACACGCCTATTATTCGGTCCTCAGGGAATCCCTCCTTAACAAAAGCGTCCCTTTCCACATCTCAAGCGTTTTTCAGGATACCAACCGTTTTTTAGCTCTGCCCGAAACAAATCTCTTACCGCACATCCTGTTATTGCCGATCATGCCGGTCCCTGCATTTATCTTCGCGCATATTTTGATCATGTACAGCGTTGGTTTTTTAGGGTGCCTTTTTCTGAAAAAACATTTTGGATTGGGGCTTATCCCGTTCACCTTTTTATACCTGCTTTTTAATTTCAACGGGTATATCAGCTCCCATATCGCGGTGGGCCATACCATGTGGAGCGGTTATTTTTTACTCCCTTTCTTCTGCCTTCATACCTTTAAATTAACAGAAAAAAAGGAGGGGGGGCGGCGCCTGGTTTACAAAATATCTTTTGTACTTTTTCTAGTTGGGCTTGCCGGCGCCTTCCATATCTATATCTGGTGCGCGGTTTTCCTGTTGATCCTTGGTTTGAGCAACCCCCGCTGCTTAAGAAAGTCCGCCGGGGCTGTCTTCTTGAGCGCGGGGTGCCTTCTCTTCAGGATCTTGCCCGCGGCGCTCACATTCTGGAATAAAGGTTATCCGTATCTTTTTATTTCCGGTTACCCCAAGCCGGCCGATATCATTAACGCGCTGATGACAGCCCAAAATCATGAATATTTCCCTTTCCCGAGCAGGATGGGGTGGTGGGAGTTTGACATTTATATCGGCGTTATCGGAGCGGCTGTCCTGTTTTTCTATTTCTTCTTCGCCAGGGCCGCCAGAAAAGAAGGGATAGGCGGGTTAACTTTCAGGGAATTTGACGCTGCGCTTTTGCTGTTCCTTATTTTTTCTCTCGACATTGTTTTCCGGCCTATCGCTTCCCTGCATATACCGCTGCTTAATTTTCAGCGGTATTCCTCACGCTTCATTATACTTCCATTGCTTATCGCCTTGATCGTTTCCGCCGCCAGGATGCAGAAGATGGATTTCTCCAGGCCGGCCTCAAAAATAACCGCTTGCGGATGGTATTTCCTGGCGGCCTTATTGGCGGCGTCCCTCTTCCGGCATTCATTTATTTGGCGGATATCCGGTATCGAGAAAAAATACCCTTTCGCGCCGCTCCCCCAGGTAACGATCGCCCAACAGCCGGACCGGATGTATATTTCCTTACTGGCCGTGTCTTCGGCGGCCTCGCTGGCGTTTATAATATTTACCTTCCATTCCGCCTTCACGCGAAAGAATTTAAAATAACTTTGACAGCCCGGCAATAAACATTATAATATGGACATGAAGAAACAGGCCAAGGAAACCCCAGCCCCCGATGTTTTTGACCAGCTTCCCGACAGCGCCCTGCTCATCGATCCCAAAACTCATACAGTCCTGGACGCCAACCGGGCTTTCCTGAGGGCCGAACGCCTTTCCATGAAAGAGGTGGTCGGGAGGAAATGCCATGAAATAACCCACAAGAGAGTGAGCCCCTGTTCCGGGGCCGGCCACCTTTGCCCTCTAAGGGAGACAATGAGGAGCCGGAAGCCGGCGAAGCGGGAGCATATCCATTACGATAAGAATAACAACCCTTATTATGTGGATATCGTCACTTCGCTGGTGAAAGGCGCGGGAGGGAAGGACCTGTTACTGCACCTCTGCCGGACAGGCCCATTATTGAGCCATATCGAGCAAATAGTAAAGGAAAAGGGGCAAAAATATATCCGGCAGCTGAAGAATATGGCGATCAAGGATATGCTTACGGGAGTATATAATTACCGGTACCTTAGGAAAAGGCTCCCGGCGGAAGTTTACAGGGCGAAAAGATACGAAATCCCGTTCTCCATAGGGCTTCTGGATATCGATTATTTTAAATCCATCAATGACGTTTATGGCCATAGCGCGGGAGACAGCTTGCTGGTAGGATTTGCCGAATTTATCGGCGGGTCTTTGAGGCAGAGCGATATTTTCGCCAGGTACGGGGGAGAGGAATTCGCCATCCTGATGCCTAACACCGATAAGCTGGGCGCGCAATACGTAGCCAACCGGTTGATAACTTCATTAAGCAACCACGTATTTAAATTCGAGAAAAATCAGATAAGGCTGAAGATGTGCGTGGGGATCGCCACTCTTTCCAAAGACGAATCCTGCGATACCCACGATAAACTGCTGCACGCGGCGGACAAGGCGCTGCAGAGGGCAAAAGAATCCGGGAGCAACGCGGTCAAGTCCTTCAGCGATCTATATACGGAAAAGAAAGAGGCGGGTACCAGGACGACAAGCCCTTACGAAGAGGTGAGCGTCCTTAAGCGCAAGATCTCCAAGCTATCGGAGAGGGTAGACCGTGTTGTGCTCGAATCCATGTACGCTTTCTCAAAATCCATGGAGGCCCGCGATAATTATACCGCTGAACACGCGGAGGAGATGTCCACCCTGGTCCTGAGGCTCGGCAAGAAGATCGGCCTGGACAAAGAGATGCTGAGTAACCTGGAAAGGGGGGCGATCCTCCATGATATAGGCAAGATAGGCATCAGCGACGCCATATTGAGAAAAAAGGGAAAGCTTACTCCCGAAGAATACGAGACGATAAAGATGCATCCGAAGATAGGCGCGGAAATAATCCGCGCGGTCCATTTCCTGCAAGACGTCGTCCCGGTCGTGCTGCACCATCATGAGAAATGGGACGGAACGGGTTATCCTTCCGGGTTAAAAGGAAAAGAGATCCCGCTTTTGGCCAGGATCGTCGGCATTGCCGATGTTTACCAGGCGCTCATTTCCGAAAGGCCATACCGGAAAGCCTATTCCAAGAAAGAAGCCCTGAAAATATTAAAGGACGAAGCGGGCACGCATTTTGAAAAAGACCTTGTGGATATAATGGTAAAGCTGGAATCCGGCCGCGAATGATATTAGAAAAAGTAAAAGAAACCATTAAAAGATACCGCCTGATAGGCAAGGGCGATAAGGTCCTGATCGGTGTTTCGGGAGGCCCCGATTCAACCGCCCTCACCCTTTTGCTGGACGCCCTTAAAAAAGAATTAAAGCTGAATTTGCACATCGCGCATCTGGACCACATGTTAAGGAAAGATTCCGGAAAAGACAGAGAATTTGTGGAGGGCCTCGCGCGGCAATTAAAGATACCGGTTACCGCCGCCGAGATCAATGTCAAAGAATTAAAGAAATGGGGTTCCCTGGAGGAGATCGCGCGCAACGCCCGTTTAGGTTTTCTGTTCAAGACTGCCCGGGAGGTAAGGGCGGATAAGATCGCCCTGGGGCATAATCTCGACGACCAGGCGGAAACGGTATTAATGCGGGTGATAAGAGGGACCGGGCTTTATGGTTTGGCGGGGATATTGCCGAAGAGGGATATCTGC
>Ga0265297_10010779_pt1 | contig 11384 bp, 9 predicted proteins | sample Munlanlwell13791_FD_192502 | JGI IMG/M metagenome (GOLD analysis project Ga0265297, IMG submission 192502) | Leachate microbial communities from a municipal landfill in Southern Ontario, Canada - Leachate well 137-91 | ecosystem: Engineered > Solid waste > Landfill > Unclassified | place...
CGGCGGGTGTGCGGGTTGCCCAGGCCATAAATAATCCTTTCGAGAGATTAAATAATTTTTTAAATTAGTTGTTTTCGGGGTATTTTGTGATAAAATATTGCTTTAAAGTGAATTCTAATTTTTAAGGATAATATCTTATGGATAAAACCAAACCCTTTAGGGCAGTAGTCTATAATCCCCGGGAAGTCGGAGATCTAAACAAGGTAGTCTGTCCTCCTTATGATGTAATCTCTCCTGCGGCTCAAGATATCCTCTATGAGCGTTCGGCGCATAATTTTATCCATATGCTTTTAGCCAGGGATTCCGGGACTGATGATAAGTATGTCCGAGCGGGGGAAATTTTCCGTTCCTGGCTTAAAGAAAAAGTGCTGGTTCAGGATGAAAATCCGGCGGTATATTTTTACAGCCAGCAGTATGTTATCCGCGGCGAAAAAAAGACGCGCCTGGGTTTTATTTCCCTGCTGAGGCTGGGAGATAAAAACGCCTCGGCGGTGTTCGGGCATGAAAATACGCACAACGCCGCAAAAGAGGACCGTTTTAAGCTTCTGAAACAGGTAAAAGCCAATCTTAGCCCTATCTTCATTATCTTTCTCGACAAAAAACGTATTATCCAGCGCATTTTTCAGAAACATATCTCCGACCGCGGGCTTTTTATCGAAGTTACGGATGATGAAAAAACGGTGCATAAACTGTGGCGGCTGGATGATCCGGATATCCTGCAGTTTGTCCGCACGAATATGAATGAAGAAAACATGTTTATCGCTGACGGCCATCATCGTTACGAAGTTTCCTGCGCCTGGCGCGATATGATGCGCGAAAAACTGGGGGATCGTTTTACCGGGGAAGAAGATTTTAATTTCTGCATGGCATATTTTACCAATACGGATTACCGGGGTTTATCGATATTGCCGATTCACCGTCTCCTTAAACTTGAGCGGCCGCTGGAGCTGGAAAGTTTTCTGGATAAAGCAAAGGAGTATTTCGATATCGACCAGTTGAAAGATAAGACGCGTTTTTTCTTCTTACTGGAGAAGGCCGGCTGCACGGAGCATCTTTTAGGGCTGTATAAGGACGGTAAATATTTCTTGCTGCGCCTGAGAAACGTGAAAATACTGGATAAGTTGATCTCCGATAAGCCCCGGGATTACCGCCTGCTCGATGTGGCGATACTTAACTATCTGGTTTTTAAGAACATCCTGAAGCTCGACCTGGATAACCTTTCCGGTGTAACCTACAGCCAGGATCCCTGCGAATTGATCGGAGAGGCGGATAAGGACCCCTTAAAGGCCGTTTTTTTTCTTAATCCGGTCAAGATTCAGCAGATTATCGATATCGCGCTGGGCGGTAATAAGATGCCTCCCAAATCGACTTTTTTCTATCCGAAGGTGCTTTCCGGGCTTTTGGTGAATAAGTTCAACGAGGAGTGAGCATGGCCCTTTTCGGTAAACCGAAATATACTATCGTAAGGCTCAAAAAAAAGGAAATCCCGGACGGTCTGTGGACAAAATGCGAAGAGTGTTCGCAGACTCTTTACAACAAGACCCTGGAAGAAAATTTCAAGGTTTGTCCCAAATGTAATTATCATTTCGGCTTAACCGCATATGAACGGGTTAATTTGCTGTTTGATAAGGATACTTTTGTCGAATTCGATAAAGACCTGGTTTCAGCAGACCCGCTGGAATTTAAAGGGCCGAAAACCTATAAGGATAAGTTAAAACAGGATCAGGAGGCGACGGGCCTGAAAGACGCGGTGGTCTCGGGAGAGGGCAAAATCAATTCCCGTCCGGCGGTAATCGCGGTTACGGATTCCCGGTTTATTATGGGGTCGATGGGCTCGGTAGTGGGAGAGAAGATTACCCGGGCGATTGAATTTGCCACCAAGAACCGTTTTCCGATGATTATTGTTTCCGGTTCCGGAGGCGGGGCGCGTATGTATGAGGGGTTATACAGCCTGATGCAGATGGCGAAAACCTGCGCGGCGCTGTCTTATCACCATAAACAGGGATTACCCTATATTTCGGTCCTGACCAATCCTACGATGGCGGGGATCATGGCTTCTTTTGCGGGGGTAGGGGATATTATCCTTGCCGAACCGAACGCCCTGATCGGTTTTACCGGGCCGCGGGTAATCGAACAGACGATCCGGCAGAAACTGCCCGCGGGTTTTCAGCGTTCGGAGTTTCTCCTGGAACACGGCTTGATCGATATGATCGTGCACCGTAAGAATATGAAGGATACCTTAAGCCAATTACTTGACTATTTTTCGTAATTCTGTATAATAAATGAGTTTATTTGTCACCGGGTCCAATCCGCTGGATAAAATGAGGAGTAATTAAATGGCGCAGGTAAGTTTAAGAAATGTATGCAAGACTTTTCCGGGCAATGTCAACGCGGTAAACAAGGTAAATCTGGGGATTGAGAATAAGGAATTTATGGTCCTGGTTGGACCTTCCGGGTGCGGTAAATCCACTACTTTAAGAATGATCGCCGGCCTGGAAGATATCAGTTCCGGGGATATCTTTATCGGTGATAAAAGGGTGAATGAAGTCCCGGCAAAAGACCGGGATATCGCGATGGTCTTCCAGAACTACGCCCTTTATCCTCATATGACGGTAGAGGAGAATATGTCTTTTGGATTACGCCTCCGCCATTTACCCAAGCATGAGATACGCCAGAGGGTAAATGAGGCTGCCGAGATCCTCGGGATCAAGAGACTCCTAAACCGCAAGCCCCGCGAACTTTCCGGAGGAGAACGCCAGAGAGTGGCGGTAGGCAGGGCGATCGTCAGGAAGCCCATGGTTTTTCTTTTTGACGAGCCTTTAAGCAACCTTGACGCTAAAATGCGCGTGCAGATGCGGACCGAAATCCATAAACTGCATATCAGGCTGCAGACTACGATCATTTACGTAACCCATGACCAGGTGGAAGCGATGACTATGGGTGACCGCATCGCGGTAATGAAAGACGGCGTGATTTCGCAGCTGGGGGATCCCATCGACGTTTACGACCACCCGAAGAATAAATTCGTTGCCAGTTTTATCGGATCACCTCCGATGAACTTTATGGTCGGAAAGATCATAAAAAAAGAGGGCAAACTCTACTTTGACGAAGGGAAAATCTGCGTCAAGCTGGTGGAAGACATGCATAAAAAGATTGCCAACTACCTGGACCGCGAGGTGATTTTCGGAATCCGTTCCGAGGATATTTACGATAAATTATTCGTTTCACAAGCCCCGCCGGAAAATATTGTCCGGGTTAACTGTGAAGTGTTTGAGCCGATGGGGTCGGAGGTTTACCTTTACCTTAACACCGGCAAACACACCTTCATCGCCCGGGTAAGCGCGCACGACCGTCCCAAGGTCAACCAGGAAATGGATGTGGTTTTCGATATGAGCAAGGTTCATTTCTTCGATAAGAATACCGAAGAGACCATCTGTTAGGTTTTGCGCGTCCTAAAAATATTTAATACCTATGCAGCAAACTGCTATCCGGAAAAATATCTGGTTGTTGTTTTTATTTCTTGCGATTGTCCTGCTTGCCATAAACACGTTTTTTTTCCGCCAAAGAACCCATTTACCGCATTTTTTGCTTTTTATCGCGGCGAATGCCGTAATTCTTTTCCTGCTCGCTAAATCCTATTCCGATAAAATCCTGCATTTTAAATCCTGTGCCGAGAATTTTCAGGAATCGATCAACATCCTTGATGCAGAAAATAAAAAAGGCCAGGAATGCAGCCTTGCCCTGAAGCTAAAAATCACCCGCTACGACAACCTTAAAAAGCTGATCGAGGAGCTTAATGACAGCCTGAAGCTGGATACGGTGATCCGTGTTTTAAGCTCCACGGTTTACAGCCTGATCTCCAATAACAGCGGGGTAGCCCTTTTTTACCTGGTGGATAACCAATACCAGAAGCTGAACCTGGTCTATTCGGTAAAAGATATCAGCGATATGGTAATTCTTTCCAAGGAAGGGGACATCTTTGACCAATGGGTTTTAAGGCATTCCAGCCAGCTGATTATCGAAAACCTCCGGAATGATTTCCGCTTCGATTACGACAGCATTGATGCGGGTGACAAGCGCCCTATCGCCTCCCTGATCAGTTCGCCGCTGGTGAGTAATAACTCTCTGATGGGGCTGCTGCGCCTGGAGAATAAAAACGCGGGTTTTTTCAACCAGGATGACCTGCGTTTCCTTGCCCTGGTGGCGGATTTGGGGGCGGTTGCCCTGGAAAACAGCATCCTCTTCCAAAAGACCCAGGATCTCGCGATCCATGATGATTTAACCTCCATGTATACCAGGAGCTATTTTATCGACCGCCTGAAGGATGAATCCCGGCGCTGTCTGAGGCTTGACCAGCATCTTTCCCTGATGATGATCGATATCGATTTTTTTAAGCAATACAACGATAAATTCGGGCACATCATGGGAGACCTGGTATTGAAAAAAATGGGCGCTTTACTGAAAGATTATTTAAAAGAATACAATCCTCTTTTATGCCGTTTCGGCGGCGAAGAATTCCTGGTAATGCTTTCCGGGATCGATAAAAACAAGGCTTTTGAGGTCGCCGAAGGATTGCGTAACAGGATTGAAGAGGAAAAGGTGGTGCTAAGGCGCCAGGATACCCATATTACCGTTTCGATCGGTATCGCCAGCCTGCCTCTGGACACTAAGGATGAAGATGAGCTGGTGCAAAAAGCGGATAAAGCGATGTATGCGGCTAAAGAAAAAGGCAGGAACCGGGTATGCTTAATATAATTTATCTGACCGCAATAAGCGTCTTCTGGTTTTTGTTCCTGAGAGAAACATACTCCTGCCGCGTTAGGAGGCAGGAGGCGGATTGCCTGGGCCTGGAGAAGGAACTTAACCGGCTGCGTGATTTTAAACAGGGGTTGTCCACCGAACAGGAAATCCTGGATAAAAAGTTTGAAGATATCCTGGCGCTTTACGAGTTAACCAAGGATGTCTGCCTGAGCCTGGATGAAGAAAAGGTTTTTTCGATCTTTAATAAAAATCTTAAACGGTATATAAGTATCGGGGACTGCCGTTATATCAAAAGCAGCGCGGATCTTATTAAATATGAGGGTTATCTTATCCTGCCTTTAAAGCTCGAAGGCGATAAGATCGCCGGTTACCTGGCGGTGGACAGGATCATAGAAGAAGACAAGGTTAAATTCGGCATCCTTGTCCAGCAGTTCATGATCGCATTAAGAAGGGCGCTGCTTTACCAGAAGGTTCAGGGGCTGACGATTACCGATATGCTTACCGGGATATACTGCCGGAGATATTTCCTTGAAAGGTTCAATGAAGAACTTAAGCGTTCCAAGAAAAACAAGCTCGCGCTTACCTTCCTGATGATCGATATTGACAATTTTAAACATTTTAACGACCGCTACGGACATCTCGTGGGAGACGCGATATTGCGCCAGGTTTCCAGAACAGTCCGCGAGGCCGTAAGGCAAATCGATTTTATCGGGCGTTACGGCGGCGAAGAGATCTCGGTGGTTCTGGCGGAGACCGGCAAAGAGCAGGCCAATTTTGCCGCTGAACGTATCCGCCAGGCAATTGCCGGGCAGGTAATCAAAGTTTACGATGAACAGCTGAAAGTAACGGTCAGCATCGGAGTTTCGACTTTTCCCGATAACAGCTCCAACATGAAGGGCTTGATCGAAATGGCGGACCAGGCGCTTTATCTGGCAAAAGAGACCGGGAAAAATAAAGTTTGTTTTTCACCGGCCTAGTTTTTAACCGATTCTTCGGTTCTTCCGCCGCCGAAACCCTAAAAGTTATTATCCCTTGAATATCAGGGAGTTTTAAGATAAAATACCTCCCATGGTAAAAAAATTCATCGTCGCGGTGGATCTTGGCGGAACGAATCTGAAATGCGGCCTTTTCGATAGGAATCTTAAGGTAAAGGCTAAAACTTTATTTAACACAAAGAGTTTTAGAAGCCGCGAGAGCCTCATCCAGGGGATTGCCGGATCAGTGGATTGTTTTTTATCCAGCCACCGGGTCAGCCTTAACGCGCTCTTGGGCGTCGGTATCGGTGTCCCCGGACCGGTGGATGCGCGGAGCGGGCTGGTGCATTTTCTCCCCAATATTCCCGGATGGAAAGAAGTCGGGCTTAAAAAACTCCTGGAAATAAAAACCAGGGTTCCGGTTTTTATCGATAATGACGCTAAGTTGATGACTTTGGCCGAGCACTACTCGGGGGCGGCAAAAAAATATGAAAATGTGTTATGCCTTACCCTGGGCACCGGAGTAGGCGGCGGGCTGATCATTAATAATGTTCTTTACCGGGGAGGCGATAACGCGGCTGGCGAGGTCGGGCATTTTCCTCTCAGTGAAAACGGCCCCCGGTGCGGATGCGGCGCCCGCGGCTGCCTGGAGGCATATATCGGGAACAATAAGATCATCCGGGATGCCCGTAAAATATTCGGGCCCCGGATAACCCTGGAAGAGATAAGCGCTTTGGCCGGTAAAAATGATCCCCGTGCGGTTGAATTCTGGGCGAAGGCGGGTAAAACCCTGGGATTTGCTTTAAGCGGGATTGTCAGCCTTTTAAATCTGGATGCGATCGTAATCGGGGGCGGCATATCTAAAGCAGGAAAAGCGTTATTTGAAAGTATCCGCCGCGAGATATCATGCCGCGCGATGGCGGTGCAGGCTAAAAGAGTAAAAGTTGTCCGCGCGGGCCTGGGTGTCGATGCCGGCCTGATCGGGGCGGCAATCATGGTTAAGATAAACAGTTAGCGGATATTAATTATCAGGAAAGAGGTGTAATTTGAAAATTTTTATCGATACCGCAAATGTTAAAGATATTAATGAAGCGGGCAAGCTCGGCCTTATTGACGGCGTTACTACAAATCCCACTTTGATGTCCAAGGAAAACCGCGACCCTGAAGAAATCCTGAGAGAAATCTGCGCTTTAGTCAACGGGCCGGTCAGCGCCGAAGTAATCAGCCTGGATTCCGCGGGAATGGTTGAGGAGGCGCATCATCTGGTCAAAATCGCCGGGAATATCGTGATCAAGGTCCCGCTTACCAAGGAAGGCCTGAAGGCGGTTAAAATCCTTTCCCAGAAAGGCATTAACACCAATGTCACGCTGTGTTTTTCCGCTTCCCAGGCGTTAATGGCGGCCAAGGCCGGAGCGACCTATATCTCTCCTTTTATCGGCAGGCTGGATGATATATCCCAGGAAGGAATGAAGCTGATCTCCGATATCAAAACCATCTATGCTAATTACGGATTTAAAACCCAGATTATCGTCGCTTCCGTGCGTAACCCGATGCATGTTGTCAACGCCGCGTTGATCGGGGCGGACATTGCCACCGTTCCTTACGCGGTAATCGAACAGTTGTTAAAACATCCTTTGACGGATATCGGTATAAACCGTTTTCTGGAAGACCATAAAAAGATCCCCTCAAGGAAATAATGCCGGATAGACTAAAGAAAATACTCCTGCCGGGATTGCTGGCGGGGCTGATCCTTACTCCGTTTTTATGCGCGGGAGCGGTTTTCGCCGCGCAGAATGAAAAAGAATCCCCTTTGATTATTAACGGGGATAATGTCGAATATTCCGCGGACAAAAAAGAAGTTGTGGCCACCGGCAATATTGAAGTAATTTACAAAGGTTCCAAACTTACCTGCCGCAGGCTGAAGGTTAATATGCTGACCAAGGAGGGGGTTGCCGAGGGGGATGCCAGGGTTGAAGATGAAAAAGGGGTGATTACCGGGGAAAAGATTGTTTATAACTTCGCGGATAAAACCGGGGTTATTTATAACGCCGACTTTCGTGCCAATCCTTATTTCGGTAAGGCCAAGCAGGTGGAAAAGATCTCCGAAGAGGAATTTGTGGCGAAGAAGGGATATTTTACCACCTGTAGTTTCGATCGTCCGCATTACCGGATAGCCGCCAAGAAAATCAAGGCTTTCCCCGGAGACAAGATGCAGGCTGAGTATACAACCCTTTATCTGGGGCCTTTTCCCCTGTTGTACCTGCCGCGTTTTAACTATTCCGTAAAAGAACCCATTATGCACATACAGGTGGAACCCGGTAAGAGCAACGATTGGGGAATGTATCTTTTGACTGCCTGGAGGTATAATCTTACCGAAAACACGAATCTCAAGCTGTTCCTGGATTACCGCAATAAACTCGGCGTCGCCGAAGGATTTGAATTAAATTATAAATCCGCGGAAACCGGGAACGGGGATTTTAAATTTTATTATACCGATGAAAAATCAAGCGATGACGGGATATCCAATTTCCAGCGCTACATGGTCCGCTGGCGGCATAAATGGGATATCGACCCGCGCACCAATGTGGTGGCGGAGTTGCACAAGATTTCCGATCAAAAGCGTAAATATGAAAGCGGCGCCGATTTCCTGCAGGATTATTTTTTCCGCGAATACGAACAAGACGCGGAACCTTTAAGTTATTTTCTTTTCCATCACGCTTTTAATTATTCAAGCCTGGATATCCTGATGCAGGCGCGCACCAACCACTGGTTCGACCAGGTGGAGAAACTGCCGGAGATCAATTACAGCCTGCCCGGCGTCCAGGTGGGGGAAACCCCCTTGTATTTTGAGAATTTCAGCCAATTCGGCACCTATAATAAAAAAGCGGATACCAAGCCGGAGACTCCTGATGACGTAACGATGACCCGCCTGGATACGACCAACCGGGTATCCCTGCCGATGAAAGCGGGTTTCGTCAATATCCGCCCTTATCTGGCAAGCCGGCAGACTTATTACGATAAAGGGGCTAACGGCGATTCGAATATCGTGCGGACTATTTTTTACAGCGGAGCAGATGTCAGCACAAAATTTTACCGGACTTTTAATGTAAAATCGAATTTCATGGGGATGGATATTAACGGCCTGCGCCATATTATCACTCCCAGCGTGGGATATTTATATACCCATGAGCCGACGATACCGGTAAGCAATCTGCATCAGGTTGACGACGTCGACGCGATTACCCGCGGCAATACCGCCACCGTAAGCCTGTCAAATAAATTACAGACCAAGCGTAACGGGCAAAGCGTGGATTTTGTCGATTTTTGGATAACATCCGATTACGTAATAAACCCTAAAAGCGGAACCGACGAAAACAGTATCCTGTATAACCCGGGCAACCGCCTGAAAAGCCAGTTTTCGGATATTTTATTTAAATTGAAAGTGCTGCCTTATTCATGGCTAAGAATGGAATCCGAAGCTACTTTTGAGCATTCCGATTACACCGACATCAATTATAACCATTTTTCAGTGGCAAATTATTGTTTTACTTTTGACCTGGGAAAAGACCGTTCGTTTTCTATCGGCCAGCGCTATGAACGCAAAGGAAATAATGAAGTTACCGCCGGGCTCGCCTGGCGGCTGAACCCAAAATGGAAATTCGGGATATATCAAAGGTTTAATTTCAAAAAATCCTCCATCCTGGACCGGGGATTCCAGGAACAGGAATACACCTTGACCCGCAACCTGCATTGTTGGGATGTGGATATTAGCGTTAATAAAAAAGAAGGGTCGGGGACAACTCTCTTTTTCACCTTCAGGCTCAAGGCTTTCCCCGAGAACGAATTCGGGTTCGATCAGACAATGAAAGAGCAGAAATCCGGGGCGCAATAATCCCGGGTTCTCGCGGTAAATACAGCATAAAAAAGGAAGGTATGAATATTTCTATAATCGGAACGGGCTATGTAGGGCTGGTTTCGGGGGCATGTTTCGCGGAACTCGGGAACCAGGTTATCTGCGCCGACAGCGACATAAAAAAGATCAATGGGCTTAAAAGAGGGGTAGTGCCGATATATGAACCGGGGTTGGAAGAACTGATCGCCGGCAATCTTAGGAAGAAGCGCATTAAATTTACTTCAAGCGTCAAAGAGGCGGTAAAGGGAAGCCAGGTGATTTTTATCGCCGTAGGCACCCCACCCCTTGAAAACGGGGAGGCGGACCTGACAGGAGTGGAGAATGTCGCCCGGGAGATCGCCCGCAACATGGACGGATACCGTCTGATTGTTGAAAAATCCACCGTACCGGTAGAAACCTGCGCCTGGATAAAAAAGACGGTTTCAATTTATCTTAAGAACAAGCACAAATTCGATATCGTATCCAACCCTGAATTCCTGCGCGAAGGTTCGGCAATCGGCGATTTTAACTCTCCCGACCGGATCGTCCTGGGGGTTGAAAACACACGTTCACGCCAGATCATGACCAGCCTTTACCAGCCTCTCAACCGCCCGATCCTGGTAACCAATATTAAATCCGCTGAACTCATTAAACATGCCTCTAATGCTTTCCTGGCGACCAAAATATCTTTTATCAATTCTCTCGCCTGTATTTGCGAAAAAGTGGGTGCGGATGTGAAGGAGGTAGCCGAAGGTATCGGGATGGATAATCGTATCGGCCGGCATTTCCTTAAAGCCGGCATCGGATACGGCGGATCCTGTTTTCCCAAGGATCTCGAGGCCTTCATCAGGATCGCCGATAAATTAGGATACGATTTTAAAATCTTAAAAGCGGTAGGTGCCGTTAACCGGGAACAAGGACTGCTTGCCCTGCAAAAAATCCGGGATGCGTTATGGATTACTAAAGGCAAAACGATCGCGGTTCTCGGCCTGGCGTTTAAGCCCGATACCGACGACCTGAGGAATTCCCCCGGGATTGAACTGGTCAAGTCGCTGCTCCAGGAAGGGGCCCGGGTAAAGGTTTATGATCCTAAAGCGATGAAAAAAGCCGCCGCTATCCTGAAAAAAGCGGTTTTTTGCAAGGATGCCTACCGGGCCGCGGCCGCAGCGGACTGCCTGGTAATAGCCACGGAATGGAACGAGTTTAAGGAGCTCGATTTCGCCAGGCTCAAGAAAAAGCTTAAGCGTCCTTTGATTATCGACGGAAGAAATATTTACGAACCGGGACCGCTCTCAAAGAAAGGTTTTACTTATATCGGGATGGGGCGTTAAAATGAATAAACTGGTATTGGATTTCGAAAAAAAAGTTAGAAGCAGAAAATTAAAGCTGGCAGTAGTGGGGATGGGTTATGTGGGATTCCCGCTCGCCCTGGAATTCGCTGAAAAAAAAGTCGACGTCACGGGTATCGAGATCGACCGGGACCGCCTGGATTCTATCAGGAAAGGAAAATCTTACATTACCGATATCGACAGCCGGCAGTTAAGAGGAGCGATGTCGCGGGGGCATTTCAGCGTAAGCGGAGATTTTGCCGAAGTGCGCCGGGCGGACGCGGTTTTGATCTGTGTCCCTACCCCTTTAAAAGGAAAATACCTTCCGGATATCTCTTTCATCAAAAACGCGGTAAAACAGGTCGCCTTAAACCTTAAAAAAGGCAGCCTGGTAATCCTGGAGAGCACGACTTACCCGGGGACCACGGA
>Ga0265297_10010780_pt1 | contig 11384 bp, 13 predicted proteins | sample Munlanlwell13791_FD_192502 | JGI IMG/M metagenome (GOLD analysis project Ga0265297, IMG submission 192502) | Leachate microbial communities from a municipal landfill in Southern Ontario, Canada - Leachate well 137-91 | ecosystem: Engineered > Solid waste > Landfill > Unclassified | place...
CACTTATTACTTATTTAGCTTTTTTCATCGACAAGTTTTTTCTACCCTGTGAGTCAATTTCCATTAGTTTCACTTTTACTTCTTGGCCTTCCTTAAGGTAATCAGCCACCTTCTCCACTCTTTCATCGGCAATTTCGGAAACGTGGACAAGGCCCTCTTGGCCAGGCATGAATTCAACAAAGGCACCGAAGTCCATCAGTTTCACGACCTTACCGTCGTAAATTTTTCCAATTTCAGGATCATCGGTCAGGCCCTTTATCCATTCAATGGCTCGGGCAGCGTCGTCACCATTAATTGAGGCAATAACAACGTTACCATCATCGTTAATATCAATCTCGGTACCGGTTTCGGCGATAATTTTGTTAATCATCTCTCCGCCTTTACCGATGACGGTACGGATTTTCTCTGGGTTGATCTTAATAGTAGTGAGCCTTGGAGCGTATTTAGACATCTCGGCTCGGGGTTCTTTGATAGTGCTTTCCATGACGTCAAGAATTTGTTCTCGGGCAGTTTTGGCCTTAGCCAATACTTCCATAATAAACTCAATCTTGAGTCCTTTGATTTTAATATCAATCTGGAAAGCAGTCAGGCCCTCTTTGGTCCCAGCCGCCTTGAAGTCCATGTCTCCGGCAAAATCTTCTGCCGCCATAATATCGGTTAGAATCTCATATTTTCCGTCCAGAGAACCGCTCTCTGTGATAAGGCCCATTGCAACACCAGCGACATGACGCTTAATCGGAACACCGGCATCAGCTAGAGATAACGAGGACCCACAAATTGCGGCCATCGAGGAAGAACCGTTACAGGACAGGACCTCAGAAACCACTCGGATGGTATAAGGGAAATCCTCATGTTTTGGTAAAACGGCCAGAAGAGCCTTTTCGGCTAAGAATCCGTGACCGATGGCTCGTCTGCCTGGACCCAAGCGGCCGGTTTCACCATAGGCGAACGGTGAATCATTATAGTGATGCATATAGAACTTCTCTTCGTCCTGATCCATAGAATCGATTACCTGGGCCTTACCTGGTGAGGCAAGGGTGGTAATAGATAGAACCTGCGTTACGCCACGGCTGAAGAGGGCTGACCCGTGAGTTCTGGGCAGTAATCCTACCTCAGCAGAGAGAGGACGGATCTCGTCCATTTTTCGTCCGTCCGGACGAGCGCCATCCTCAAGAATGGCACGGCGGACCTCAGACTTTATGGCTTTATCAAAGGCTTCTTTAATATCTTTTTCTTCGTATCCTTCGGCAAAGTGTTCGACAACTTCATCTTCAAGATCGGCTAGGATGTGTTTACGAGCTGTTTTGTCTTCGTGTCGAATGGCCGGACCCAGTTTATTTTCAAGATATTTTTTAACATCAGCTACGGCAGCTTCGCTAGGTAGTAAAAGTTCGGATTTCTTTTCTTTTTTCTCTACTTTGGCTAGCAATTCTTCCTGAAGCTTGACGCTATCCTTAATTACTTCATGGGCTTTTTCGAGAACGGCGACAAATTTATCCTCGGGTAGCTCATTCATATCAGCTTCAATCATGGTAATGGCGTCTTTTGTGCCAACAACCAAAATACTTATCCCGGAATCGACTAATTCGGCGTAGGTGGGATTAATTTTGATTTTCCCGTCAACTTCTCCGACACGGACAGCGGCGATAGGTCCCTCAAACGGAGCCTCGCTCATCATAAGCGCAGCTGAGGCGGCATTGATGCCCAAAACAACCGGGTCAATCTCTAGGTCAAGTGAGAGTGGGCTGACGATTAATTGGACCTCGTTCATGTACCCTTTTGGGAACATCGGACGAATCGGTCGATCAATCATTCTGGATCGTAGCGTGGCTAACTCAGAAGGACGGCCCTCTCTTTTTACAAACCGAGAACCGGATATCTTACCGGTGGCATACCACTTGTCTTCAAAATCAACAGAGAGCGGGAAGTAATCGCGCTCCTTATCGGTGGCTCCTATAACAACGTTAGCCATCACGACAGATTCACCAACGGTACAGACGGCAGAGCCGGATGCCAAAAGGCCAACCTTGCCGGTGGCCAATTCAAAATTCTGCCCTTCAATCTCCGTGGAGACCGAAACACTACCTAATTTATTACTCATAAAACCTTTCCGAGAGCTGTCATTTTCCCATTTTTTAGGGAACAGGGTGAGAAGTGTGACTACTCCCTGCTCTGTGCCCTAAATTTAAATAATTTATCTAGCCATTTTCCATTATTTTCTAAGTCCTAGCTTTTTAACGACTGTTTCGTATCTTTTCTCGTCTTTGTGCTTTAAGTAGTCCAAAAGACGTCGGCGCTTGCCAACCATTTTAAGTAGACCGCGACGTGAATGCTCATCCTTTTTGTGCTTCTTAAGATGATCAGTCAGCTTGTTAATTTGCTCAGTAAAGATGCCCACTTGGACTTCCGGAGAACCGGTGTCATTTTTGTGAGTCTTTAGAACTTCAACTACTTTGGTTTTGTCTTCTTTTGATAAAGTCATATTTAACCTGAGTACATTTTAGCAGGTTTGGGGCGTAAGTTCAAGAGGATGAGCCTTTAATGCCAAACTTGATTATGATAAAATATCATCCGCGCGGGTATGGTTCAGTGGTAGAACGCGACCTTCCCAAGGTTGAGATACGAGTTCGATTCTCGTTACCCGCTCCAGCGTCGAAATATACTACACCGTTTCACGATATTATAAATAATATCGATTACACGGCTTCGTTATTTCTCCTTTGCAGTGAAAATCGACAGATTTTCACTGGACCCAATAAAATCTGCTGATTTTATTGGAAGAGGAGGAATCGCGAAAGGGTGAAAACGTGGCTTCAGCCACGTCGTAATCCGACAGCGGATTCCGACGAGCCACTTTAGCTCAGTTGGTAGAGCAATGCTTTCGTAAAGCAGAGGTCCCGAGTTCGACTCTCGGAAGTGGCTCCAGTAAACATTCAAAAAAAGAGACCTCTTTTCGAGGTCTCTTTTTAGTAAAGAGATTTAGTTGGTCTTGATGAGCTTCCAGATTCCGGGAATGAAGCCGAGATATTTTTTGGCTTCTAGGTCGTTCATTTTTTGTTCTAGCCATTCATTATAGTCTCTGATTTTGATTAAAATGTGGCTAGCCTTTATTTCGTCACCCTTAACGTCAACAACCTTTATAATATGATATCCGTAGACGGTCTTTGTGGGTTGGCTAATTTGACCTTCCTTTAGCCCGAAAGCAACATCCTCAAATTCGGTAACCATTGTGCCCTTTTTGAAATAGCCCAAATCTCCACCACTGGCAGCGCTGGCAGTATCCTGAGAGTACTCTTTGGCGAGTGCTGCAAAATCAGCGTTTGCTGCTTGGGTTTTGGCGTAAACTTCGTCTGCTTGAGCCTTGGCGGCGTCTAAAACGGCCTGATCGGAGTTGATGGCCTCAGCCAATTTTTCGCGCAACATCTGAGTTTTATAAATCTTTGTCTTGAACTCGTCCATGGTTAGTTTGTAATATTTATTGAGAATTGAAGCAAACTCTTCTTCCCCGCCGTTGGCAGTGACAAGCTGGTTGAATTCGTTGTTTAGGTCTTCATTAGAGATATTGATGTTGAGTCTTTTGGCCTCTTTTGCTACTAGCTGATCCTCGATTAGGCGGTCCATTACTTCGGTTCGAACCTCTGCGAGCAGCGTTTTGCCATCATCGGAGTTAAAATCGGTGCCCTTATACTCTCGATAATAATTTTTTAGCATATCAATTTGGTCTATGTAGGAATAAACCCCTACAAAGCGCCAATCCGCAACAGCAGCTGGGTAAGGAACCACCCGAGATACATTTTTTACAAAAGCTGATTCGTTTTTAAGGCCGTATACGAGAACGCCAACGGTTACAAGGAAAGTTAAAACAATGGCAGCTACGATTAGTAATATTGTTTTACCGCCAGGAATTTTAAATTTGCTTAATATCTTAGCAGTTCTTGGCTTGTCTGTGCCCTTTGATTTTTTCTTTAGATTAATCTTTGGTAAGACAATCTTCAAAGTCTTTTTAGTCTTTTTTACCGGCTCTTCTTTAACGTTATCTTTTTTCACGGCCATAATACCCTCCTTAAATCCTATCTATATAACTATGATAGTGGCTGTAGTCTAAAAATGCAATTTTGTTACTATTCCTGCCAACTGTTCAACTTTTTGGTGCCCTCGACCCTCCTCCGCTCAAAGCCCTGGCTACGGATGGGCAGGGAGGAGTCTCCTTATATAACTTTGTCCTGGTGTCCCCACCAAGAGTCGAACTTGGATCTAGGGCTTAGGAGTCCCTTATTCTATCCATTGAACTATGGGGACAAAGTGGTGGGCAGGTATCCATTGTCCGCCAGAGGCGGATCAGCCTTTGGCTGAAGCTACTGGGGCACGTCAGCGGAGCCTACTATCCCGAGTTACCGTAAATGTGCAGGTCTTGGGTCTTTTCGTAACTGAATAACTCTTCTTTTGTAAAAAACCTTGATACTTCCGAGGCTCCGTTCTCAACACTGTCGGAGGCGTGAACAATATTGTTTGAACCAGAGAGGCCATAATCTCCCCTAATGGTCCCGGCCGGAGCTTCTTGACCTTTGGTCGGACCGACTAATATTCTAACAGCGGCTACGGCTCCTTCTCCACCTTCCCAAACCATGGCTACTACCGGGGAGCTTTTCATATAGTCTTTAATGCTGCTGAAAAAGGGCCTATCTGCCATATGGGCATAATGAGCCTCAAGCATTACGTCATCAAGATTCATCATCTTGAGACCAATCATTTTTAGCCCTTTATCTTCAAATCGATTAATAATGTTTCCGATTAGTCCCCTTTGGATTCCATCGGGTTTTACCAGGACCAAAGTTCTCTCAATTGTTTTTGACATTTCGCTTCCTTATTTAGTCTGAGTCAGTATTTTAACAAATTTATCCTTATTTTTATAGGGGCCGATGACGGTTAGCGATAAATTATCCCCTGTTAGTATCTGCTTTGCCACTCTTTTTATCTCTGGTTTTGTCACCGCTTGAATTGCTTTATTAATCTCCTCGGGTGTCTCTGGTTTATCATGGAGTAGATGTTGCAATACGGTGAATTTAGCTCTTTCCTCCGGATTGTCAAAGGTAAGCGTGGAGGCGCCGAGGAGATGGCTTTTGGCTCTTTTTATCTCTTCATCGGTAAAGCTGTCTCTAAATTTTATTATTTCTTTCTTGGTTAGCGCTATCGCTTCTGCTATTTTGTCCTTTTTAATGCCCCCAAAAATACCAAGGTATCCTACATCTTGGCTAGGGTCATTATAGGCTGCAACCCGATAGGCCCAACCTCTTTTTTCTCTAATCTCTGTGAATAGTCTAGCGCTCATATATCCACCCAAGGCGGTCGCAACTATCTCTGCGACATTTTTATCTTTATCGGCAATTGAATAGCTCGGGAGACATATTCCAAAATGAGCCTGTTCCGTTTGTTTGGTGATTAGCTTAACGCTTTTTTTGAATTTTGAACCTAATGTTCTTTGGTTTTTTTTGCCCTTTGAAAGACGATTTAAGTATGTGGCAACCTGTTTTATGTAGTCATCAGGATAGTCCCCCGCGATTACCAGGACCGTATTTTGTCCGACGTAAAATTCTTTAAAATATTTTCTCATTATATTGGCAGTAATATTTCTGACAGTTTTGGTATCCCCGGCGATCTCTCTTCCCATGGGGCTCTGCGGACCAAAAAGCGTTTCCTCCATTTTCCCAAAAATGTTGATCATCGGATTATCTTCATACATTTTTATCTCTTCGATTATGGTGCCAACCTCTTTTTTTAGCTCGGAGGGTTTGATTAGGGGGCGGGTAACCATATTGCCAACAATATCTAGGCCAAGCTTAAAGTTGTCTTTGGTTGTTTGAATATAAAAGCAGGTATATTCCTTGCCGGTGAAGGCGTTATATTTGGCTCCTATCCGGTCTGCGTCTTTGGCAATCGCAGAAGCGGTTGGTCTTTTTTGGGAGCCCTTGAAAACCATATGTTCTAAAAAGTGAGAGATACCAGCGTATTTTGAGTCTTCGTCACGGGAACCAACCCTAAAACCAAAATTAATAACAACAGATTTAGCATTTGGCATCTTAATACCGATTATCTGGGCCCCGTTTTTAAGAGTGGTTTTATTTGTTTTCAATTTTTTTGGCTCCTTTTTTAATAAAGAAATTATATATAAATATCAGGAATGCCACAAAAAATAAAATTCCAATTAAGCCAAAGGTGTTTCTGATTTCTTCCCATCTGTCTCCGAAATAATAACTTAGAGTGACTAAAATGAGCGCATGGGCCGAAACAGCGAGTAGATCCCAGACAAAGAAGCGCTTTTGTTTCATGCCAGAGGCTCCGGCAAAAAAAGGAACAAAGGTTCTGACATATGAGGTAAAGTCTCCAATTACGATCGCCTTTTCTCCGTGACGCTGCCAAAAAATATCAGCCCTGTTTAGCTTATCCTTCTTAAATCCTATTTTGGGTCCCACCTTCTCAAGCCAGTCCCGGCCCTTATATTTACCTAGCAAGAAGCCAACGTTATCGCCCATAACCCCTCCGGCAATAAGAATTATTAGAGCAAATGGAAAGGAAATAATACCTTGTCCGGAATAAAAACCGGAGAGAATGGCGACGGTGTCTCCTGGTACTAGGAGCCCGAGAAAAATAGAGTTCTCTAAAAAAGAAATAGCAAAGGCTATCAAGTAACCATAGCTGGCAACGTAAGCAGTAAAGAGCTGGGAAATTTCATTAATCATAGAAAAAATCTAAATCCGAGGGTGATGACTGTTACAATCACTCCTGCAATGGCCACCCCGAGGGCGATTAGGGGTAGGGATTTCTTTGGCGGGATTCCAAAGACGAAGGCTGCCAGAGCGCCGCTCCAGGCGCCGGTCATTGGTAGCGGAATGGCAACGAAGGTAACCAGGGCGACTTCTTCAAAAACTTCAAATTTCTTCGAGTGCTTTTTGCGCGTATGTTCAAAAAGCCAGTTGAAAAACCAATGAAAGTATTTAGAATGTTTCATTAGCCAGCTAGAGACTGGTTCTAGTAGGAAAGCGATTGCTACAACGGGCAACATATTACCGATAACTGCGATAAAAAATGTTTGAATAGCACTTAGACCATAATGGCTTATGCCCAAGGGTATAGCGGCTCGGAGCTCCCCGATTGGTACCATCGACAATAAAAAAGTTTTTAGCATTTCTTGCATCTTATCTCCAAATTAGAAAAGCAATTATTAATAAAGCGAGAGCAAAACGATAATAAACAAATGGGCGGTATGATCTCTTTTGAACAAATTTGAGAATAAACTTGATCGAAAGTAGGCCAAATAGGAATGATGCAGCCAGACCACCCCAAAAATTGACGCTGGTTAGATAATCGGCAGAAAGGTCGGGTATTTTGGCAATCGCCGCGCCGAGTATGATAGGGGCGGAAAGCATGAAAGAAAACTTAGCGGCCTCTTCCTTTTTTAGCCCCATCGCCAATCCTCCGGAGATCGTAACTCCGGAACGGGAAACGCCGGGGATTATAGCGATTGCTTGGGCAACCCCGATAAAAAGAGCGTCCTTTAGAGTTATCTCGTTGAAAGATTTGGCTTTCCTCCCTCGGTTCTCGGCGAAAAGTAGTAAGGTGCCAAATATAATTAGAGTGACAACAATGATGTATGGGGAACGAAAAGTATTTTCGACAATATCTTCTAGAAAATATCCGGCTAAGGCACCTGGGATGGTGGCGAGCAGGAGGAAGTAAATCATTTTTTGATCATGATCGCTGGGCTTCAATTTGTTTCTTAAAAGCGTTGAACCCTTTTGAAGTAAGCGCCACCAATCAGGCCAAAAGGCGATAATAATAGCCAGGAGTGAGCCCATATGCAGAGCGACATCAAAAGAAAGGCCTTGATCTGGAACTTGAAAAAACCAGGGCATCAATACCAGGTGAGCAGTGGAGGAGATTGGTAATACCTCGGTAATCCCCTGGACAGCGCCTAAAAATGTAGACCAAAGGAGTGACATATGGCCATATTTTAGCACGTCTATGGCGAATTCTAAATTCTAAATTCTAAATTCTAATTCAATTTTCAATTTTAAATATATAATTGTGCGACACAAAAAAACTTTTACAGTATAATTGACGGTATGAGCAGCCAATATTTAGGTAATTTAATCCAGGACTTTTTGGAGTATTGTGAGATTGAGCGAGGGCACTCTGAGCTTACCATACGTAACTACGAGCACTATTTGGCTCGTTTCTTGGAATTCTTAGAGGACGGCAAGTCGCGTAACGTGACCCCAAGGTCTATTACAAACGACAAAATTCGTTCTTATCGGCTTTACCTTAATAGGTTGCCAGGGACAGAGGACGAAACTATGAAGCGCATTACCCAGAATTATCATTTGATTGCGATTCGGGCCTTTCTCAAATATTTAGCGAAGCGTGATATTGAATCACTCTCTCCGGAAAAGATTGAATTAATTGATGCCAAGAGAAAGCAAGTCGGATTTTTGGATTCGAAAGAGATTGAGTCTCTGCTCTCGGCTCCTAGGCAATTTGCAAAAAAGCCGGAAGTCTTGGCCCGAGATGAAGCGATATTGGAGCTGCTTTTCTCCACCGGGCTTCGTGTAAGTGAATTGTGTAATTTAAACCGGGGTCAAATAAATACTACCAAGGGAGAGGTGGCAGTACGAGGTAAGGGAGGCAAGGATAGGGTGGTTTTTATCTCGCCATCAGCTGCTTCGGCGATATCATCCTATCTTAAAAATCGTAAAGACGACTGGGAGCCATTATTTATCCATTACGGTGGGCTCAAGGATAGTGAGGGCGAATATATGCGGCTCACTCCACGGAGTATCCAGCGCCTGGTAGCAAACTATGCTGCTTTTGCTGGGATAACAAAAAAAGTGACACCTCATATCTTGCGCCACTCTTTTGCTACTGACTTATTATTTAACGGAGCCGATTTGCGCTCTGTTCAGGAGATGCTGGGCCACTCTTCGATTACCACGACCCAGATGTACACTCATGTGACCAATAAACAACTGAAAGAAGTTCATCGGGCGTTTCACGGGAAAAGTAAATAAAAGATTTGAACAGATATTACGGGTTTATTAGTAGATACAAAGTCTTATTAAGGTCACGCTGAAGTGATTGCTCGGTAGTAGTTGTGACTTGTTCACGTGCAAATGTTGGTTCATATGAGACCATTTGTAGGCTTCTGAACTTGGTAAGTATTAGTAGTAACCATGAAGCCCCAATAATGTTATCTGTCTATGAAGCTCCCCATAATATTGTCTACGTACAGGGCCTTACCTAGAGGGGAGGTGATTTCAAGATATTCACCATCACCGACAGTGGTGCTACTTGTTCTATATGTTCCAGTGGTATTAACCTTTAATGTATTAAGATTGCCGAGATCTAGGCCTCTTAAATCTTTTATGGCGCTCCCAACACAAGTATAACTACCATCTGGATTCCTTCTAAAAACGGTAAGGGCAGCAGCCGTATCTTTGATATGTTTTATTTTTGCACGATAAATAAAGGGAGTTTTTATAATAGAGCCTTCGGTCCCAAGGTTTATGGCTGTGTTCACAGTGCCACTGCTAGTTAACAGTTGTAAATTTCCATCAATGCCGTTAATTTGCATCGCTATATAGCCGGAGGTTGACGATAGCCCAAAAACCGTACCGTTATAATTACTGGCACGATTGTCGCCAAACCAAAAGTCAAATTGAAAGTTGAAACTTTCGCGGTTGTTCGGCGTAATTGGCCCTGTTAATGGACTAGGTGGAATGATGCGTGTTAGATTGACCGGGTTGATCATATATTCGAGAGTTCTTGTAACTGAGCCCACCATCCCGGTACTTTGTATGCAATAGTTGGCTGAGCAATCAGTTCCCTTTGGGGTGATTTTAACAGTCACATCACTTTCGGTATTACTATCACTAAAATCAAAGCTCGTTTCTACCGTAGAAATGGGCTTTGTGTCATTCGCGTATTTGGTTGCCCAATCAACACCAGACTTGGCGTAGGCGTATGCCTGGGCAGACTGATCTGTTCTAACGCTAAACTGGGATTCCTTAATGATATAGCTAACCATTGTCCCGGAGATTATAAGCAGAATCCCTGACAGGATAGTTACCCAGAGTAAGGCCACTCCTTTTTTAAGCTGCGGGGTCATTTTATAGCCTCCAAAATAATTTTGGTATCAATATTGATTTCGTCTTCATAGTAAGGATTATTTGATTGGCTTTCTATTTGGCCATAAATTTTTACATCAAGCGTGGGCGGGATGGTAGCTCCTTTTACGAACATACTGTCTTTGGAGGTCGCGGGGTCATTTAGCAGTGTAATATCGGTGTAAAGGTTGGTCACGCCAGTCCAGCTAGTGCAGCTCAGAGTTCCCTGGCATTCATCGTAAAAGAGACCACTATTTATAATCCTAAATCTAGCTCCGTATGGACTTGTGCCCTTGATATTAAAATATAGTTCGAGGGTATCGCCGCTATCCTTAATAACCACTTTCTCGGCCTGTCTTGCGAGACGGGTTACCATTTCGAGGGCAATCCTTGTTTTCTGCTGGGATTCCCTAAGGGTAGCCGTTAGGGCTTTGGTGCGGCTAATAGCCGTGAAGGCGCCTATGGCTAAAGTAGTAACAACAATGAAGATACCCATTGCCACAACAAGCTCTACTAGTGAGTAACCATTTTTTGTTTTGGTTAATTGTCGGCGCATTTTTTTACCACCTGAGTTAGTTTAATAGAATTATTCTCCGAAACTCTATCGTCCCAAAAAACCGAAACTGTAATTTCGCTAAAATTAGGAGAAGTTATAGTATACGGTGCTGCACCATAGTTAATTCCGGTGTTCTCGGCGACGACGTAACTGAATCTGGAGTTGGGCACATCAAAAAGAATAGGGGTAGCGTTGGTAACGGGGCTAACATTGCTGCAACCATTACTAATACTGGCAGTTACCTCGGATAGCTTCCCCTGAGCCAGGGCGATTCCCTGAGTCCGATCTCTGGAAGAGAGCTCAAGGCTGACTATTTGTACAATCAAGGTAACTACACCGGCAAAAACTATTGCCAAAATGCCCAAAGCAACAACAACTTCTATTAAGGTTAGCCCTTTTTTAATTGGTAGTGACATCGCCCCTCCTATTGACCGTTATCGACTGGGATTGATTGCCAAAGCTCAGGCTAATAACCATTTCATCATAAGTAGTGCAACTGCCGTCTGGTATATACTCTTTAGTCGGTTTGTTTGATAGAACGAGATTGCAACTACCGGCGATGAGATAACTGTTGCCAAATGGTGATGTGAAAATTATATTGCCGGTGTCCGTGCCAAAGTCTGGATTAATCAACCCTATCCCCACAGCTCCTCCAGACTCAAGGATTTCTT
>Ga0265297_10010781_pt1 | contig 11383 bp, 7 predicted proteins | sample Munlanlwell13791_FD_192502 | JGI IMG/M metagenome (GOLD analysis project Ga0265297, IMG submission 192502) | Leachate microbial communities from a municipal landfill in Southern Ontario, Canada - Leachate well 137-91 | ecosystem: Engineered > Solid waste > Landfill > Unclassified | place...
ACCACCTGCTCACCACGTTCCAGCGCGGCTACCTCGAGCGCCTCGTCCGCGGGGGGGCCGACGCGCCGCGCTTCCTCGATGGATCGGCCATGGGCGAGCGGGTGGACGAGGTGGTCTTCGCCGTCACCAGCGCCAACCACGACGGCACGCGGCGCAACCCGGTGCCCTTTCACCTGCGCGCCGTCCAGATGGAGCGTTTCTCCGAGGGCCTGGGCGTGCCGTGCCGCGTATTCGGCATCGACGACGTCGGCGAGATACCGGACTTCGCCGACTATGTCGCCAAGAAGATACGGCACGATTCGGATGGGACTCTTGATCCCGATCCGGCCGCTTGGACGGTTCTGTGCTCGACGCGGGTGCTCGAGCAATGGGAACGACTGGGCTACCGCATACTGCCGGCCGAGTTGGCCGACCGGGCGACGTGGCGCTACGCCGAACGCCTGCCTTGGGACGGGGTCGAGGCGGTCATACAGGCCGCCGGCGAGCTGGGCGACGGCTGGCCGGACGATCCCGTCGTGGCCTCCATCGTGCACCCCGCATCCATCGACGTCTGGCGGCGCTACGGGCTGGCCGAGCGGACCCGGCGCATCTTCGCCGACGACATGCTTGGCGACGACGGTGACCTCACGGAGACACGCGATTACAACGAATACGTGCGGGAGATGGACGATATAGCCGACCTGAAGTGGGACGACACGGGAGCCTTCGTCAAGCCCGGACGCATCGGCGACATAGGCTGCGCGGTGGGATCGTGGATCAAGCGCGCGGCCTCCGAGCCGAGGCTGCGCGAGTCGGACTTCTACGGCGTCGAGCTGTCGCGGGTCCTGTACTCGATGTGCCTGCGGCGCAAGGAGGCCGGGGAGTTCCCGACCCCGGACGTTTTCTTCGCCAGGAAGAACGCCGTGGAGCGCGTCTTCCCCGAGCGTTCGATGAATACGGTCCACACCTCGTCCCTGACGCACGAGATATATTCGTACGGCTCGGCGGAGGAGCTGGCCGCCTTCGTGGCCGCGAGGTTCTCGGAACTGGCCCCCGGCGGGGCGTGGATAAACCGCGACGTCATCGGCCCGGACGACGGTTCGAGGCGCGTGCTGGCCTGGTTCCGCGACGACGACGGCGCCAACCCGGACGACGACGACATCGCGGCCTTTCCCCGCGATACGGGAGACGGGCCGGAAGGCCGCGACGCGTTGGAAGCCGCGGTGTCGGCCCTGTCGACGATGGCCCGTTGGAGGCTGTTCCTGCGCGACTGGTCGGCCCCCGGCTCGCCGTCCCGCGGGGAGGCGGGACCGGTATACGGGCTGGAGCGTGACGGGAAGCGCTTCTGGTCATGCGAACAGCGCCTGGCCTGCGACTTCGCGCTCAAGAAGGACTATGCCGACAACTGGGCCAGCGAGATGCGCGAGGCCTTCTGCTTCCGCGGGTACTCCGGCTGGAAGGCCGCGGTGGAGGCCGCCGGGTTTTCCGTGTCGCCGCTGTCGCGGCGGTACCGCAACGAGTGGATCATGGCCAACCGTATACGCGGCCGCGTCGCCCTCTATGCGGAGGACGACGCGGGCTGCCTCCATGAACTGGAGTGGCCGGAGACGCACATGGTCATGGTCTCCGTCCGCACCGTCTGAAGCCGCCCCGTCAGGGCGACGCGGAGTCCAGCAGGGCCTGCAGGGCCGCCTTCATCGTCGAGAACTCGACGCCGGCCGCGGTGGCCGCGTCACGCACGGACTGGGTTCGGGGTCCGGGCGCGAACCCGATGGCCGTTTCCACGTCCGCTTCCGTCAAGCCCCAGTCGTACAGGTCCCCGAACGTGGTCTTGCCGGTAATGGAACCGACGGGGCTGACGTGCTCGGTCGTCGCAGGCGCGGGAGTCGTTGCCGCGGGTGCCGGTGCCGCCGGCACGGCTGGCATGGCGTAGCGATCCAGCGCGGCCGTGTCGACGCCGGGACGGGTCCGGAGGATGGCGATGGCCTCGTCGGGCAGCAGGGTGCCGTCCTCCGGTAGGTAGGGTTGTCCCAGGTACAGGGCCACGAAGAGCCGGACGGAATCCGTGCCTATCTCGGTACCCTCGGGCAGGGTGATGTCAGCGTAGGCTGTCTCCAGGGCGTTCACCTTCTCGGTCGGCGCGAAGCCTTTGGACGGGGTGGAGAAGGCCGCCGCGGCTTCCGCGGCCGGGATGCCGAAGGCGTTCTCGATGTCGACCCAGGTGTACGAGCCGCGTATGTCGGCCGGGTTCGGGAGGCCCGCCAGTTCGCCGGTGGCATAGCGCGCCGGCTGCTTGGTCGACTCGGTATTCCATACGCCGAGCAGTTTGGCACCGAAGACGCCCGCCAGGAGCGTGAATAGGGTGATGGCGGCCAGGGGCACGGACTTGACGCGTATCATTTCGAGCCTCCTTCGGTCGAGGCGCCCGCGGCGGCCGCCTCGGGAGCGATGGACAGCCGACCGGCCGCGAGCACCATGGCGCCTTCCACCGGGCAGGCCGACTCGCTGGTGCATTTCAGGCAGGTGATGCACTGGTGGTCGCGTACGGTTCCGGCCGTGGACGCCTCGATGTTCATCGGGCAGGCCCGGTCGCAGGCGCCGCACGAAATGCAGGTTTTAGGGTTGCGCTTGATGCCGAAGACACGGAACAGGTTGAAAATCCCCTGGAAAGCCCCGTAGGGGCAGGCGTACTTGCAGAAGGGCCGTTCCACGAACAGGGACAGCGCCAGGGTCGCGGCCAGGATCAGGGCACCGCCGAGGGCGACCTCGCCGGTCCAGAGGTTGAACAGGGTGAAGTAGGGATCGTAGTCCTGGAAGGCCAGCTTGCCGGTCATGATGGTCATATAGAGGACCCAGGCCAGCACGCCGTACCGCAGGAAGCGCAGGACCCTGTCCAGCTTCCGCGGAACGAAGGTGTTGTAGCGCTTCTTCCACAGTTTCCGGCCCAGCTCCCCAAGCCACTCCTGGACGCTGCCGAACGGACATATCCATCCGCATATGACCGGGCCGAACAGCAGCGACAGGACCAGGGCTATCACGGCCAGCACGACTGAAGACTCGTGGACTTTCTTGACCAGGGTGCCCGTCGAGACGAGCTGCCAGAACGAAACGACGCCACCGAAGGGGCAGATGGCGTGCAGGGACGCGCCTTCCACGGGCAGGGCTATCACGCCGCGTTCCCCGAGCACCGAGACCGTGGCCAGTACGGCCGCCAGCACGAAGAAGAAAATCTGCACTCCCCGGCGCAGCCATGGACTCATCCTGGCGGGCTTGCGCCCGGCCTTCGCTTCGATCATCGTTCCCTCCTGAGGAATATTCCTGAATCTATATATAGCAGATTCCATACCAACCGCGCGTTGAATACTACCCGGCACATCCGATGATGTCGAGGCAGGCAGCAAGGATGTGCGTAAAGATATTTAGTATAAGCAACTAGACTCATATGGACTAGGTGTGTTCCTCGTTGTCCTCCCGGACATGCCCCAGGTGATTGCCTTCCGGAGACGGGAAAAAAGTGCGCAAGGTCGGTAGCCCGGCCAGCGACCGGGTAGATTCTTCCACGTGCATTCAAGCGCTGAACTCGACGAACAGACTCGAACCGGTATCGTCGCGAGATTCCCGGAGCGAACCGCCCAACTGCGCCGCCAGGTTCCGTGCCAGTTCCAGCTCATCACCAGCCCCGGCTCGTCCCTTGCCCGGTACGGTCACCAAAACCGTGCGCCGGCCCGATTGGTCGCCATCCAGCCGCAGCGCGACGGGACCCGTCCACGGGCGAGGCGCCAGGACGTAGGACAGGAGTTCCACGATGAGCAGGGAGCAGGGCACGGCTTTCTCCAGCGGAAGGATGAAGCCCCGCGACTCGACCCGAACGTCGGGTACCGTCTTGTCGTCCGACGCGTCCGCGGCCACGTCGGCAGCCAGCTCAACGGCGCACGACTCGAAGTCGATGCGCTCCTCGTTCGGCGACTCGGATACCCGGTCGTGCACCACGGCCATGGCCGCGATGAGCCTCCGGACGCCCTCCAGGGCCTGTCCGGGAGCGGTGCGGTCGGAGAGGCTGATGAGGCTCAAGATAACCTGCAGGTTGTTTTTCACCCGATGGTGTATCTCGTGCACCAGGGCGGATTTCTCGTCCAGCCTGTCTTCCAGTTCGGTGTACAGGCCCATGTTCATGTAGGCGGCCGAGACGTTCGTGCAGTACAGGGACAAGAGTTCCCGGTCGAGGTCCGACAACTCGCCGCATTCCTCGATGTAGATGACGCTGCGCTCGCCGCGCAGCCCCGTCACGCAGGCGGCCATGCGGCCGTCGCGCACCTCCATGCCGCCTGAGTCGGTGATGTCGTGGAGCAGGTCCAGTCCGGGATCGCCGATCCGGCCGGGCAGGTCCGCCTCGGCCAGATCCAGGTACTTGCCGGCCCCTGCCAGGATCTTGAGCCGGTGGTCGTCCACGGCGGCCGCGAAACCCGAGACGTCCAGCAGGGCGGCGTCCTTGCCCGAGTTGAGGAGCGATATCATCTGCGTGAGGACGCCCGACGCGAACAGCTTGAGGGACCGCAGCTTGAACAGCTCGGGGGCTGCGCGCAGTATCATCTGCATGCCCGCGCGGCTCTGCTGTATGGTCTTGATGTCGCGGTAGCCCCGTATGGCTGTCACGACCGAGCTCCACAGCTTCTCGTGGGTCAGCTCGGTCTTCTCCTTGTAATCGTTTATCTCGTACTCGGTGATGACCCGCGACTCGGGGGCGCGTCCCGGCTGGCCCGTCCGGAGTATGATGCGCACCGAGGCGTTGCCCAGCTCGGTCCGTATCCAGCGCGCCAGCACGAGGCCCGCGTCGTCGGTGTCCATGACCACGTCCAGGAGCACCACGGCTATGTCGGGATCGGCCACCAGGGCCGCGCGGCACTGGGTCGAGTCCTTCGCGGATATGAGGTCGAGGGACCTGCCCAGGGCCTGCTTGCCCTTGAGGACGAGGCGGGTGACGACGTGGACCTCCTCGTCGTCGTCGGCTATGAGCACTTTCCAGGTCTTGACGGGCGCGGCGGGCACCGTCCGGCCGGAACTCCCGGGGAAACGGAACGGTTTCCTGGTCTCTTCCTCAGGCATGCTCGCCTCCTGGGTCGATGATATCGCAGGACATGGTCACGGTGAAGAGGGATCCGCCGCCGGCTCGCGGCTCGAACCGCGCGTCGCCTCCCAGCTTGAGCGCGAGGGACTTGACGATGTACAGGCCCAGGCCGGTACCGCCCCGGTCGCGGCTCGTCGTGAAGAAAGGCTCGAAGATGCGTTCGGCCACCTTGTCCGGTATACCGCGGCCGTCGTCGGAGTACTCCAGCCTGATGCCGTCCCCGGTGGCCCGCGCCTTGACGACCGCGTGCCCGACCTGCGCCTCGTCCCAGGCGTGCGCCAGCGAGTTGACGACCAGGTTGGTGACCACCTGGTACAGGGCGCCGGGCACGACCACCGCCTCGAGACGGTCGGGGCAGTCGACCGACACGGAGTGGGGCGTGTGCTTGAGCCGGGGTTTCAGGGACAGGAGTATCTCTTCCAGGTATTCCCGTATCCGCACAGAACGGGCCTCGTCCACGGCCTGGTCGGCCGCCAGCTTCTTGAAGGTGCGTATGAATTCGGCCGCCCGCTCCAGGTTGTTCCTGATGATGCCCAGGGATTCGAGGCTGTCCCCCAACGCCAGCTTGAACGAGTCCTCGTCCATGGAGCCGTCGATGTAGCCGGCGCGTATGGTCTCCAGCAGCTGTTCCGCGTGGGACGACGCCGTCACGCCTATGCCCAGCGGCGTGTTCACTTCGTGGGCCACGCCGGCCACCAGGCTGCCCAGGAAGGCCATTTTTTCGGCTTCGATAAGGCGGCTGGTCCGGTCCTTCACCAGGCCCTCGAGGTCGTCGCTGTAGCGCTGTATGGTCCCCGCCATGGAGTTGAAGGACTCGGCCAGCTCGGACAGCTCGTCGGCGCCGCCGAGGACGGCGCGCGCCGCGTAGTCGCGGCGCCCGAAGCCCCTGATGGCGTCGCGCAGCCTGAGCACGCGCCTGGTGACCACGCTGTGCGTGCCTATGGACAGGACGAGGGCCACGGATGCCGCTATCGCCACCGCCAGGACGGCGGCGTATCGCAGGGTGGAATCGAAGCTGGCCAGCGAGGCCCGCAGGGACGCGAAAACGTGCACCTTGCCCAGGTAAACCCCTTCGTACGCCAGGTCGTGCGTCGCCCGGGAGAGGCTGGAAGCGGCCAATCGCTCCATGTCGCCCAAACCGGCCGGCGGGAAGGCTTCCGCCTCTCCCGATGCGCTCCGTTCGTAGCCGACCACGAGGCTTCCGTGCTCGTCCTCCACCAGGATGGACGCCATGTCGGCGTCTTCCAGCTCGCTCCGCACGATGCTCTCGCAGTTGGCCTGGGCCAGGTACCACATGGGTATGGACAGGGTGTCGGCCAGTCGGGCGGCTACCATGGACGTCTTGGCGTCGGCATCGACCAGGAAGCGGGAATTCATGATATGGAAGTACGCGAACATGAACGCCACGGTGGCGACCACCGCCGTCGCCGTGGCCATGAGGATAAGCTTGTTCCGGACCGACAGCCTGCGGGAGCTGGGCATCGAGTAAAGGATGGGGCAGGCCGACCCCGGATTCAATAGAATATCAATCAGAATTTACTGAATGATATACGTCGACGCGGCGGGCATCCTGCCGCTATTCCCGGCGATCGACGGCGGCGGACCGCTCCCTGAGCGCCGAGGCCGTCGAGGAGGCCAGGACCGCGGCCATGATGACGCCGCCGCCGACGAGGGCGGCCGGGCTCGGCTTCTCGCCCATGGCCAGGAAGACCCACAGCGGGTTGAAGACGGGTTCCAGGCCTGCTATCAGTATGGCCTCGATGGCCGGCACGCGCTTGATGCCCCAGGAGAAGAGGATGGCGGCGCAGCCTATCTGGAAGACGCCCAAGGCCGCTATCACCGCCAGCGAGCGGGCGTCGAGGCGGGGCGCGGGCATGAACAGGCAGGCTACGAAGGCCACGGCAGCGGTCAACAGGTGTGACAGCAGGTTGGACTCCAGCGGCGAGCCGTCCTTCTGCATGCGCATGAAGACGAAGTAGAAGGCGAAACTGACGCCCGAGGCTATGGCCACGATATCGCCGACGAGGGAGCCTCCGCCGAGGTTCCCCGCGAAGAACACGGCCATCCCGGCGGCCACGCCGGCGAAGCCGAGCCAGTGCTCCAGCCGCGGTTTCTCGCGGAGCATGACGGCGCCGAGGAGGCCGGTGTATACCGGCGCACCGTATTGAAGGAGTATGGCGTTGGCCGACGTCGTGGTCTTGTTCGCGTAAATGAACATCAGCATGGTCGCGGCGTTGGCCAGCGCGGCCCCCACCTGGGCTCCGGAGAAGGTGAAGCGGGGTTTCCTGATCCAGGCGAGGAGGAAGACCGCGGCCACGACGCTGCGGCCGCAGGCTATAGCGAAGGGATTCCAGTCGACCAGCTTGATGAACAGCCCGGCCAGGCTCCACAGGAAGGCGGTCGCGGCCAGGGCCGCGGCGCCCGTGCCGTTCCGCCGTACGGCGTCCAACATGGGGCCGATGGTATCCCGTCCCGGTCCCGGCGCGCAATCCCGGCGCGCGGTTCCGCGGTGCGGCTTCCACTCGAAGCCGATAATGCATATAGTAAAGACGATGCGTTGCGATCTATGCGGCTCCGAAGACGATGTCTTCCTCATCCGGCGCGATGGTTCCGGCGACGAGGCCAGGCTATGCCGGTCGTGCGCCGCCGCCTACGGCGAGGCCAGCTACGGCGCCGTCGGTCGCGGCGCGGCGGACGTGGAGGGCGGGCATCCCGACGCACGGTTGGAGGCCTTCTTCGGCGACCTCGGGGACGAGCCCGCGCCGGGACCGTCTCCCGTAACGTGCCCCGGATGCGGCCTCGGACGCTCCGAGTTCCTAGCCACCGGAGTCCTGGGCTGCGTCCGATGCGTTCCGACTTTTAGGCGCGATCTGGCGTCGCTGCGCAGGCGCGGCGGGCATGGCGCTCCGTACGCCGGCAAGGTGCCGACGGGGCTGGGGCCGGCCGAGGGCCGCGAGGGCCTGGCCGCTGCCCTCAGGGCAGCCATCATCGACGAGGACTTCGAACGGGCCGCCGAGCTGCGCGACCGGCTCAAGGCCGGAGGCGGCGTTCCGTGATCCCGCTATGCCCCGCCCTCGATGCGATATCCGAAGGGCCCCACCCGGAGTTCGACGTGGCCGTGCGCTCGACGGTGAGCCTGGGCCGCAACCTGGCCGACCGCCGCTTTCCCGGCCGCATGGACGGGCGCGAGCGCTCGGAGGCCGAGGCCGAGGTACGGGCGGCCCTCGGCGCAGCAGGCATGGAAGTAGCCAGGGTTGGCGACCTGGACCCGGAGGCCCGCCCGTTGTTCGCGGGGCGTGAGTTGTATACGCGGGCCTACTTGGTGGACGACAGGGCCATCGTGGCCCTCCATCCCGGCCGGCCATCGTGGGCGGCCTTCGGCGACGGCGAGCACGTCTCCTTCCGCGCGGCCCTGCCGGGGCTGGCCCTCGAGGCTGCCTGGGCCCTGGCCTCGGGGGCCGACGACGATGCGTCCCGCGCGGCGGTATGGGCCTTCGACGGCGACACGGGCTACGTTATGACCGAGGCCGCGCGCTGCGGCACCGGGCTGTCCGCGTCGGTCGCCCTCCACCTGCCGGCCCTGGTCCTGTCGGGGCTGGCCGACGCCGCGTTCCGCCGCGCCATGGAGGCCGGGTTCGTGGTGGCCGGGGCGTATTCGGCAGCGGCGCCATCGGCCGGTTCCCTGTTCGGCATCAGCCTGCCCCCGGCCGTCCGCGAGGCGGAGGCGGTGTCGCTGCGGCGCCTGTCCCGCGCGGCGGGAGCCCTCGCCGAGTACGAACGGCGCGTCAGGGTCGATCTGCTGGCCCGCGGGCCGTGGGATATACTGGATGTCGTGGGACGGGCCTTCGGGCGGGCGGCTTGCGCGCGCCTGGTGGGCTGGGACGAAGCCGCCGAGATAGTCTCGGGCCTCCGGCTCGGTATCGCGACGGGCATCGTGCGCGGCCCGGGCCTGGCTCCCGTCACCGACCTGTGGTACGCGGTCCGGGCCGCGCGTCGGGACCGCGGGGCCGCGCCGGGCGAACCGGAGGCCGCGGCCAGGGCCCGCGCGTTGCGCAAGGCCGTGGAGGGAGCGCGCATGGACGAGGGGTACGCCGATGTTTAAGGGTCTGACCAAGCGGGCGCAGCGCGTCCTGACCGTCCTGGCCCAGGAGGAGGCCCGGCGTTTCCATGCCGGCGAGCTGACGCCCGAGCACGTCGTCCTGGCGGTCATACGCGACGGTGACGGCACGGGCTGTCGCCTGCTGGAGTCGCTCAAGATGGACGTCCCGGAGCTGACGGCCGAGCTGGAGCGCGCGGCCGCCGGCCGCAAGGGCGGATTCCTCCTCGGCGACGCCCCGCTGTCGCGGAGGCTCAAGTCTATGCTGGAGACGGCGGCCGAGGAAGCCCGGCTGGCCGACTGCGAGTACATCGGCACCGAGCACCTGGTCGTGGCCGCGGCCCGCGAGGGCGGTTCCCCGCTGGAGCGTTTCCTGTCGCGCTACGGCGTGTTCCACGAGCAGCTGCGCGGAGCCCTGAAGCTGCTGGCCGCCGGCACGGAGGAACGCCGGAAGCGCGAGTCCCCGCCGGCCGGACAGGCCGCCGCCCCGCGCAGGACCGGCGCCCAGCCAGGGTCGACGCCCCTCCTGGACGAGCACTCCCGGGACCTCACCGCGCTTGCCCGCGAGGACAAGGTCGACCCGGTCATAGGCCGGGAGCGGGAGATTCGCCGCGTCATGCGCATCCTGTCCCGGCGCACCAAGAACAATCCCGTGCTCGTCGGCGACCCCGGCGTGGGCAAGACCGCGGTGGTGGAGGGCCTGGCGCACCGGCTGGTGCGCGGCGACGCACCGGAGGGCCTCCTCGGGAAGCGCCTCCTGGTGCTGGACATGGCCTCCGTCGTAGCCGGCACCAAGTACCGCGGCGAGTTCGAGGACCGCCTCAAGCGCATCATGAAGGAGATAGCGGCCTCCGGCAACGTCATCCTCTTCATCGACGAGCTGCACACCATCATCGGGGCCGGCAGCGCGGAGGGTACCATCGACGCCGCCAACATGCTCAAGCCCGCCCTGTCACGCGGCGAGTTGCAGTGCATAGGCGCCACGACCCTGGACGAGTACCGCAAGCATTTCGAGAAGGACGCGGCCCTGGAGCGGCGCTTCCAGTCGGTGCTCGTGGAGGAGCCGACCCTCGAGGAGACCATAGACATCCTCAACGGCGTCCGCGAGCGCTACGAGCGCTTCCATGGCGTCAGGTACGCGCCTGACGCCATCGAGGCCGCCGCCCGCTTCGCCCGGCGCTACATCACAGAGCGCTCCATGCCGGACAAGGCCATCGACGTGCTGGACGAGTCGGGAGCCCGCCGCAAGGTGGAGGACCCGGTTCGCCTGCCCGAGCTTGGGGCCATCGAGGCGGAGATACGCCGCCTGACCGAGGAGAAGTTGGCCCTCGTCTCCACCCAGAACTACGAGAAGGCCGCCGAGGTGCGCGACCGGGTCCGCGAACTCAAGGGCGAGCTCGAGGAGCTGCGGAGCCGGGGCGCGGCCCTGCGGGGCGGGGACGGCGCACCGGTCACCGTGGACGACATACGCCTGGTCGTGTCCGAGATGACCGGCATACCCGTCGAGCGCATCGCCGAGGGCGAGTCGGACCGGCTGGCCCGGCTGGAGGACGAGCTGCACCGGCGGGTCGTGGGACAGGACGAGGCGGTCGGGGCCCTGGCCTCGGCCGTGCGAAGGGCGCGCAGCGGCATAGCCGACGCCCGCCGGCCCCTGGGCTCGTTCATCTTCCTCGGCCCCACCGGGGTAGGCAAGACCCTCTTGGCCAAGACCCTGGCCGAGGCCCTGTTCGGCAGCGAGGACGCCCTCATTCGCATCGACATGTCCGACTTCATGGAGAAGCACAACGCCGCCCGCCTGGTCGGGGCCCCTCCCGGCTACGTCGGCTACGACGAGGGCGGCATGCTCACCGAGCGCGTCCGCCGCAAGCCCTACAGCGTCGTGCTGTTCGACGAGATGGAGAAGGCCCACGCCGACGTCTTCAACCTCCTCCTCCAACTCCTGGAGGAGGGCGAGCTGCGCGACAACCTCGGGCACGTCGTGTCGTTCCGCAACTGCGTCGTCATCATGACCAGCAACGCCGGCACCCGGGACATCAGCAAGGGCACCAGGCTGGGCGTCGGCACGGAGGACCTGCGCCTGGACTACGGCGCGGTCAGGCAGGCGGCCCTGGGGGAACTCAAGCGCCTGTTCAACCCGGAGTTCATCAACCGGGTGGACGAGGTGGTCGTATTCCACCCCCTGG
>Ga0265297_10010783_pt1 | contig 11380 bp, 9 predicted proteins | sample Munlanlwell13791_FD_192502 | JGI IMG/M metagenome (GOLD analysis project Ga0265297, IMG submission 192502) | Leachate microbial communities from a municipal landfill in Southern Ontario, Canada - Leachate well 137-91 | ecosystem: Engineered > Solid waste > Landfill > Unclassified | place...
AAGATGCATTAAATAGTGATCAGCCGTGCAAAGAAGTAGAATCAGGAAGTGGAGAATATGAGAGACAGTATTTTTATGATGGAGATAGTGCAACATTTTATTTTAATGAAGATTATAATAATTATAGAAACCACATTCCAGGAAATCAGTCCCAGCAAAAATGTACAATTATTGAAGGAAATATGGATTTAGGAAATTATGCTGGTGTTATACCAATTGGAGAAGTCGTTGATGAGGCGCAAGAATGGGGGAAAATAATTATTAATACGATAGATAACATATTACTAGAGTCAAGGGCTATAATAGATAATGTTATTGAGATAAGTAATATTCCTTCTACTTGTAGTTCAAGCAGATGTACAACTTGGAATGCTCACTATGGATATACTACTTACTCTTCTAGTCGATGCGGTAACAGCAAAAAATGTTCTTGTGACCGATTACTGTGGTGGGCTTGTGGCGGGGGCGTTCCTAATACAATGGTACCGGAAAGATTTCAAGTAATGGAGGTTCCAGATTATTCTCTCTGGTGTAGAAAATGTGATGCACGAAGATATAGCTATTATTATTGTAGTTTAAATCAACCAAGTCTTGATGGAGCATGTTGGTGCGGAATGCGCGCATATGGAGTTCCAAGACCGCAATATTGGGTTTGTGATTACGAAAAATTTTGCGACCTTGTTAAAAAAATATATTGGAGCAACGATAAGATAGAAAAAGATAATTTTATATATACAACAGATGACAGCGAAAAATCAAAAAGAAATTCAAACTTGGCAAAAATAGGACACCTTCAAAGATTTAAAGGTTTTGCAGATGTTTTTAAAAACTTATCAGGAGTTAAAATTAATCCTCCTCAATATAATATTTCATCATCTAATATAGTTGGTAATATTTGTGAGTGTGAATTAGCTGGCTCAACAACAACACCTATATTTGAATCTAATACATCTTATAATTATAGCTGTTCATATACTTATCAATCAATATCAACACAGCATACTAATTGTCCATATTCCTATGATGGACCGGTAGGAATGTATTGGTGTCAAAAAGAAAATAAGTATTGGTCTTGTCCAATTATTAGTTCTCAGTGCAATGATTCTCCGCCCTATGTTCCCCCAATAGAAACAGAGGACCCTGTTGCTTCTGATCCTATCGGAGATTATGATCCAGACGAGGGCGAAATCATAGAGTGTCCTTATGATGATGTCGACCTTGAAGATGATGAGGATGGAGTTGGTTGGTGTGAAAAACAAGGAGTTTATTGGTCTTGTCCGATAAGAGATGAAGATCGAGAAGATTGTTTAGTAGATGCCGATGAAGAAATTGATTGTCCTATAGACCAAGATTATGAATCTAGTGAAAATATTTATTATTGCGAGAGACAAGAAAGATACTGGTCTTGTCCCACAGAAAGAGAATATTGCGATATTTTATTTTGCCCTGTGGGCGAAGTAGCAACCGGGTCATATTATTGTCCAGCTGAGGATAATTATTGGTGTATTGATCCTCCAGAAGAATGTTTTACTATTTCTGGATATGAAATAGTTGATTGTCCATATGTTCTCACTCCAGAAATTGAGGAGATTTATGGTTCGGGAGTTGGTTGGTGTGAAAAACAAGGAGTTTATTGGTCTTGTCCGATAAGAGATGAAGATCACGATCTTTGTTTTGATGATCTATCTTCTTTTAATGATTCTTTGTTTTTTGGAGATACTGATGATAAATTATCATCTACAAGTGGAAGTAATTTCTTCTTGAAGATATTTAATAACATCAAAAACTTTATTGTAGGATTATTTGTTGATAAAACAAAAACAATTGCTCAAAACGGAACATCCTATCTCTCAGAGCTTTTATCTCCAGATAAATGTTGGGCTAAGAAAAAAACAGTTTCTTGTAATGTAAGTCCTCCTGCTTCTTGCTGTAGCCCGGCATCAGTTGATCAGTCATTTACTTCTACTGATTCAGCAAAAAATATTAAAATTGCAAGCAGATTTGATATTCTAGAAAAACTATCTTATTCAAGAAAAAAGCTTACAGGATGTGTTAAGGGCTATGGTACTGGATACAAAGATAACCCAACTGAGGTTGTAGAGGTGATAAGTTGTACGGAGGGAGTTTCTGGTCCAGGAGTGCTGATTCTTCCAGAGTTCCCCTATCCAAATAAAAGCAAAGCTAATCCGCCATACAATAATTGTTATCCGCAAAATAGTGATAAGCTGACAAAGGAAGAAAAATTACAATGTTTCTATAATCCCCTAAGGGAGGGAACGGAATCTAATCCAGGATGCTTGTTAATAACAAAAGAGTATATGGACAATTATTATTGTTGTAATTAATATATGAATATGAGAAAAATACTATCACTAATATTTCTTTTGCTAATAATTTGTACACCTGTTTTAGCTGATATTCAAATAGGAGAATTTATTATTACTGATGAGACCACTTCAGAAGAAGTAATATTATATATATTTCAAATATTAATTGGCATTGGAGCCCTAATAGCTGTTGCCATGGTTGTTATGGCAGGAATAGAGTGGATGACTTCTGATGGAAACCCAGGTAAAATTGGTGGAGCAAAAACAAAAATCAAAAATGCCCTATTAGGCGTCGGAGTTTTATTAGGAAGTTATTTAATTCTTTATACTATAAATCCTCAACTTGTTGATATTGAAACAAAAGATTTAACATGTAACTATGGAATTATTGTTAACGTAGCGGAGCCACCCAAAAAAGAGGTTTTGAGATGTATAGATAGTAGCACAGGAAAAATAGGATATGATATTTATGAAACAATAAATGAAGATAAATGGGATTTTCCATCTAGTTCCATATTAAAAGTGTTTGCTTATACAGGCGAAAACTATACAGGAGAAAGAATAATTTTTGAAATGGACGACGAAGGCAATATTTCAGGTGATATATCAGGAGCTAAATCAATATATTTTTTAAGAAATTATCCAGGAATTTATTTGTATGATGGTATAAATTATGGTCTTAACACTGCACCCTATCCCCTGTATACTTCTATAAGTATTGCTAATTTGAGTCAATTTAATTTTAATAATAAGACACAGTCAATAGAAATTATTCACGGAGGAATGGAAAAATACAGAGCAGTTGTTTTTACAAGTCAAAATTACGAAGGAATGTGTTCCCTTGTTGGAGAATCAATAGAAAATTTAGATTCAGCTTCAAAAGATCAATGGCAATATAGTGAAAGAATAGGAAATAATAGCATATCCTCTGTAGTAGTTAAAAGAGAAATTGTAACACCAGGAGTAATAAAAGACAGAGGGTATGTTGTTTTTTACACAACTAAAAATTGTGGAAGACCACAACAAGGAGGAATGGCCTTGCCAACTATTGGATCAACAGAAATAAAAGAATGCAGGGTTAATATTAATCCAGCAACAAGCCACTCTAATATTTATGATGATTGTGGCTGGGAAGAGGGCGACGCAGTTTTATCTTTTGAGATTATAGGAAATGCAGGATTAGTTTTAAGCACATCTAAGCGAGGGCAATCAGACATAAATACGACTTGCAAATATTTTGATACATCATCTCTGCAAGGAGGAACATGTTACGCTGACATTAGTGGAACTTCAGTTTATAATTTTTGGGGAAGAAAGCCTCAGTCATATATAATTATTTCTGCTGATTAATGAAAAGAATAATACTTTTTATTTTAATAGGCATTATATTTTGCTATCCTGTTCTAGCAGTAGATTATCCTGTTATTGGAGGAATCAACATTAATGATCCTAATATAACAGCAAGTCAATTTATCATCTATCTTTTCTATTTAATAATAGCAGTTGGATCTTTAATAGGTGTTATTATTTTGATTGTGGCTGGACTAGAATGGATTTCTGCCTATGGTGATGCAAAAGTCATCAATTCAGCAAAGAAAAAAATAGCAGCCGTGTTTACTGGTCTTATTGTTTTATTTACATCGTATATTGTAATTAATACGCTTAATCCTGCGATATTAGATGTTAATATTGAAGGTATAGACGATAATTATACGCCACCAGAGTTTATTATTCCAGAAGGATCAGGAATTCTTCTGTATAGTGAAACTAATTATATAACAGAAGAAGATCCCTTGAATATTAGATATTCAAAAACAAGTTTGATTGCTGATGGTTTTCATGGAAAAACATCATCAATCAAAATTAATCAGCCACCCGATATGACATTAGGGGCAATACTTTTTGCGGATAGAGAAAAAGATGGCAAGATTATTAGTGGAACAGAGTTTAGAGGAAAATGTTCATATATAACAGAAAGCATTCCTGATTTAAATAATAGCTTAGGAGATCAGAATAATCCTCCAATAGGTCAAAATACTTTAGCGTCAATTATTGTGTTTAACGGTTCAGTAGGAGGCGATATTACAATATATAGTAATTATAACTGTCAACCAAAAATAGATAAATATTGCCGAGAAGTGGATGGAGGTAATAAGAACTGGGACGATCCTAATTCTTGTCTATCACCAGAAGAATATTCTTGCAGTATAAGAATTAACGAATTCAAATCAATAAAAGAGATAATTGAAGAAGATTGTTCTTCAGGGGAAACGGGCTTTAAGGGAGAAATTTTATCTATCGCTGTTGATAGTAGAACAGGCATTCTTTTGAGAGGTCTAGTAAATGACGAAGGAGAAACAGAAGAAATTTGCCAATATTTTGACTCTAAAAATACCACTTGTATCAATATGATAAAATATGGACCTTTTTATAAAACAGTTGATGGACAGAAAGGGTCAATTTTTTCACCTGAAGAAATTATGGTTTTTTCATTAGATTAAAAAGATCCTCCCATTGGCTTATACTCAAATTTTCGGCTCTCTCCCCTGCTTTTAATTTATTTTTCTCTAACCAACTCTCAACGATTTCTTTTTCTTCTAAATTATTGGCAAGTTTTTTTCTTGGATGAGAGAATCCTTTTTTAACTAACTTGAAAAATTTTTCATTTTTTTCAATTCCTTTGGTTTTAATTTGAATAAATGCACTATCTACTTTAGGCACAGGATAAAAGGAATTTCTAGAGACATTAAAAAGTATTTTAGGGCTGGCATAATATTGAACAGAGACTGCTAAAACAGACATATCGCCCGGCTTAGCACAAATTCTGCGAGCCACTTCTTTTTGTACCATTAAGTAAATATCGCTTGGTTGATTGGTGTTTTCTAGTAATACTTGGATTATTGACGAGGTTATATAATATGGAATGTTTGCAACAACTTTGTATTTTTTAAGATTAATATTTTTAATAAAATCTAGAGCATCTGCATTGATTATTTCTACATTGTCTCCTACTTTTTCTTTTAACTTTTCAATCATTTTCTTGTCTTTCTCGATACAAATTACTTTTTTCGCTTTTTTCGATAGCTCAAGAGTGATTGCGCCTAATCCTGGACCAATTTCTAAAACGATATCGTTTTTATTAATATCAACATTATCAATTATCTTTTTAATGATATTTTTATCAGTCAAAAGATTTTGACCAAGACCCTTTTTTAGAAAAATGTCTTCTTTTTTTGATGTGGAAAAGTTTCTTGACATATATGGTTATAAGGGTAGAATTATAGCATAGAGAATTGGTATTAATCTATAAGATTTTTAACAGAAATCTTGTAGCATGATTATTCTTACAAAGAACAAAATTAATAAATTATTTAATAAGTTAGGGAAAAAGAAGTTATTCTGGTCTTTTTTTGTTATTTTGTGTTTTTGGATAGCAATTCCAACGGGGCAATCTGAAACATCTAACGTAGCATCTGTAATAAGCCCACAAGATTATTTTATCAGTGTTCAAGATGCTTTTCAACCGATTGTTAGTAATTTGATAATCCAACAAGAAAATGTTATTGGAGCAATATCGTCTCCCCTATTTATTACTTCTGAAACAACGGCATCTTTGTCTACGGAGCAAGCAAATGAAGAAAAATACATTATTAAACATAAGGTGATGGAAGGTGAGACATTGTCTGCTATTTCAGAAAAATATAATATATCTGTTACGACAATACTCTTGGCTAATAATCTTAATAACTCTAAGATTTACCCTGGCCAAGAGCTTTTAATTTTACCAGTTAATGGCATTCTTCATATGGTGGATAAAGGAGAAACCGTTGATATTTTAGCTAAAAATTACTCTGCTAAAAAAGATGAAATTATTAGTTATAATAATCTTTCTGCTGATGGAAATATATATATAGGAGATATTATTATTATTCCTAATGGAACTATGCCAAAGCAAGTTGTTCCTATTATCGCAACACCACAAAACAGTACGAATGTTTCAAATTCATATTTCATAGCCCCAACAAAAGGAATTATTACTCAAAGATCTCATTATGCATATACTAGTGGTGGAGTAGCATATTATACGGCAGTTGATATTGCTAATTCTTTGGGAACACCAGTTGTAGCCGCCGCAAGCGGTACAGTTCAAATTGTTAAAAATGTTTGGCCTTACGGAAACTATGTTACAATTTTTCATCCAAATGGAGTAGTTACCCTATATGCCCACCTTAGTGCTTTTGCAAAAGGCATAACTCCTGGGGCAAATGTTCTGCAAGGTGCTATTATTGGATATATGGGCAACACAGGCAGAACTATTAATATGGGAGGAGATGGTTCTCACTTACACTTTGAAACAAGAGGATCTGCAAATCCATTAAGAGAATATGCTCTTGGAGCATCAGTTAGTTACTAAATAGCGCATTCACTATCTTTACACTTGCATATGTCACAAGTTCTTGCCTCAGGAAGGACATTTAGGCGATCTTCAGATATCATTGCACCACATTCGCTACATTTACCATATTCTCCTTTTTCAATTTTTTCTAAGGCGTCATTAACATCCTTTAATTTTTCTTCTAGGGACTTTTCAACAGGCAAAATGTTTTCATATTCTTCTATCTCATCTACTTCGTCTTCCCCAGAGCTATTCATTTGAGGATATTTTGCTTCCCAATTATCTTTACTTGTTTTCTTGGCAAATTCACTAAGATCTTTTTCTATTTCTTTTTTTTTATTTAACAAGTATTCTTTTTTTTGTTTTATAAAATCTGGTGTCATATTATTTTATTACCAAAAAAACAACAAGAACTATAATTAGTAGAATAATTATCCTAATTAATATTTTAGAAAACGTTGTTGGTTTTGGCATTACGGTTTATTAATTTTATCTTCAATTTCAAAAATTTGCGCTCTAATTCGTTTTGCCTTAGAGGCAACATCTTGATATTTTTCTTTAATTGTTTTTCTATCAAAATTAAGATTTTCAAGCTCATCTTCTATATCCCATCTCTCTTTCTCGAGCAATCTTCTCTTATCTTCTAATTCTATCCTCTTTTCAGCAATTTTTCTTAACTCTGCTTCGTCTTTGGCTTCAGATTGCCTTTTTTCTAATATCCTAATTTCTTCTTCTGTTGTTTTTTCGTTTGCTTTTACTGATATTAAATTTCTCTCTGCTTTATCCTGTTTCTTTGTGTTTTCAAACATCTCTTTCTTGATATCCTCTATTTTCTCTTCTAATGGTTTTATTTCTATTTCTAGTTCGGCCTTTGCTTGGTTTAAAAGAATAATTTCTTTATTTCTTTTTAGAGTTTCAATTTCTTGAATAACGTCTTTTTCTCTAACTATTACCTTTTCAGAATTTAATTCGCACTCTTTCAATTGAAGTTCTAATGATTTTATTTGATCTTCTTTTTCAAATATTTCTTTTTCAATACTTGTTCTTTTTTCTTCTATTTCCCATCTCTCTTTTTCAATAGATCTTTTTTCTTCTACGGATTCTGCCGTGGCCTCTCTTTCTTCTATTGCTTTTTTATCGCTTTCAAAAACATTCTTTTTCTCTAAAAGCATTTCTATTTTCTTTTTGATGTTTTCTATTTCGTTGTTGATTTCCTCTTTTCTTTTATCAAATGGTTTCTTTTCTTCTTTAATAGATTCTAAAACTTCTTCCAATTCAAAAATTTTATCACCAATTTCTTTTAATGTTTGCTCATCATCTACTTTTTCTTTAATTTCAGCTTCATTAACAGATTCTCTTGAAATACTTTTTTCTTCTAATTCTTCTTCTGGATCTTCCAATCCTAATTCAATTGCGCTTGGTAGCCTTCCCTCCTTCTCATCCTCTTCAACGGGTAATTCTTCCTCTATCTCTTCTTTTATAGGTAATTCTTCTTCCTTTACTTCTGGTAGTGGAATTTCAAAAACAATATCCTCTTTTTTAGGAAAATCTTTAATGATATAGAAAGAAGATAAATCGACAAAATCGTTTTCTTTAGGATAGACCATTGTTCCAGTTGCTTCCTTTAGGTCTTTTGCCATAGTAATAATTTTTCTTTTGTCTAAAAAGTTTTCTTCCATTTTTTGAAACTAATTATAATTATTTCTTAGCTTCTTTTAATGATAGATTAATTCTACCATGTTCGTCAATAGAGATTACTTTTACAGGAACGATATCACCAACTTTTACAACATCTGTTACTTTCTCAATTCTCTTTTCTGACAATTGAGATATGTGAATCAGTCCTTCTTGTCCAGGAAGGATTTCAGCAATAGCACCAAAATTAAGAACCCTTTTAATTAGTCCTTGGAACATTTCTCCCACAGCAACTTCTCTTGTAATGTTTTTAATCCACTCAATTGCTTTTTTCGCTGACTCTTCATTTTCAGCTGTAACAAAAATTTCTCCAGTTTCTTCAATGTCAATTGATACATTGCAAGTGTCAATAATTTCATTTATTGTTTTTCCTCCGCTTCCAATTACTTCACCAATTTGCTCTGGTTTAATTTTAAGTGTAAATATTCTTGGAGCATTTGGTGAAAGCTCTTTTCTTGGCTCAGGAATTGCCTCTTTCATTTTTTGGAGTATTTCTAATCGTGCTTTTCTTGATTGAGACAAGGCAGTTTTCATAATTTCTTGAGTGATTCCTCTTACTTTAATGTCCATTTGCAAAGCAGTAATTCCTTTTTCTGTTCCGGTTACCTTAAAATCCATATCACCATAGTGGTCTTCTTCCCCTTGGACATCAGTTAAAACAACATATTTTTTATCTTCCGAGCTTTTTTCATCATTTATTTCCATCATTAGTCCCATAGCTATTCCCGATACAGGTGATTTGATAGGAACACCTCCGTCCATCAAAGCTAGACACGCCGCACAAGCTGATGCCATTGATGATGATCCGTTTGAGCACAAGACCTCAGAAACAAGACGAATGGTGTAAGGAAATGTCTTAGCTTCAGGTATAACTGGCTTTAGTGCTTTTTCTCCTAACATTCCGTGACCAATTTCTCTTCTTCCTGGTCCTCTTAGTGGTCCTATCTCGCCAACGCAAGATGGTGGGAAATTGTAGTGATGCATAAATCTTTTCTTTTCTTGTCTTTCCATTTCATCAAAAACTTTTTGATCTCCCGGAGATCCAAGTGTTAGAAAAGATAATACTCTTGTCTCCCCTCTTGAGAATAATCCACTTCCATGAACTATTGGTATTTTTGAAACATCACAAAAAATGTCTCTTATTTCTTCAACGCCCCTTTCTTCAAAGCGAAGACCTTTTTCAATTATTGATTGGTGAATAATTTTTTCAGAATATTCTTCAAAAAATGAAAAACCATAACGGAGAGCGTCGGCATCTTCAATCTCTTTTAATTTTAGCGCAAGGTCATCTCTGATTTTATGCATATCATCTGTCTGATTCTTTTTAAGAATATTCTCTATTCTATTACCAACAACTTCTTTGACAAGTTTTTCAACTTCTTCATTACTTTGAGGGAGAGATACTTCTATTTTTTCTTTTCCAATTTTATTTTTAATATCTTCTTGAAAATTAAGAATATCTTGGTGATATTTTTTAGACATTTCCACTGCCTTAAGGATTGTTTCTTCTGGAATCTCATTCATTCCTGCATCAATCATATTGATTAATATTTCTTTTTTTGATTCTGATTTCAATCCCGTAAGAAGTAAATCCATATCGCCAGTTTCTCTCTGCTCAAATGTTGGAAAAGCTTTTAGTTCTCCTTTGATAGACCCAATTCTAACAGGGGCAATTGGTCCTTCCCATGGAATGTCAGACGTATTTAGAACAATTGAAGCGGCAATCGCTCCTAATAATGCTAGGTCAGTTTCTTTGTCCCAAGCAAAACAAGTAATAATTATTTGTACTTCCCTTCTGAAGTTTTTAGGAAATAATGGCCTGATAGCTCTATCAATTAATCTTGAAGTTAAAATAGATTGTTCAGATGGTCGGCCCTCTCTTTTTGTAAATCTTGAACCTAATATTTTTCCTACAGCATAGAATCTTTCTTCATATGCTACGGTTAAAGGAAAAAAATCGATTCCCTCGATTTCTTTATTGCTCATCACAGCAGTTGCCATAATGACAGTGTTTCCCATTTTAACAAAAACAGAACTATTGGTTCTTTCGGCAAGATTATTAAATTCTACTTCTAGTGTTTTATTATCAATATTTAGTTTAAAAGTTTCTGTTTTCATTTTTATTTCTCTAGTCCTATTTTTTTAATTACCTTTTTGTAGGACTCTTCATCTGTTCTTTTCAAGAATTTCAGAAGTTTTCTTCTGTTGTTTACCATTTTGAGAAGTCCTTTTTTAGAACTTACATCTTTTTTGTGTTTTTGAAGATGCTTTAATAATCTATCTATTTCCTCTGAAAGTAATGCAATTTGGACTTCAGCTGAGCCAGTGTCTTTTTCGTTGATTTTAAAATCATCAATTATTTTTGTTTTTTGTTTTGTTGTTAACATATTTTTTTATTATTTAGAGTGCCCCGTGAGGGACTTGAACCCCCGACCTTGAAGTTAAGAGCTTCCTGCTCTGCCAACTGAGCTAACGGGGCAATTCATCTTCTTTAAAGAATTCCATTGTCCAATCTTCTCCTCCAATTATTTCAATGAATAGTTCTACTATTGCCCAAGCAAGATAGACAATCATTAATCCAACTGCTATGGCAAGCATCGCTGATTTGCCTCGATTGAATTTTGCCGGGTCGCCTCCTGATGTTATCATTATAATACCGGCTACTACAAAGCCAATAACGGCTAAAGCAGGAACAATTTGAAAAGCAATTAAATCAAAAATACTGCCAACCATTCCTGTTAAATCATCCGATGTGCAATCCCAGCCATCGCAAGGAACTAGCCCATCTCCTAAAACAGGAGAAACAGCTAAAAACAATAGAGTGAATAATAAAAATATCTTCTTTGTTTTTAGTAATGGCATATATTATGGCGTCAGTATAGCTTAATTTGTATAAAAAATCAAGCTAAATTAACATTAATATTAAATAGTAAGGAATAAAATATATTGTTTTGTTATTAAC
>Ga0265297_10010784_pt1 | contig 11380 bp, 10 predicted proteins | sample Munlanlwell13791_FD_192502 | JGI IMG/M metagenome (GOLD analysis project Ga0265297, IMG submission 192502) | Leachate microbial communities from a municipal landfill in Southern Ontario, Canada - Leachate well 137-91 | ecosystem: Engineered > Solid waste > Landfill > Unclassified | place...
AACTTCCCCATACACACCAAAAACAATTTTATTGATTTTGTCGAAATACTCATCATAAATAAAATGTCCAATAAAATATTGATGATCTTTACTTTTTATTTCTGTATCTGATGAGGTCGAGCCGGGTTCATAAAGTTCCGTTCCGCTGACCCATCTAAGCTGACCGAATATGTATTGTCCCTGATTTGCATATTGTTTTTGGTTCAATGTATTTTTTTCAATATTTAAATGAGCTGTTTGAAATGAAAAGCTCGTGACATCTACTGTGTCGGATTTCAGAAAACGAGTGCTTTCATAATAATTATAATTCATTTCGGCCAGTGCAAATCCTGCATTGATCCTGCTAAGTCTCCCAACAGGAAAATAAATCTTAATATAAGCATGATACTCATTATTAACTACGTAGGAAGGTCTTATGTCTTCAAAAAACAAATCACTGCTTCCCCTGAAATAATCCCATCGGTTAAAATTTATACCACTTTCAGTGACGAAAGCGAGTTTGGTAGGAGCATTGATGCGTCCTGAAAGGTGAAAACTGTTGTAAAATCTTCCGGTATAGATATTTGTATTCAAGGTATAAGCAAAAATGCCTAAATGTTTGAATGAAGCAGCCGCAAATACTTGATTGATGCTGCTTGATGAAATGTTGCCACCAATCCGGGCATTAAATCGTTTTACAAGTTTTATTTTTAAATTAAGGTCAAAAAATCCACTTTCTTCATTGTATTTTATCATTGGGAAAATAGATTCAATATGATTGTCGCCAATAAGAGTGAAAAAAGCGTCTTTGAATTGAGACATACTGATCAGTTTTTCTTTATGTTTAATGCTGTTGACAAGGTATTCCGCCTGAACTTTATTCAGCCCGTCAATAGTGATTTTATCGAAAATAAGGTAAGGTTTTCTTTTATTAAATGATTCCCTCATTTCTTCAACCTCCTTTACCGTTCTGGTTTTACCTATTCTGGTTTTAATGGAATCCATTTTATCCATAGCGGTTTTGTATCCGATTTCGATGGCTTCAGCTGCCGACTCGAAATTCATAACTCCGATATGGGATACATTTGGCCTTATTAATATTCCTTTGTCCGAAGGTACAGTATATTTAGTGTTTTTCATAACCAGTTTTTCCACCTGACTCATGATGTCACCTTCGATGGAAGCCGGGTAAACACCTGCCACTGCAATTCCAATGATAATATCCGGATTAAAATCCCTCTCCATTACATCTACCGGAAAATTATTGTAAACACCACCATCAAATAAAAACATGTCAGAAATTTTCATGGCATCAAAATAAAAAGGATAGGTCATTGATGCTCTTACTGCCATAGGAAGGTCGCCATTTTTAAAGATAATTTCTTTGCCATTATTGATATCGGCAGCGACACATCTGAAAGGTACAAAAAGTTGATCAAAATTACGTTTTGCCAATGCGTTTGCCTGAGCAAGATACTGTATGAGTGCAATGTCAATCTGAGCGGTCGAAACAAGATATGTATTCAATCCAAGCTTTAATGAGGAATCAATGTTGAATTTGACTTCAATCCAAGAGGGGTCATCTGGACGTTTTTTGAAGTAATTGGTGTATTGAGGATCAAGTTCACCGCGTGTCCATTTTAAAAAATCATCCGTCAAAACAACTTCTTTCATTGTTTTGGGGGAGAGTCCGGCTGCGTAAAGGGAGCCTACAATTGCTCCCATTGATGTCCCTGTTATGTAATCAATGGGAATATTGTTTTCTTCAAAGGCCATTAATACACCGATATGGGCCAAGCCTTTTGCCCCCCCTCCACTAAGAACCAATCCTACTTTTTCCTGAGCGGATGCTGTGGCACAACTCAGATAAGAAATGACAAAGACCAAAAAGCAATATTTCATGAAGAAATGTTTTTTCATATCGTTAACAAATATCTGTGATTTTCAGGAAAATCTTTCAACAAGATGATATTCCAAACTATTCCTTATTTTTTATAGGAGGAATAGGTGGAGTAAATATAATCCCAATTAGGAAATGCGACATCAAATTGCTTGGGAAATTTTAACCGGAGTTCAGGAACATTCTCAATATGAAAGTCCTTTTTCTCTTCATTTTCCGTATAAGCAAATGTGCCGATCGGGCGACTGACATATTTTGGATCAAGCAAGTAATTACGCAATTCAGATGGCCATCCATGCTTGGGCTGGATGTAAATAAATGCTTTTGTTTCGTCAAATATTTTCGGTTTTTTTCCCTGCGACTTATTTTGATCAATTATGTCTTTATCCGGGCTTACATTGTTTTGCTCCACGATGATATCTTTTTCTTCCTCCGCCAAATCATCTTCTTCCCCACCACTAGGCCAGTTGTCTTCGTCAAGCTCTTCCGCGAGACTGCATCTCTCTGAAACAATATCGTTGTAGAGCTGAGTCATTGCAGAAGTATATGCATAATCATACTGAAAATTTTGACGAACTTTATCATATACTATTTTACCAATGGGCATATCAAGGATATGCGCTTTGGATGGATCTTTCTCGCAATTTAAAAAGAGGTTAACATCAATATCACTGTAAAAAGCGGTCTGATAGCCGGGTTGAGACACTTCTGTTTCAATAAGGATGGTCTTTGTATAGTAATTTCTGTTACTGACCACAATGAGGTATTCTCTTTTCAATTCCAGCGAAAATTCAGCATTTCCTTTCCGTGTTGTTTTACTGTAAACCTGGTTGGTATGCATATCTGTATAAATGACATCAATACCATCAAGCTTGTTTTTATCCTGATCAAATACTTTTACGGTCACCCTGAGGGTTGATTCGGAATTGGATTGAGAATAAAGAGTGAAGGATAAAAATAAAATGTAAAATATAGTCCCGGTTAAATTCTTTTGCATATCTAACCTCTCCATCCTTGCTTACCGATCAAAGGAACAAATCTGAATGCATCAAGAGCAGTTTTTGAAAATGTTTTCTCAGAGGTTTTAGTTATTTTATACATTACCTGAGTTTCCATATTGCCAATGGGAATGACCATAATTCCCCCGCATTTCAACTGATCCACCAAAGCCGAAGGTACGTCAGGAGCAGCAGCAGTGACAATTATTTTATCAAAAGGAGCGTGGTCAGGCAAACCTAATGTTCCATCTCCAATAAACATATGTGGATGGTAACCCATGGCAGGTAAGAGTATTTTTGCTTTTTCGCATAAGCTGGCAATCCGTTCAATACTATATACTTCTGCTCCAAGTTCAATTAAGATGCATGCCTGATAACCCGAGCCAAGACCGATTTCCAGTACTTTGTCACCGCTCTCAATTTCCAGAACTTCGGTCTGATAGGCTACAGTATAAGGTTGTGATATGGTTTGTCCTTCGCCAATTTGCATAGCCTGATCTTCGTAGGCAAGTTCATGAAAAGCACTGTCAAGAAAAAAATGTCTGGGAACTTTTTCTATGGCATTGAGAATGCGGTTATCACGAATGCCTTTTCTGCGAACAACATCAGTCAGTCGCTTTCGTAGTCCTTTATGTTTATACGAATCAAGAAGATTTGGCTCGTTATTCATTCACTGTTTTTACCAATGAGGTCTTTTCAAAAAGGAAAAAGGCGCTGGAGAAAAATAGGGCATTGAACATCAGGTCAGAGGCAATAGTATATCTGAAAAAAGGAATGCCATCTATGTAAACTCCTGATAGGGTGGGAGATATACCCATACCGGTAACCCATACACCGAAATTGCTGATCAGAAAGAATATGACGGAGCCTGCAAGAGAGCCTGCAAGAATCAATATAGGTTTGGTATTTTGTCGAAGTGCAAAGCCGATCAGGATGGTAAAGATAAAAGGAACATAGACAAAAAGCATGGTTTTATGAAAACCAAGGAATATATCGGTGAGTAGTAAAATTGCAAGAGGAAGAACAAATGCAATTCTTTTATTGGAAAAATATGCACCACTGAAAAGGGCTATGGCACCAATTGCAGTAAAATTAGGAATTTTAATAAAAAAGAAAAAGCGTGTTGATATGCCGATAATAATAAGGAATAAGACCACCAAGTTGATTCTGACATTCTTTGTTTTCATAATATTGATTTAAATACAGGTTAATTTTCTATTGATGCAAAAATAATTATTAATTACAAAACGAAAAACTACATTTTAACACCCAAATAATAGCGTGCTCCAAAGCTAAGTAAAACATTGATATAGCCTCTTTTTACAATTCCCCAAACTTGCCAGAAAGGGGTATTTCCGCTGGTCGTAAAGTTGAGGATGGAGCTTTCATGCCGGACAAAGAATTCAAATCGTTCGTTGTATTCATAATATGCACCAAGCAGGATGCTGCTTTCCCATTTTTTGGCCATTGAAAAATGGGGGTCCTCAGTTCCATATCGGTCAATGTAATATTCTCCGACATTGATCCCGAAAGCGAGACCTCCGGAAAGTCCAAATTTATTATAGATAACATGGTCAATCGTTAAAGGTATTTCAAGATAATTTACCCGATACAGATCCCATTCTCCTGGCGTTGTATTAAATTCGTTGATAATCCTGCGACTTCCTTTCATACTGTAATTCAACTCCATCCGGAGTGTTATCAAGTCGTTGATGTCATGTTCCACAAAAGTACCCAGGAGCAGTCCTCCTTTATTGTAGCCAAGCATATTGTCTCCTGTAATCTGTGAAAAATTTAAAGCGGGCATAATTCCCCCTTTAAAAAATTGAGGGAATGATGGTGTAGCATACCAAAGCAGGATGACAAGCAATAGCCCTTTTTTCATTAAGAATTATCTTTAATTTCCCTGACAATCAGTTTATTGTAAAAATCCTCAAGGACAATAACCTTACCGTCTTTCAGAATGTATTCGCCCTCGGTAACTGCATAATAGACTTCATTGTCAATAACGATCTTTCCACTGGGGTGCATATCTGTTTGTGCATAACCTTTCTGGCCTTTAAGATTCCTTTTTACCGGTTGGGGATTACTTACCTGATCCAGCCGGTAGTCCACCTTTTGAAGCGTATCCTGGAGAACCAGTCTTTGAAAAAGTTTGCTTCTGATAAACTTCCCTCCGGTGACAAAAATAAACACCATACCCAATGTGAATGAACTCAGCACGATGATCAGCGATTTGACAATCTCCTGACCACCGGTAAAGGTGAAATCAAAATAAATGTTATGTATCATACTTAAAACCAAGCTAATGAAAATAAGAACAATACCTGATATGCCTGTGACACCAAAACCGGGTATAACAAAGATCTCAAGTGCCAGTAATCCGAGACCTGCAATAAATAAGAGGATCTCCCAGTTGGCAGCAAGTTCTTCAAGGTAGAGGGGTGCGAAATACAATATGGCAGCGGTAATGGCCACTGCAAGGGGAAATCCGATACCGGGGCTTTGAAGTTCGTAATAGATGCCTCCAATGATCAGCAGGATCAGTATGCCATGAATGACTGGATTAATGAGGAAATGGATAATTTTGTCAAGTAATGAAAGTTTGTATTCCTCCAGGGTATAGTTTGAATACCCTTCTTTTTCAAGGACTTCACTTATAGATTCTGCCTCTCCGTCACAAAAACCCACTTCCAAAGCTTCAGATCGGGTAAGTGTAAGTACCTGGCCTGCAGGAGAAATTCCGGGAACTTCAATATCTTCATCAACCATCGCTTCTGCAATATCCGGATTGCGGCCCCTGAACTCGGCAGTTGCCCTCATCATAGCCCGCATATAGGATTGATATTTGTCGGGCAATTCTTCTGCATTTTGATTGACTACCGTGGCTGCTCCGATTGTACTTCCTTTGGCCATGTAAATCTTATTACAGGCAATGGAGATTAATGCACCGGCAGATGCAGCATTTGGATTTATAAATACAATTACAGGTATATTTGAATTAATGATTTTCGTGCGTATGGAATCTGCTTCGTTCAGCAATCCACCGGGAGTGTTCATCTCAATAATAATTGCGGAAGCCTTCTTATTATGGGCGATTTCAAAAGCTTTGTTCGTCATCCTTCTGGCAGCAGGATTGATTTCAGATGTTAAAAATAGCTTGACAATCACCCTGTTTTCTTTGATACTGTCTTCGGAGCTGGCTATCAAAAAGGAATGAAGAATAATAAAAAGTAGTAAAAGTGTTGTTTGCTTACTCATATTTGGAAAATTTATTCGTTCAAAATTCGTCAATTATGCCTTTATAACAATAGATGTGGACAACTTAAAAATAGATTTTTTGACTGTATATTAATTTTGCATGGATTATTAATATTTAAAAATAAGAACTATGCGGATGATTGCTTTCCTGATATTGTTTACTAGCTTTATATACACCTCTGGTTTCGCTTTTAAAGATTCTGTCGGACTAAAGACTGTAGATGGCAAAAAGTATATCATGCACCAGGTGGAAAAGTCACAGGGATTATTTGCTATAAGTCAGCGATATGGAGTTTCGGTTGATGTTATTAAAGCTGCAAATGGAAATATTGAAGTTCTGGCGCTGGATCAGATTATTTTGGTACCGGTTCCAAGAGTTATCATGGAAGAAAAAAAGTTTAATCACACGGTTGAAAAAGGTGAAACATTATATAAAATTGCCCGTTTGTATAATGTAAGTGTTGATAATCTGAAGAAATGGAATGATTTGCAAGGTGATGTTATTAAAGAGGGTATGGACTTGATGGTCATTCAAATTGTAAAATATAACGAAGTTGAAAAACCAAAGCAGGAAGTGGAAACAAAAAAAGAAGGGGGCTCTCCTCAGGATTTCAGGGATGAGCAAAAGATCACCGATGCCGAAGAAGTAAAAGAGGAAGGAATTGCTACCTGGATTGAAGACCCGTCCGTAAATTCAAGACAAGCTTTGGCACTGCATAAAAAAGCAACACCCGGAACCATCATTAAAGTTACCAACATTATGAATAATAAGGAAGTATATGTCAAGGTAGTAGGCAATATTCCCAATTCAGGTCAAACAAATGAGATCATCAGGCTGTCGAAATTTGCCGCCAAGCAACTTAAAATAAAGGACCAAATTACACGCGTCAAATTAAGTTATTATCCCGAGAAATGAAAATCAAATGAGTAGTGACTGATAAAGCCTATATTGTAAAAGATAATATCGGTTTGGCTGGAGCTTTTCTGTTTGTTGCAGGATTATTCTTCTCTCCATTTATTTTAAGTTTTTCATTGGCAATATTGATTTTGCAACCTTTCTTTGATTCACGAATCCGTTCTTTAATCAATAACCTACTAAAACAAAAAGTAGTTTGGCTTTTCCTCTTGCTTTTTGCATGGTATTGTATTGGATTCTTATACACTTCCGATGTACACGACTTTCTAAAAGATATAAATTTGAAACTGCCTTACCTCATACTACCTCTTGCCTTTGTTTCAGGGAGTTTTAAAAAGGGTAACAGCTTGCTTTTTATTTTGACCTTTCTGAATTTTTGCACTTTCGTTGCAGGAACCCTTTCTTTCATCAATTACTTGCTCCATAGAGGTGTTTATGATCAATTGATTTTTGAAGCGAAACCTATACCGATAATTACTGGAATTAATCATATTTATTATAGCGTCATTCTTGCATTCTCGGTAATCTCCGGTTTATTAATCGCTCTGGATAAAAAGTTACCCAATTTATGGCGAATGATCAATCTGGTTTTGTCAGCTTCAGGGTTGATATTTTTACATACCATTTCGGCAAGAACCGGCCTGCTTGGATTTTATGTAAGTGCTTTTATATTGCTCGTTTGGAGAGCATTTTCATCCGGAAAATTCCGGTTAACTTTTATTGCAATCATTCTCTTTATTGGAGCGGGAATCGCTTCTTTGAAATATATCGAAGTACTCAATAACCGTTTGCAAAAGACCATCGAAGACATCAATGTTTACAGGGAAGGTGGAAATATTAATCATTACAGCCTTTCGATGCGCTTGGAATACTGGGATAAAACATACAAGGTGTTCAAAAAATCTCCCGTTATTGGTGTTGGAAATGCAGATGTGGATGAGGAATCTGCCATAATTTATGATGAGGAAAATTCCTCTCTTTTACCGATAAACCGTAAAAATGCTCACAACCAGTTTCTTCAGTTACTTGCAGGAACAGGACTTATTGGTTTTGCATTGTTTTTGACTATTCTTTTCTTTGCCTTCAGAAACAGCTATAATAAAAAGGACGGCATAGGTTTCTCATTTTTAATCATTGTACTTATTGCCTTTTTCTTTGAATCTTTACTTGAAAGACAGGTTGGAATTTCATTTTTCACTTTTTTTCTCCTCCTGCATGGAAGTGAAACATAATAGAATAATTAAACAATCAGATTCCCTCCCCTGGACGATGGCGTCATTTTCTGGGATTTCAATTCCTACAGATATAAAAGGTAAATTATAATTAACTACAGGAATAACGATATAGGTTCAACTTCGCTATACTTACCTACACTTTAAACCTATGACTTGGTTATTGGATTTTTTGCCAAAAGCAGAGCGATCAAGTATATTTCCCAAAATGAAGCTATAGAATGTCTCCGGACAATCTATAAATACATTCTGGTAATAATTATTGATTCAGATTTTAATCTCTGACAACTTCAACCTTCACCGCAATATTACCCTTTGGATTTTCCTGTATTTCAAAAGTGACAGTTTGCCCTGTTTCCAGAATAGTACCCGGTTTATTTAAACCAGTTCTGTGAACAAAAACATCACCCTTATTTTCAGACTCAATAAAGCCAAATCCTTTGGTAGCATTGTACCACTTGACTTTTCCTTTTAACATTGTATTAGATTAAGTGATTTAGAAGGATTGAACAATCCTTCGGTAATTAATTTAATTTCTTGGTTTTGCTTCGTTGACAATGACCTTCCTGTTTTCAAGAGTGCCTCCATCAAGTTCTTTAATGGCTTTTTTCCCTTCTTCAGCATTTTTCATTTCAACAAAAGCATATCCTTTGCTTTTACCATTAAATTTGTCTTTGATAACTTTTACTGATGTTACTTCACCATACTCTCCGAAAATTTCTTTCAGGTCTGATTCATTTACCCCATAACTGAGGTTTCCTACATAAATGTTCATTTGATATAAATATTTGATTGTTAATAGCTAATGATTATTTTCAGGGTTTTACTCCATTTACTTGATTTAGGATTCAAAAAGGAGTAAGTGATAAAACATTGAAAATGATTTTTGCAAGTTTAGCCCTTGTGCTCTTGTTTTTAAATCTGCCGCAAAAATAGTCTTTTCCCTGAACAAACAATTATTTTATTTTTAAGAAAAAAATATTTTACTTTTGTGTGCCTATGAAAAACATTATCATAACCGGATCAAACGGCACAATTGGTAAAAGCCTGATCACTTCGGAAAAAGCAAAGGACTTTCATTTTATTCCCTGGAACAGGAATGAAGTTTCTGTTCAAGATGTCCATTCTATGGAAAAGTTCATTCTTTCCTGCAAGGCATCAGCACTTGTTCATCTGGCAGCTATTACCTCATTTGATCCTGAACTCCGCACAAATAGTTGGCATGTGAATACCGAATGGCCTGCAGAATTAGCCCAAATATGCCGAATTTATAAAATATCTTTCGTGTTCATTTCATCTGCAATGGTTTTTACCCGCAACAATCAGGGACCTTATACCCCTGAGTCATTCCCGGATGCGGAATACGGTTATGGCTATGAAAAGCGAAAAGCAGAAGAAATGATTTGGCTGCGAAACAAAGATGCGGTAATTCTAAGGCTGGGCTGGCAAATTGACGGTAATGGGGATAATACCATGACCGCTCATGCTGATAGGGAAATGATATTAAAAAACTACATTGAAGCTGAATCCACATGGTATCCTTCCTGCTCCTTTATTTCGGATACAATCAACCAAATATGCAGAAGTTTGAATTACAATCCGGGAACTTATTTGATAAACCAAAACCAATACTATTCCTATTTTGAAATACTTTGTAAGCTTAAAGCACTTTCTTTTCAATTATGGAATGTTCATGAAAAGGTGGATGTTTATTACGATCAGAGAATGATGGATACTCGAATTCATATCCATCCTTTATTTCCGGAGTAATTACTTTGGTATGCTACCTTAATAAATGAATGGAGCCATTGATCGTTTCGTGCTGTCCTTTAGTGCCACTTGCACGTAATACGAAGGGGTAAACCCCCGGTGGACAATATTGACCTGAATACTTGCCGTCCCAGCATTTATTCATATCTGTACTTCTAAACATTTCTTCTCCCCAGCGATCGAAAATAACGATCTCAAATTCGGTTATGTATTTGCCTTTTACTTCAAAATAATCATTAACCCCATCATAATTTGGTGTGAATGAGTTAGGGGCAAAAATAAGAAGAGGGAAGGAGATGCATTTTGTATTTGATACAGAGTACACATCACTTCCTGCTTGGTAAGCAACTATTCGGTAACAATAATTGTCTGAAAGCTCTACCGTTTTTTGATCGGTATATGCTATTGCCACAGGATCAACGGTTTCAATAATGTTAAAAGAGGTATTGTTGAGCTTGAGTTGTATTTCCTGGTAATCAATTCCTGCATTCCAGTTTTCATATGGGGTCCAGCTTAATATTGGTGCCTCTTCTTCCGTATTGACATTAAGGTGAATGGTTTTTCCAATATTGCTGTAATTTGATTGATAATTGCAACTGTCCAATGCATAAACTCTGTAATATACCGGACTTAGGGAGGCATCAGAGGATTTGTCATTAAAGGAAAAAACAGAGGGGCTGGCTTGTGTAAGGAAAGCATAGTGGGTGCCATCTCCGGATTTTTCAAGGATATATCCCCGAACTGCGCCTTGAGCCGCAGCAGTCCACTCAATAATTACGGAATTATCATCAAGTACACTGGAACGTATAAGTTCAACATTACTGACATGTGGATTAATGACAAAGTTTTCTTCAATATCATCCATGCAATTATGATCAGAAATCACCTGAAGTCGTATTTTATAATGTCCGGGTACCGTAAAAGTTTTTTGGGCATCCTGCGCGTTGGAAAGAATAGCACCATCAAGATCCCATTGCCAATTGACAATTTGTCCAGGTGAGTTAATGGTTGATTTATCAGTGAATATTCCTGTTTCATCCAGACATGGGTTTGTAATCTCCAGTTTGGCTTGTGGCATCGGAAATAAGGTTACCGATTTTTCTGTGGAATCAATACAACCTGCTGCACTGACTGCTTTCAGTTTTACTTTGTAGGTATTGTCTTTTACATAAGAATAGGTAGGGTTTGTTTGAAGGCTGCTTCCGCCATCTCCAAAAGCCCAGTTGCTGGTATTAATAGTACCTGCAGGAATGGTGGAGGAATTGCTGAATCGGAATAGATTATCTTTCAGGCATTGCTGATCGTTATCTATTGAAAACAGGGC
>Ga0265297_10010785_pt1 | contig 11379 bp, 7 predicted proteins | sample Munlanlwell13791_FD_192502 | JGI IMG/M metagenome (GOLD analysis project Ga0265297, IMG submission 192502) | Leachate microbial communities from a municipal landfill in Southern Ontario, Canada - Leachate well 137-91 | ecosystem: Engineered > Solid waste > Landfill > Unclassified | place...
TCCAGGCGGCGGCAAAGGAGAGAACGGAGATGCCGGCCCCCACGCTCAGGGTGAAGAAGAACCCGCCATAGACTGCGGGGGCCAGTTCATTCAGCTGGCCCATGATCTGCTCGTTGGGGACAATGAGATATCCGGCATCTTTGATAACCTCAAGGGTATGGTAAAGCGCCCTGTCGGAGAGATAGACCTGAAGGGTAGCGATGATCTGTGCCGCCAGCAGACCCGCAAGGAGAGCCGCAGCAGGATAAAAGGTGCAAAGACGGAAAGGACTCAAACAATATAAGAACCGTCGACGCGGTGTGACATCGGGTGTGAATGACGTCATTATTTTTGCTTTTCACAAAATTAGACTGGCAACTACCTGAATTTCTGAATCCCTCAATTCCTCAATCCCTCAATTCCTCAATCTATGATGCCGGCATTATTGATATGTCACCCTGAAAACCTCTTCAATGGTCGTAATTCCGTTCAATACCTTCTGTGCCCCGTCCTGTCGGAGGGTCAGCATTCCCTGCTCCACCGCCTTTTGTTTGATGGCATTGGCATCGGATGTTTTCAGAATGAGGTTTCGGACCGGTTCATCCAGGACCATCAGCTCAAATATGCCGGTCCTCCCCCGGTAGCCGGTATCGAGGCACGAAGGGCACCCCCGGCCCCGGTATATGACCTTGCCTTCGGCCATCTCTGGGGTGATGCCGATGCTCTGCAGGGACTCGGCATCCGGCGCATAGGCCTCCTTGCAGTCCTTGCAGACGACGCGGACCAGCCGCTGGGCCAGGATCGCGCTCACCGAAGAGGTCACCAGAAAGGGCTCGATCCCCATGTCGATGAGGCGGGTCGTGGCGCTGGCCGAATCATTCGTATGAAGGGTCGAAAAGACCAAATGCCCGGTCAGGGCCGACTGGGTGGCGATCTCGGCGGTTTCCAGGTCGCGTATCTCGCCGACCAGGATGACGTCCGGGTCCTGCCGAACGATGGAGCGGAGTCCCTTGGCAAAGGTGAGGTCTATTTTGGGATTGACCTGGATCTGACCTATGCCGTCGAGCTGATATTCGATCGGATCTTCGATGGTGATGATGTTGATGTCCGTCGTGTTGATGGTGGAGAGGGCCGCATAGAGGGTGGTAGTCTTGCCGCTACCCGTGGGTCCGGTAACCAGAATGATTCCGTGGGGAGACCGGATGAGCCGATTGAACTGGTCCAGCCGATCGGCCGGCATGCCGAGGTCAGAGACGTTCAACAGGACATTGGTCTTGTCCAGGAGTCGCAGGACCACCCGTTCGCCAAAGGCCACAGGGATGGTGGACACGCGGATGTCGATGCTCTTGTCGGCAATTCGAATCTCGATCCGACCGTCCTGAGGAAGTCGTTTCTCTGCAATATTCATCTTGGCCATGATCTTGATTCGCGAGATCAGGGCCGATTGAATGTGTTTGGGCGGGGAGAGCATATCGTAAAGGATGCCGTCTACTCTGTAGCGGATCTTGAGCATGTGCTGGGAGTGCTCGATGTGAATGTCGCTGGCCCTGGCCTTGACAGCCTGGGAGAGCATCAGGTTGACCAGTTTGACCACGGGGGCGTCGCTGGTGTCCTCCAAAAGGTCTCCGGTTTCCTGGATTTCGGTGAGGATCTGGCTGGTGTCCTCGTCGTGCATGTCCTCGATCACCTGTTCAGCGGAATCGCGGCTCATGTCGTAGGCATAGTTGATGATGGAGAGGATGTTGCCGTAAGGGGAGAGGACAACGCCCGCATCTTTCAGGATCGGCAGACGTCTCAGGTCGTCCAGGGGCTGGAAAAGAAGGGGATCATGGATGGCGATCACCGCGGCCCCGGGAGTAACCACAGGGGCCATTTTGTATTTCCTGAGAAATTGGATCGGAATCTTCTGTGCGAAAGAGGTATCCAGATCAGGCGATAGGACGGCGGGGAGGACCAGGATATGGAACTGGATACCCAGGGCGTTCAAGAGTTCCGTTTCAGTAACAGCTCCCAAACGGATCAGAATCTCCCCGATTCGCCCTCCCTTTTCCGCTTGCACACGAAGGGCCTCCTCAAGCGCCTTCTCGGTAAGGCCGGTTGTCTCCATCAATATTTCGCCGATTCGTTTGTGGTGCATGGGAATCTCTAAGTGGGTTGTTGAGTTTATTGAGCTTGTTGGGGTTGTTGGGGTTGGCGAGCGATTGAGCTGTTGTGAGCCCCGACGCTTGTCAGCTATAAGCTGTCGCCCGTCATTCTTTATCCCCTGATGGAACCAGGATGGGTTCGGACCGTTTATACATCTTTATAACCCCTTCCTTGATGGTCTCGATCTGGTCTTTTTTGTCCTGATAGACCTTTTTCGCCTCGTCTGGATTCTGAATGATGCGGGGCGTCAGAAAAACAAAGAGGTTGGTCTTGTCGATTTTTTTGGAGGTGGATTTAAAGAGCCACCCGAGAAGGGGCATATTTCCAAGGCAGGGCACCTCGTAGTCGATGTGGGTCGTTTCGTCTCCGATCAGGCCCCCGATGACGACGGTATTGGCGTCCTTTACCACAACGGTAGTCTGGGCCAGGCGTTTGTAGGTCGAGGGTCTGTCGGTTTCGTCCGTCCCGATCAATCGGGAGACTTCCTGAAAGATTTTGAGGCGGACAAAGCGCTCCTGGCTGATCTGCGGGGTCACCTTCATGGTTACGCCGACGTCCTTGTATTCATAGTTGGTGTAGTCCTGTAACGCCGTTGTAACGTTTTTGCTGGTGATATAGGGGATATTTTTCCCCACCATGATTTCGGCCTCTTCGTTGTCGGTCGTCAGCAACTGGGGCGTCGAGAGGATGTTGACGTCCATATCCTGCTGGTACGCGTGCGCCACCGCGGCCAGGTTGGGGAATTTGATCCCTCCGATTTCAATGGTCTCACCGATCACGCCCAATGAGAAGCCCTTGGGCAGGACGCCGGTAAGCGCGCTGGCGGTCGTTTTGAAACCGTCGCTGCTCGACCCGGCGAAAATCCCTCCGTCTTTTCCATCGTATGAAAATGTCTTGATCCCCTCCCATTCCACGCCGAGGCTGAAGTCCTTCTCCACGTTCACCTCCATGATGAGGGCCTCGATAAAGACCATTGACCTGGGGATATCCAGTTTTTGAATCACCTCTTCCAGTACGAGATAGTCATCCTGCTCGGCCATGATGATCAGCGAGTTGGTGGCCTTATCGGCAACGATTCGGGCCTCCTTGGAAATAACCGGTGTCTTCCCTTTTTCTGCCTCGGCCGTCTGTTTTGAGGGGAGGGTGGTGAGCACTTTGGTCAGCTCCTCGGCATTGGCATGTTGCAGATAGTAGACCCGAATGCTTCCTTCTCCCCGGGGCGTTTCACTGTCGAGCAATTTCAGCAACTGCTTGATTTTACGCGTATCGTCTTCGGATGCCAGCACGATGAGCGAGTTGGTCCTCTCGTCCGGCACAATCCGCACCTCAGCTTCCACCTGCTGGGCCGCTTTGGGCTTCCCTGCGCCTTTTTGGAATACCGCATCGAGAGATTTGGCCAGGTTAGTCGCCATGGCGTGGCGAAGGGGTATCACGGATATTTCCTCTCCCACTCCCTCCACATCGATGGCCTTTGTAATGCGAAGGAGTCGTTCGATATTTGAAAGGACATCGGTGACGATCAGGGTTCGCGTGGCCGGATATGAAACAAGCACGCTGTTCTTGGATATCAGGGGGGTAAAGAGCTTTTTCAGCTCCTCAGGGTCCGCATACCGAAGGGGCATCAACTGGGTGACCACCTTGTCTTCCGCGCTCACGGCCTCAGCCCGCAGCCTGGTTTCCACACTCATGGACTTGGCGCTCACGATTGGAACGATTTTGGTAATGCTTCCGGCAGGCACAGTGGCAAAACCGTGAACCTCGAGCACCGATTCAAACACCCGGTAGGCCTCATTGGTCGATATCTTTGTGGGAGAGATGATGGTCACCTTCCCCTTTACCGCATTGTCGACGACAAAGTTCTTTCCGGTCAGCTCGCTGATGAATTTGATGAAGACCGGCAGGTCCACATTGTCAAAATCGATGGTCACATAGGGGTCATCGCGCTGACCAGCAGCCACGGCAGTGTCATCAGGTTTCAGCGCAGTTTGGGCCGTTGCTTTCTTCAGTGAATCTCGAGACGGGCTGGATGGAGCGGCCTTTGAGGGGCGCGCCTGCGCAGCCTCGGTTTGTTGATCCGCGGGTGTTGCAGCAGGGTGTCGAGGGGCTCCTTTTTCGGGGACGGCCTTCTGAACCGCTTCCCCTTTTGCGCTGGAGCCCTCACTGGCAGAGGATTGAAGCGGAGGGGCCGCGGGCGTCACCCCGTCCTCCCCTGCGATTCGAGCCCCACCGGCGGGCGCAGCGGCCGCAAAGAGCCACAGCGCGGCCCACAGAATATATTTAACAAAAACTGATTTCACGTGTTTCATGCTCAGGTATCGAATTTGGGGGCATCCTGTATGCCTGATGCGGGCTGTGCCTGCATCCCAACGGTTGGTCAGGTTTCGGGTTTCAGATTGTTGAACGGTGCGCACTGCACTCGATCGTATTTTCATGTCAGGGGAAACCCGTTCTTAATCCACCAGTTCCGCAAACCCCGGTTCAGTGCGCAGCTTTTCCAGGTCTGCGTCTTGCATTGCCCATCTCTTCACCTGCGGGTCCAGGGAAACAGCCCGTTTCAGGTAGTGGATCCCTTTTTCAGGCTGGTCCGTAAGGGCGTAGAGACATGCAAGGTTGTAGCAGGGGTCCACATATCCCGGCTTCAGACGGATGGCCTTTTCAAATCCACTCTGGGCCTCTCCATAGTTTTTCTCTATCATCAGGATGACGCCCAGGTTATTCAGCGCCGTCACACAACCAGGGTCTGCCTGGAGTGCCTTCCCGTAAAATACCTTGGCGTCGCTCAGCCGCCCCTTCGTGTGGTGCGTTTTTCCGGCCTGGTAGAGCGCATCGGCATCTGCGGTCTGGTTTGAAACGGGCGTCGGCGCCGGAGCCGCAGGTTTCGGTCTCGGTCGATTCTCTTTCGTTGCCTGTGGATTGCTCGAATCCAACCATGAATAGGAGATAAAAGCAAGAAAAAGGATCACAGGCACCACCACAGCGATCACTATCGACCTCCTGGCAAAGGCGGATCGCTTTGGCCGGGACGGGTGAAGGACCCCCTCATACTTTTCGTGACGGTCGTCCCGCTCTGCCTGGGCCTTCTTCAATGCCTGATGAATGTAGCTCATAATGGTACCAGGAATTCCCAATTCGTGAATTTCGATTATTCCGCCATCTGAAACAAAAGGGCCATGGTCCTAGGCCCGATAATCCCGTCGGCATTCAGGCCGAAGTCCTTCTGAAACCTGACGATTTCCCTGAAGGTCTGTTCGTCGAACATCCCGCCTTCCTCGACCGGGTATCCAATCCCATTCAAGAGCTGTTGAACCCTAAGGACCTCGGGGGACGACATCCCCTTGTTTAAATGCCGGTCGCTCTCTTCGTAAGGGTAGATGAATGAAATCTTTCCGCCCCAATGTTTCAGGATAAACTCTCTGGTGACCGATCGCGTTTTCCCCTGACGATCCATGGCAGCGGCGCCCCCGTCGTTTGTCTTGGTGATCAGGAGATACCGGGGATTGGGCAGGGACGGTGAAAGGAGCCCGGCCGCGGTCACACGAAACGGCTTTTTCAAGAGGGTAAAATATTCAGGGGCCAGGTTTAAGGAGATCAGTCCCAGATTGGCATCGGCGGCGTCCGCGCTCACCTTTCCGTCCGGGCCATAGGCCTCTTCGTGCCCAAGGTTCCTGTCGGCTCGAAACAGATCGAACAGGCCTGCAAGGCTTGAACGCTCATCGAGGAACAGGCCTTCCAATGGATCTTTGGCGGGACGGATCAACGGGGCGGCCGTCACGGTCACTGCAGGGGAAACGACATCTCGCCTAAGGCTCCACCCGGCAAAGGCCGCAGTGATCACGAGCACCAGGAGGAGGGCGATGGTCAGGGGCCTCGTGCCTTGTTTTGACGGTCGTTCCGGCATCTGTCCGGTCCCCGTACCCCCGGACAGGTCTTTGATGGCATCCGTAATCATTCCCCGTGTAACGGTCTGTTTTTCATCGGCGTATGCGATCAGGAGGGCCCGATCGCAGACCGCATTGATCCGTCTGGGGTTCCCGCGACTGTACGCATAGACCGCTGCAAAGGCTCCTTTGGTGAAAGTCGGGTTTCCGCCCCCCCCGGCCACTGCAAGGCGATGGGTTACATATCCTCTCAGGTCGGTTGCATCCACTGGCCTGAGATCGTAACGCACGGTAATCCGCTCATTCAATTGCCTCAGGGATGGCGCGGACAGGATGCCCTTCAACTCGGACTGGCCTACGAGCACCACCTGGATCAGCTTATCCTTTTCTGTCTCCAGGTTGGAGAGCATTCGTATCTGTTCCAAGACGGTATGGGAAAGGTTCTGGGCCTCATCGATGAGGAGAAGCGCATTCCCACCATTTCTAAAGTTGTTCAAGAGGAACTGGTTGAGCGCATCGATATAATCCTTCTTGGTCTTTGCCTCAGGCCCCATCGGAATGCCGAATTCCTCATTAATGGTCTCCAGGACCTCCATGTCGGAGATGAATGAGCTGAAGATCAGGGCGCTCTTTGTCTTCGGATCGAGGTGCTCCAGGAGGGCCCGGCAGAGGGTGGTCTTACCGGTGCCAATGCCTCCCGTTATGGCGATAAACCCTCTCCGCTCATTGATCCCATACAGGAGGTGGTCCAGGGCCTCCCTGTGATACCGACTCAGATAGAGGTATCTCGGGTCGGGTGTCAGATTGAATGGATTTTCCTTGAAACCGAAAAAGGTCGTGTACATGGGTGCAAGACGCAAGACGTATCAACAGTCTCATAAGTGTTTTTAGGCTGTCATTCCGGCGAACGCCGAAATCCAGAGGACTTCGTAACTTCTCAGCAAATTCGAGTGGAATTTATCTGGATTATTTAAAAGGCTGACGCCTAAACTCCAGTAAGGAATACGTATCTATTTCAATACATCCTAAACAGACTCGTATCGTGGCTACTCGAACTGATCGAGAAGTTACGTGCATTCTCAACGAAAGCGATAGGATAGAATCATACGCGAAGTGGCAAGAAAGGTCAATCGTAGATGACCCCAAGTGGCAATTCTCATTTTGGAATGACAATCTTGTGGAAGCGGCTTTCCATCCGCAAAAAGTCGCGGCAAGTTGCCACTCACCCAGCAGTGCGGCGTCAACCCCACTTCATAATGAGAATTGCCGGAAAATAGCGGGGCAGGTTGCAATTTGGTGCGGAAGACCTTATTATATAAACACACCTCGTCGATTGTCGGCGAGGTGTTTTGTTTCTACCTGTCGGCCGTCACGGGTCGCACGGAAGCACCCGGGTTTTGAAAAGACGCCCGGAAACCCTTCATCAAGGAGATACGCATGGCAAATCCTTCGAATATGACGCTTTACAGCGGCGGGCACAAAGGCGCCGAGGCCGAGTTCGGCCGCCTGGCCGAAAGCTGGGGCCTCAGCGAGGTCACCTTTTCTTACGCCGGACATGCCCCGGAGCGGACGCGAGGCATTCGTGTGCTGAGTCCGGAAGAACTCGACAAGGGAAACGTCAGCATGGAAATCGTCTCGACCCGCCTGGGACGAACGTTTTCCAAGGCCGAAAAAATCCGAAAGGTCATCCAGCTCATTTTTCACATGGTCAACAACGGTTATCACGTGATCGTTGTCGGCTGGGTTCAGCCGGACAATACGGTCAAGGGAGGCACCGGCTGGGGCGTCGAACTGGCCAAGTTGTTCAACCGGCCCCTCCACGTTTACGACCAGGACCGGAAAGCCTGGTACGCCTGGAAAAACAACGCCTGGGTGGCCGAAACGCCGACACTGGACCACCAGAGCTTCGTCGGTACCGGAACCCGGAACCTCACCGAAGACGGCCGCCAGGCTATTGGCGGCCTGTTCGAAATGAGCTTCGGTAAGGCCCGGTAGACCATCGAAGGCCGGCCCTCCTCCGACGTAAAACCTTCTGAACAGGCCGTACTCATGATGGAGACCCCCTGGGTGTTGAGGAGGTCCCCCACATATTGGCTGGCAGCCCTGAACGTCAATCCCTTGGCGTCCTCGGGAAGGACCAAAGGTTTTCCGATCTCCTTCCTGACCTGTCCGCTTATTGCCCACTTTGCAGGAAAGCGCGACTGTGCGGCTAAATCCGAGACTACAGAGACAGATCCGACGAAAAGAGGTTACCCTCCTGGAGGGGCCAATGGCATCTGTATTTTTAACTCCCTTCTTGCTAAACAAGAAGATTGTCGTTATAACTCTTTCGAGTCTGAATAGCGGATGAGATACACTAAAGGGACTGCTCACACTGTGAACGATTCCCGATAGACATCTATATCTTATTGCTGTGGCGATGGTGTCGAATGAAGGGGTTTCAGGATGAAAATAAGTAACCGCATGGTAGTTTCCCTTGTAATCTGGGCCGGACTGGCGTTTCCGTCAATCGCTTGTGGCGATACGGTTTTGGAATATCAGGTCAAGGAGGGGGAGGCCTCCAAAGCCAAGACCCAGTCCATTGCCATAAAAAAGGACCAGATCATGGTCAAGGCCGCCGGTGGCGACAAGAACCTGGATCTCCTGTACCGCCACGCCTCGGAGAGTGTTGTGATTGTTGATCATCGCAAGCGAAAATTGATGACCGTGGACGAACAGGAGGTTGACCGCATTAACCAGCAGGCCCAGAAAGTACAGCCCCTGCTGCAGGGGCTGGGAAAGCAAGTCGCCAGTATGTCACCGGATAAGCGGAAGAAGTTGCAGGAGCTGTTAGGCGACAAGGTTTCACTCGACACCATCGCCAGGGCCGCTGAGCCGCCAGTGCCCACCCGACTGGAGCAGACGGGGGTGAAAAAAGTGGCAGGGATTCAGTGCCGGACGGTACGGGTCATGCAGGGGGAAACCCCCATCGCCCAGGTCTGTCTGGCCGATACTACCGCCTTGAAAATGTCGAATGCAGATGCCGCCACCATCCGCGCCCTTTTTGATTTCTATGAACGGCTTGCCGCCAAGAGCCAGGGAGTGGCGAGCCAACTCGGCCTCACCCTCCCCAATATTTCAGCGGATGAAGCAGCGGGCATCCCCATCGAGTTTCTGGATCTGTCGCGTGAGAATGCCGACACGATGACTCTCCACCGCATTGACACATCCCCCGTATCGCCAAAGCTGATGCAGATTCCCAGCGACTACGAAGCGGTGCCGTTGTCGCTCTTGCCATAAGGGAGGATCAGACAGGGAGGGGAGTCAGGTTCATGGAAAAACCCCTTCACGGCTTTTCTCCCTCGTTCTGCACGATAAGTGCAACTCCCTGTCCGCCCCCGAGACACATGGTCGCAAGACCGTAGCGACTGGCCCGGCGCCGCATCTCGTAGATGAGCTTGGTCAGGATCACGCCGCCCGTGGCGCTGATGGGATGTCCAAGGGCGATGGCGCCGCCGTTGACGTTGACCTTCCGAGGGTCCAGACCCAGTTCCCGAATGCAGGCCAGGCTCTGAGATGCAAAGGCCTCGTTCAGTTCCACCAGGTCGATGTCGGCCAGGGTCAATCCGGTCTTTCCGAGGACCTTTCGAGTGGCGTAAATGGGACCGACGCCCATGACTGCTGGTTCGACGCCCACCGAGGCGTATCCCACAATCGAGACCAGGGGGCTAAGGCCCAGCTCCCGGGCCTTAGCCCGGCTGGCCACGATCACACAGGCCGCGCCGTCGTTCATGCCGCTGCTATTCCCCGCAGTCACCGAGCCTCCCTGCCGAAAAACAGGCTTCAGTTTGGCAAGGCCATCCAGGGTAGTTTCGGGCCTCGGATGTTCATCTGTGGTAAACAGGGTTTCTTTGCCCCCCTTTTGGGGAATCGGGACGGGTACAATCTCTTCCCTGAAGATGTCCCGTTGAAGGGCCGTGGCCGCCTTCTCCTGGCTTTCCAGGGCGAATTGGTCCTGATCTTCCCGGCTGACCTGCCAGCGCTCAGCCACGTTTTCAGCAGTCTCGCCCATGGTGTTCCCGCTGATCGGGTCGAACAGGACGAGCTGATCCATGAGCTGGGCATGACCCAGACGCGCCCCCCACCTCCCCGTGGGAATCAGGTAGGCCGCGTTGGACATGTGCTCCACCCCGCCCGCGGCCAGGAGATCCGCGTCTCCCGCCTTGACGGCCTGGGCCGCCAGAAAGACTGTCTTTAAAGACCCGCCACAGGCCTTGGCCACCGTATACTCCGGGACCTCAATCGGAATGCCGGCATCGATGGCAATGGGCCGGGCCATGTTGGGGGGAAGAACACCTGTGCGGTACTGCTGAGAAAAAATGACCTCTTCCACCTGGTCCGGCCGAATGCGAGCCCGCTTCATTGCCGTTTTGAGGACCAGGCCTGCAATGTTCCGGTCGGTCACCGCCCTGAGGGTCCCGCCGAACCTCCCCACCGGCGTGCGTGCCGCGCTTAGAATGACTGCTTCTTCCATATCGATCTCTTTCTATTTCAACAGGTGTGACGTCTCATCAATGGGCATCGGCTGGCCGCAGTCGCTCGCCATTCGGGCCGTAGACATACCACCCCCTGCCGGTCTTTTTTCCCAGGTGCCCGGCCTTGACCTTGCGCCGCAGGAGAAGCGGGGGATACCAGCGGGGGTCGCCGGTCTCCTGATACATGGCCATCATGGCCCCGTAAGTGACATCCAGACCTACCATGTCTCCGGTCTCGAAGATCCCCATGCGACGGCCGGCGGCCAGACGGAGGCCCTTGTCCACGTCTTCCACGGAGGTCACGCCTTCTTCCACCAGGCGCATGGCCTCCATGGTCGAAGGGAAGTTGATTCGGTTGATGACAAATCCGGCCACATCCCGGTGGACCAGGATCGGTTCCTTTCCAATATCGAGCACGAACTGCCTCCCTGCACTAAAGGCCTCATCACTGGTGGACATACCCCGAATCACCTCGACCGCGGCCATCATGGGGACAGGGTTGAAGAAATGGAGGCCCAAAAATCGGTCCGGCCGGGGGACACCGGCTGCCAGTTCCGTAATGGGGATGGCGCTGGTGTTCGTGGCAACCAGGGCATGTTCCGGAATCACGGGGACCAGTCTGGCAAATACGTCGCGCTTTACATCGACATTTTCAAAAACCGCCTCCATCACCATATCGGCGCCCGCCGCGGCCTCGATAGAAGTGGTCGGCGAAATGCGGCCCATGATGTCATCCAGGGTCCCCGTCGCCTTTCCCTTTTCCAGAAGCTTCCCGACAGACCAGGAGATCCCCTTCACAGCCTTGTCCAGGACCTCATGGGAGATGTCCGCCAGGGTCACATGAATGCCGGACTGGGCGCAGA
>Ga0265297_10010786_pt1 | contig 11378 bp, 4 predicted proteins | sample Munlanlwell13791_FD_192502 | JGI IMG/M metagenome (GOLD analysis project Ga0265297, IMG submission 192502) | Leachate microbial communities from a municipal landfill in Southern Ontario, Canada - Leachate well 137-91 | ecosystem: Engineered > Solid waste > Landfill > Unclassified | place...
CAGGGTGTCCGTGGTTTTTACATCCATTCCCGCCAGGGTCTGCGCCAGCCGTATCTCTCCGAGTCGTTCTTCAGGATGGTCAAGGTCGCGGTGGAGTGCGCCGGACAGCATGGAATGACGGTGCATCTTTACGACGAGTATCCGTACCCCAGCGGCGCCGCCGGGGGCGAGGTCGTGCTGGGCAATCCGCATTTCCATGCCACCCGGCTTGTCCAAAAGACGTTCGATGTATCCGGCGGCCCCGTGCGGCTGGCCCTGCCGGAGGGGAAAGTGTTGTGCTGTGTCGCCTGCCCGCTTCAAGACGGACGCGCGCGTTGGCGCGGGCGCATCGACTTGCGCGATTGCGTGGGCATGGTGTTGATGGACAACTCCTACGTTCTGATGGGCCTGACGGCCTATAACCGCAAGCGCTATTTTGCGAGTCATCTCACCCCGATTTTGGAGGCCGATCTGCCGCGCGGGCCCCACCGGATTTTCGTGTCGGTACAGGCCGAGGTGGATCGCCACAAATACTGGGGCCATTTTGTCGATGTTTTGAATCCGACTGCCATCCGTCATTTCCTGGACCTGACCCACGCGCGCTATTACAAGCACCTGGGCGGGAAATTCGGGAAACGCATCCATTCGATCTTTGTCGATGAGACAGCGCCCCATTGGTCCGAACGTTTGCCGTCCGCCTTCCAGGCGGAGTACGGATACGATCTCGCGTCGTCGTTGCCGGCGCTTCAGGACGCTGCGCATCCTGATCATCTCAAGGTCGCCCTGGATCTTCGGCGTCTTCAGTACAAACTCTTCTGCGAGACCTTCGAAAAGCCCATTGCGCGGTGGTGCGGCGCGCATGGTTTGCGCTATTCCGGCGAGAAACCGAGCTTGCGGCTTGCGCAGTTGCGCTACATGGATATTCCGGGCTGTGAGCCCGGGCACACCAAGGCCGGCGCCAAAATGGATTTGCTCCAGCCCTCGATCCGGGGTAATGCCCGCGCTACAGCTTCGGCCGCGTATTTTTACGGGAAAGAGGGGGCGCTGTGCGAATGCGGCCACAGCCTGGGCTGGGCCGCCACACTGCAGGACCTCAAGCTCATTGCGGAAGGCCTGCTCCTGATGGGAATCCGATACCTCGTGCCGCATGGTTTTTTCTACAGCACGCATGCTTTGAAAAAACATGACGCCCCGCCCTCCTTTTTCTTCCAGTCGCCGTATTGGCGGCTCTTTGGACGTCTTTCGGAGCGGGTCGAGCGGATCGGACGTTATTTTGAGGGAACCCATATCGACGCTCAAATCCTGGTGGTGGACCCGGCCTCCGGCCTTCCGGACGAGGCGGACCTGGATGCTTATCGCCGCCTGCTGGATCTTCTGATGGGCGCCCACCTCGATTTCCTTGTGGTGGATACGGATATCCTGGAGTCTGGCCGCATGACCGGCGGACGCGTTCATATCCGCGAAATCGCGGCCGGGCTTGTCCTGGTTCCACCCATGCGCGTGATTGAAAAACCCCTTGACGCATGGCTGGCCGCCTTCGAGAAAGCGGGCGGCACGGTGATCCGCTGCAAACCCGCCTTTGACGACGAACGCCTGACGCGCCGCATCCTGACGACGGCGCAACCCTCGTTGCGCCTGCGGGCGAAGGCGGGCGATGCCGGGCAAGTGCAGGTGGTCGCGCGCACCGATGGCCGCCGCAGGCTCTGGTTCGCGCTCAATACCGGCCGGGCCCGGGTGGACCTGGAGCTTGACGCGGGTTGTCCACTGCGGGAAATCCCGCTCGATGACAACCCGCCGGCGTTGGCGACCGACCAGGCGGGACGGCATACCCGCGCGCTTCAGCCTTTCGAATCCTTCCTGCTGACCTCGGCGGAGCGGGCCGCTCCAACGGCGTCGTTATCGCGCCTTCGCATTCCCGTGCGCGGAGCGATGAAGGTGACGGCGGGGAACCGGAACCTGTTGCGAATGGATGACTGGGAGATGGCTCTGCTCGATGAGCAGGGGTTGCCCATGCAGACGGAGCGGGTATCCGCGATCCCGTTGATCAATCAGTTGGCGCAGGCAAAATTTCGCTATGCGCCGGCGAGCGAGCTGTTTTTCGGCAGCATGCCGGAATTGCGTCTGCCGCCGCTCCACGCGCGCTACCGGTTCTCTTTCCTGAACGCCTATGCGGGGCCGGTACAGCTTGTAATGGAGCCCGGATCGATCGTGGGAGACTGGCGGATTTGCGTGAACGAGCGGGGCGCCATCCGGCCCGCTCAATTCCGCCGCACCGCGGCCCACGTGCGGGGAAGCCTGGGCGTGGACATCGCCCGTTTCCTACGGAAAGGACGGAACGAAATCGTCGTTGCCGTCACGACCGATCGCCCGGATGGCGGTCTTTTGTCGCCCCTCTATCTCGCCGGCGATTTCGGTGTGCGTTGCGAGCCGCTCGGGCTGATCCATCGGCGGGAAAGCGGCGGATTCGAAACCTATGCGCCGAACGGTTTGCCATACTATGCCGGCCTGCTGGAATACGAAACAACGCTCCATTTGAAAGCCGTTCCCGGGGACAGGCTCGTGATGGGGGAACTCGATTTCGGCGTTCCCTTCGAAGAGGCCTGCGAGGTTGCGCTCAACGACGAACCGTGGCAGGCGGTCCCCTGGACGCCGCGCCGCTTTGGCATCCGCTCCGCCGCGATCCGGAAGGGGCCAAACCGTCTGCGCCTCCGTGTCCATACGACGCAGAGCCGCGCCTTCGAGGGCCAGTGGTTCGACAGCAAGCGGCATGCGTACCGGGATGTGCGGACGTCATGACGGACGAAAACAAGCGGATTGCTTGGTGTTTTGAGGGCGGCGCTCCCTTGCCGCCGGGGGCAAAAGGACTTTCCCAAATCTTCGCCTAAGACCGGCGGACTGTTTTACGCCCGCGCGGCGGTCGAGGCCGCCCGCCCTCCAGAAGAATCATCGCGTGAATCTCGATAATGGTTCATGGAGGGCGACGGGCCCCGTCGCCGTACGGGCTTTTTTCAGCGGTGTTGACAGCATCGCCTTGCAGGGTTAAATTGCACGCATAAACACGCATAAACACTTCGCTCGAAATGTCCGAAAAAATGGGGCAAGTCGCGTTTCAAGCGTTTGACCAGGAAGAAACAAGACCACACCCATGAGAATCAAGAGCGCCATGTCATGTGCTGAGTACAGAACCTTATTGGAAACGATGATGTTGCATTTAACCAACCGTGCCCAAGTGATTACACGACATCCGATAATCACACTCTGTGTATTATTCGTATTCATGGGAACACTGCATGCCGCCTTGCCCGTTGATCCGGTGTTCGATCTGGAGGCAATAATGACCGATCCGGCCGGGGTCGTAGTACTCGAAACGGAGGTTGACAACGGTGTGGTGTTCGAAACGATCGAATTTACCAGCCGCATAGTGGACGGGAAGCCGGAACGGATCACGGGCATTTACGCTTACCCTGAAGGCGGGCGATCGTTACCGGCAGTATTTTGGAGCATGGGGGGCATGGCGCCCGCAAACCGGTTTTTCCCCGGCATTTTTGCCCATAAAGGCTATGCCTGCCTGGCAATCACGTTGCCCAATGCGCTCCGGCAATCCTACAATATTCCCTTTGATGCCGCGAATCCGAAAACGGCCAACATGACCCTGCTGGCACGCGATCAGTTGCGCGGCATCACGGTGTTATCGCAACGTCCGCAAGTCAACCCCGATCGTATTGCCGTGGCCGGCGCCTCATACGGCGGCGTTTTTGCGACGCTGATTGCCGGTGTGGATCCGCGCGTCAAGGCCGGATTCTCTTTCTTCGCTGGCGGCAACCATGCGATGGGCGCCAGCCTGCCGCAATTTTTGAATATGAAATCCCGCGATGATGTCAAGGTCTGGAATCAGACTTTCGATGGCGCCTTCCGGCTGAAGAAACGGGCGATCCCGTTTATGTGGGGTGTCGCCTTCAACGATAATTGGTTTTACTTCCCGGCTGTCGTGCAGACATTCATGGACGCGGCCGGCACGGAGAAACGGATTGCCATTCTGCCGCACTGGCAACATGGATTTCTGCCGCATGTTGATCAGGCATTACTCGATTTTCTCGATACGACGCTGACGAAAACTCGCCCAGCCTACAATTCCCCCGGTCCGCTGAAGGTTTTCGCATCGCACGGAAAAACGTATGCCGAATTCAGTTGGACCGGTGATAATACCGTCACCAAAGCGGAAGTCATTGTCAGCTATGGCGAAGCGACGCCCTGGTTGGGGTGGACACAGCGTGCTTGCTTCGTGCTGCCTGCGGTAATAGAAAACGGACGCGCGCGGGCGCGGTTGCCAATTCCCTCGCGCACACTGCCGCTGATAGTATGGGGCAATCTTACTGACGACAAAGGGGTCGTGACCTCGGCGACGCCGCTGACATTGGAGATGGATGCGTTGACAGCCTTGCCGGTAGATGCCAGGGTTGAGTTGAACACCTTCATCGACGGCAATCTGGGTGACGCAGAGCTGGATTTCTACCTTCGGCATCACCAGCCATTGGGCGGCGAGGTGGATCGCCTGGTAAAACATTCCGGCGCCCAATCGTTGCGTTTCAGCCAGACGGATGCAAAGGCGAAAACGGCATCGGCCCTGACCATCCCACGGTTGTTCACTGTGCCCGGGCTGGCGCACCGGCTCAGTGTGTGGGTGCGTGCCGGGAAACCGACCCAGCTGACAGTCACGCTGACCCCGGTGCGTCCGCCAACCATGCGTTGGGAACTTGTCCGCCAACTCGTCGCCAATGACCTGCGCTTGGCGCCGCTGATCCCGAAATGGAACGAGCCGACGCCGCCGCTGACCGCCACGGCGACCGCCGATCTACATTGGCGCAAAGTTACGCTCGATATCCCGGCGCCCGACGCTCCGGTCGAAGGCTACAAACTCGACATTCGTCCAACCGTAGAGACCGGCGCCACCTGGTGGGTTGATACTCTGTGCATGCAACCGGTTTTCCAGTAAACCTACAGCCTACAACTGCCTAGAAAGTATTGGGGTCAACCCTTGATAATTGATATTTAGCTTGCGTTTTGTCATTATCCTGCCCTATTCTGTCGGACATATGGCAAGGAAACTACGAGTTCAATTTGAGGGCGCAATTTACCACGTCACGATTCGGGGAGTGGAGCGGCGGACAATCTTCGACGATAAGGACGACCGCGAGCGTTTTCTGGAGCGTCTGGGAGAGGCGGTCGAGGAATACGGAGTGCGTCTGTATCTATTCTGCCTGATGACGAACCATGCCCACCTCTTGGTTGAGACGCCGCGGGGAAATCTGTCGGCGTTCATGCATAAACTCCAGACGGCGTATACGGTCTATTATAACCTTCGGCACAAGCGGGTGGGGCACCTGATGCAGGGACGCTTCGGGGCCAAGCCAGTCGAAGGCGACGCATACCTGCTCACGCTCAGCCGATATATCCACCTGAATCCAGTATTCGCCGGATCCTTGATGGGGCAGCCATTGGCCGGTCGCCTGGCGGAGTTCCGAGCCTATCCTTGGAGCAGTTATCGCGGATATGCAGGATTGGCGAAGCCCAATGATTTTGTTGATGAAGGGCCGATTTTGGCAATGATGGCGGCGCCGGAGAAGAAACGGCGGCGGGCGTATCGCCGGTTTGTGGAGGCAGGGATTGCGGAGACGGATGATGAGTTTCTGGAGGTGTTGCAGGGATCGGCCTGGGGTATCGGCGGGGGCGAGTTTCAGGAACGTATCCGTGATCTGCACAGCGACATGGCCAACCAGGTAAAGCGGCCGGAGGATGTGTCGTTTCGCCATGCCGTTCGGAAGGTCAGCCCGGAGGCGGTGCTTGGCATAGTGGCCAATACGTTCGGGATGAAATCGGCTGACCTCAGAAAGCGGCGTTACGATTGCGTGGCGCGAGCCGTGGCTGCCCAGATGATGGGCAAGTATGCAGGAATGAATCAGCGTGATATCGGCGGATTGCTGAACATGGGCACCGGTTCAGCGGTTTGCCGGCAGTTGAAACAGCTCCGTGACCGCCGGGGGCGTGGTCCGGATTTGGATGCTCACATAGTAAAAATTGAGTCCGTCCTTGAAAGGTGCAAAGCCCCCTCAATATCAATTATCAAGGGTTGACCCCAATTGCGCCCCGAAAATGCAAAAAGGGTGACTCGATCCCGCGCATCCATGCGGCAGCTTGTCAATTTCAGGAAAAGTCTTATGCGAATTGTCCTGTTGCGCGCCGCCGCGATCCGGGATGGATGGAACCGCCTGCGCCTGCGAGGGCCAGTGGTTCGACAGCAAGCCGGGATGTGCGGGCGCTGTGACGGACGGACAAAACAAGAAGGGAAGACACGGGGGTCCACCTGGAGCCACAGGAGATGTCGCCGGGGCCGAAAGGACTTTTCAGCGGTGTTGACAGCATCGCCTTGCAGGGTTAAATTGCACGCATAAACACGCATAAACACTTCGCTCGAAATGTCCGAAAAAATGAGGCAAGTAGCGTTTCAAGCGCTTGACCAGGAAGGAGCACTCCATGAAATCCCAAGACGTCTTGCCTCACGGTTTGAGCGATTGTCGGGTTGGCAATTCTAATGATATGGTGATTGAGCGCAGAGCCTGGTGCGTTGCGCCAGGTGACGGGCCGGCGTACGCGCGAGAAGTGGTGGATCTGTTGCGTTGGGGGGTGGAACGGGGCATTAACGGCGTTGACATCCACCAGGGAGAAAACCGCGCATCTGCCAACTCCTGGGGACCTCTGTTGGAGGAGGAAGCCTTGCGGCTGGGATTGCCTTTCACCTTTGGCGGCCATGTGCGGCATGCCTTCCCGCACTGGGGTGCGCCGGAGTCCATGTTTGAGCGGCGCCCCGATCTGTTCCGCATGAACGCCGAGGGAAAACGAACGCCGACGGGGAACTTCTGCACGGCAAATCCGGAAGCACTGGGGCGGGCCGTCGGGGAATTGACCAAGCTGCTGGATCGCCATCCTCGCGCCCGCCTGATTCAGGCCTTTCCCGATGACGTTGTCGGCGGGTCGTGGTGCCGCTGCCCGCGATGCCAGGGCCGCTCGCCGACGGACCAGTATGCGACCTTGATCTCGGCGGCGGCCGGAGCGTTGGACGCGCGAATGCCCGGCGTTGAGATGGGGTTTCTGCTCTACCACGACACTTTAACCGGATTGCCGGACAAACCCGTCCTGGCCGATGGAAGCAGGTTTCTTCCGCCGAACGTGTACGCTTTGTACGCTCCGAGGGAACGCTGTTACGCCCACGCGCTCGATGATGACGCCTGCCCGCGCAACCGTCTCTACTGGAAAAGCGCCTTGCGCGCCAAGGAGGTCTTCGACGGCCGTGTCGATGTCTTCGAATACTATGGCGACACGATTCTCTGGCAAAACTTCAACGTGACAATCCCGCACGTGATCGCCGACGATCTGCGCGCCTACAAGAGGCTTGGCGTGCGAGAGGTGCAGGCCCTGGTATTTGGATCCCATTCCATGTGGGCACACGGGCTTAACCTGGCCGTCTTTGCCTGCCTGTCATCGGGGCTGGAGTCTGACACGGACGCGGCGATATCCCGCTACGCGCGCGAGAGATTCGGCGGGAAGATGGAGCGCCGCATGGTGGAGTACTATCTCGCGCTTGAGAAGGCTCAATCCCAGTACCTGGGGTTCTGCCATTATGAAGACGAATGGCTGTGCGACCTGCGCGGGTTTGGCGCCGCCCTTTCCCGAGGCTATGCGGAGCACCGGCAACGGGTCGCCCGCTGCGCAGAACCGTTCCGGGACCTGGCCGAGATGCTCTCGCAGGCGTCCGGCCAGTGCGAAAGCGGCCCATTCCTGGCGAATCTGAAGGCCGAGCAAGCGAGTCTCGAAATCACTCGGATCGGGCTGGAACAACTGGCTCTGCAACTGGCCATCGCCGACGAGAGGATCGTAAGCGAGGGAATCCGCAAGTGGACGGAAGAAGAGACTGCACGGCAGTTGGCCGCCCGGCGGCGGCAGTGGGAGATTGCCCAAACGGTTCCGGTTGAGATTCGAGGACAGGCTTTTGCCGGCCCGCCGCCCTCTGCAACGTAGAACGGGCGCGGCCGCCCGCATTGAGCAGGCAAAAACGTAATTACTCGGAAGGCACAAAGGGGCAGAGGCACAAAGTTTCCGTGATAACATCCAAATATTGTAATCGAATGTCCGCCGCATATCATTTTAAGGTGTTTTATGCCAAGCAAAAAGGTCGTTTTTCTTGCGATTATTTCGCTTTGTGCCTTTGGTGCTCTGTGCCTGTGTGCCTGTCTGAGCAGTTACGCAAAAACAATCACAAATGGGAGACACGCAGTGAAGCTTTCCTCCATTTTCGGCGATAATATGGTTCTTCAGCGAGGCGTCCCGGTTCCCTTGTGGGGCTGGGCCGCGCCCGCCGAAAAAATCGCGGTGACCTTCGCCGGCCAAACCGTCCGCGGCGCCGCAGATGACGCCGGCCAATGGCGGGTTACGCTCGCACCCTTGCAGGCGGGCGGGCCGTTCGAAATGTGCGTTGAAGGCAACGATGCCTCCACCGTGCTGACCAACGTCCTGGTCGGAGAAGTGTGGCTTGCGTCCGGCCAGTCCAATATGCAAGCGCCGATGTCGTGGGTCAATAACGCGGAACAGGAGATTTTTGACGCAAACTTCGACAAAATCCGGCTGTTCACCGTTGCCCAGGCGGCGGTGGTCGAGACCCCGCGGGAAGTGCAGGGGAGTTGGAGCGTTTGTTCGCCCAAGACCGCCGGCAATTTCTCCGCGACGGCCTATTTCTTTGGGCGGGAACTGCACCGGAAACTGGGCGTGCCGGTGGGCTTGATCAATTCCTCGTGGGGCGGCACGCCCGCGGAGTCCTGGACTAGCCGGGAAGGACTCCGGTCTTTGCCGTCGTTCAAGGAGGCCGTGGACAAGTACGAGCGCAACCTGGTGAATTTCGAAAAGGACATGGCGGAATACCAGGCCAAGCTAAAGGCGGGTGAAGTGGAAAAGCATTATCCCGCCGATCCCGGCAACATGGGCTTCGAAAAAGGCTGGGCGGCGCCCGAGACGGATCTCGGCGATTGGGGGACTATCAATGTGCCGTGTTACTGGCAGGGGCAGGGCCTGGATTTCAGCGGGGTGCTCTGGTTCCGGCGGGAGGTCGAGGTTCCGGCGGAGTGGGCCGGGAAAGAGCTTCGCCTGAACCTCTGTCCTTGCGATAAATTCGACACGACCTATTTCAACAATGTCAAGGTCGGCGAGATGGGCCGCGAGAATCCCAATGCCTGGAGCACGCCCCGCGCGTACACGATCCCGGCCGGCGTCGCCAAGCCGGGCCGCAACACCCTGGCGGTGCGCGTGTACTCGCATAGTTACTCCGGCGGGATCATGGGGTCGTCCGCGGACCTGAATCTCGGTCCCGCGGAAGCGCCGGAGTCCGGCCGTATCCGCCTCTCCGGGGCCTGGCGCTACAAAGTCGAGCACAACTTCGGCAAGGTCATTCCCTTCGAACTCCAGCAGCCGCTCGGTCCGGGCCATTCCCATTCCCCCTACAGTCTCTTCAACGGGATGATCGCGCCGTTGATCCCTTACGCGATCCGGGGGGTCATCTGGTATCAGGGCGAGAACAACCGGGCGGAGGCCGGAAAATACCATGCGCTCTTTTCCACCCTGATCGGCAGTTGGCGCAAGGCCTGGCGGCAAGGCGACTTTCCGTTCCTGTTCGTCCAGCTCCCCAATTATCTGCAAACCTCGGACCAACCGGAGGCATCCCAATGGGCGGAACTGCGCGAGGCCCAGTTGATGACACTGCGGACGCCCAACACGGGCATGGCGATCGCCATCGATATCGGGGATGCCGCCGATATTCATCCAAAGAACAAACAGGATGTCGGCAAGCGCCTGGCATTGAACGCGCTGAACCGCGTGTATGGGTTCAAGGACGTTGTGCCGTCCGGCCCTCTTTTTGCGGGGGCCCGCGCTGAGGGAAACGGCATCCGCATTCGTTTTACGTATGCCGAAGGCGGCTTGACGGCGAAAGACGGTCCGCTCAAGGGCTTTGCCGTCGCCGGCGCGGACGGCCGGTTCGTTTGGGCGGAGGCCGTTATCGAGGGTGACACCGTTTTGGTTGTGAGTCCGCAAGTACCGAAGCCCGTTGCCGTGCGCTATGCCTGGGCCAACAATCCGGTCTGCAATCTTTACAACAAGGCCGGTTTGCCGGCCTCGCCTTTCCGGTGGTCAACGCGTTAAAAGTCAGATTAACAATCATAACATAGAAAAACCCGAAGTATTGGGGTCAACCCTTGATAATTGATATTTAGCTTGCGTTTTGTCATTATCCTGCCCTATTCTGTCGGACATATGGCAAGGAAACTACGAGTTCAATTTGAGGGCGCAATTTACCACGTCACGATTCGGGGAGTGGAGCGGCGGACAATCTTCGACGATAAGGACGACCGCGAGCGTTTTCTGGAGCGTCTGGGAGAGGCGGTCGAGGAATACGGAGTGCGTCTGTATCTATTCTGCCTGATGACGAACCATGCCCACCTCTTGGTTGAGACGCCGCGGGGAAATCTGTCGGCGTTCATGCATAAACTCCAGACGGCGTATACGGTCTATTATAACCTTCGGCACAAGCGGGTGGGGCACCTGATGCAGGGACGCTTCGGGGCCAAGCCAGTCGAAGGCGACGCATACCTGCTCACGCTCAGCCGATATATCCACCTGAATCCAGTATTCGCCGGATCCTTGATGGGGCAGCCATTGGCCGGTCGCCTGGCGGAGTTCCGAGCCTATCCTTGGAGCAGTTATCGCGGATATGCAGGATTGGCGAAGCCCAATGATTTTGTTGATGAAGGGCCGATTTTGGCAATGATGGCGGCGCCGGAGAAGAAACGGCGGCGGGCGTATCGCCGGTTTGTGGAGGCAGGGATTGCGGAGACGGATGATGAGTTTCTGGAGGTGTTGCAGGGATCGGCCTGGGGTATCGGCGGGGGCGAGTTTCAGGAACGTATCCGTGATCTGCACAGCGACATGGCCAACCAGGTAAAGCGGCCGGAGGATGTGTCGTTTCGCCATGCCGTTCGGAAGGTCAGCCCGGAGGCGGTGCTTGGCATAGTGGCCAATACGTTCGGGATGAAATCGGCTGACCTCAGAAAGCGGCGTTACGATTGCGTGGCGCGAGCCGTGGCTGCCCAGATGATGGGCAAGTATGCAGGAATGAATCAGCGTGATATCGGCGGATTGCTGAACATGGGCACCGGTTCAGCGGTTTGCCGGCAGTTGAAACAGCTCCGTGATCGCCGGGGGCGTGGTCCGGATTTGGATGCTCACATAGTAAAAATTGAGTCCGCCCTTGAAAGGTGCAAAGCCCCCTCAATATCAATTATCAAGGGTTGACCCCAATT
>Ga0265297_10010787_pt1 | contig 11375 bp, 10 predicted proteins | sample Munlanlwell13791_FD_192502 | JGI IMG/M metagenome (GOLD analysis project Ga0265297, IMG submission 192502) | Leachate microbial communities from a municipal landfill in Southern Ontario, Canada - Leachate well 137-91 | ecosystem: Engineered > Solid waste > Landfill > Unclassified | place...
AAGCACTTTGGATTGTGCTTTTTTTGAGCATTTTAGTCCATTTAACTAGTTAATGTTATTGATTAGTTGTTACAGGATAGCATAATTCGTGATATTCCGCACTCAATTTTGAACGGTCTCTCGGTTTCACCTACTGTAAAATGACGGCGCAGACCAGAGCCCAAGCGAAAGCAGCGAAAATCGCTTCGGAGACAAGGGACATCGAGCGTATCGGATCGTCGGACCACTCGTCCTGGCAGTATCTACTGCTCGGCAAACCAATCACGTATCTCGGAAAGATCGGGCTTGCGCCGTACAAAAAGATGCCCCGTTTCGGCAAGATGAACGAAATGGTGGGAGAGGACAAGCAGGGCAATCTCTGGCTTATCGAACACGACGGTAAAAACATCACACTGATCAGCCCAATGTTGATCGAGGCTCCAGCCCCCTGACAGCGCGACAAGCTGTCACAGGTCGACACCGCCCGCAACACACAGCGGCGGTTTTTTATTTAAGGGTGATTTTTTGATTTATAGATACTTAATATATATTCGATCGTTTAAATAATAAGTATTGTTTGGTTATTAAAGATTTTATTAGATTATTCAGACTTTCCATCACAATTCATCTACTACATCTAGCATCTAGTATATCTAGCAAACACAAATTGTAGAACTAATACATTTTTACTGCTCTCACACAGCGCTAATTTTGGCTGTGGATAACTCATCTTGGCTTCACGCTCAGCCAAAGTTTGACGGCACAACAACTAGTAGAGGAGAATAGTAGAGACAACAATATACAGCACAAATTAATCTAATACTCTCAAATTGACCTAATTGACCTAAACAATTGGGAATTGGACATTTTTTAGAGCAATTAGATTAAATTAGAAATTAGAGATTTGCCCAATGTATTGCACCCAGTGTAAAAAAGGCGACACTAAGGTCATTGACTCAAGAGACGATGAGAAAACAATCCGCCGCAGACGGGAGTGTTTAAAATGCGGTTTTCGCTTTACAACTTATGAAAAAGTTGAAGTTCCGGGAATCCGAGTCGAAAAGCGCGACGGCCGAGTTGAAAATTACGACCGGAGCAAAATCAAAAACGGAATATTAAAATCGGTTGAGAAGCGACCTGTCACCGAAGAAATGGTTTGCGATATATTGGATGATATCGAGCACGAGATTGTCATGCTTGGCAAAAAGATAGTGCCAACAATCATGATCGGCGAAATTGCATCGCGAAAATTACAAAAGATTGATGACGTAGCATATTTACGATTCGTTTCAGTTTACAGATCTTTTTCATCAGCAAAAAGTTTTGAAAGTGAAGCGAAAAAAATATTAGGGAGGAAATAATGGTTGAAAAAGTTGAAGAAAAAAAGGGAAGTGTGAGCGCAGTTTTGTTTGACGAGCCGAAAAAGGAAGAGGTTACTTTGGCCAAAAATGTCGATTTAGAAGATTATGCCGAACCGGCAATTTCCGATAATTCCTATATGGTTTTAGAACGTCGCTATTTGAAAAAGGATGAAAACGGAAAATCGACAGAAACCCCAAAGGATATGTTCCTCCGTGTCGCTTCAACAATTGCTTCAGCCGATGTTAAGTTTGACAAGAAAGCTGATGTGGCTGCACTGACGCGGCGGTTTTATTCGATGATTGCCAATTTTGAATTTATGCCAAATTCGCCAACATTAATGAATGCCGGCAGGGAACTCGGCCAGCTCTCCGCCTGTTTTGTACTTCCGGTCGATGATAACATGGAGGCAATATTTGAATCGGTTAAACACACGGCGCTAATTCACAAGTCTGGCGGCGGAACCGGATTTTCATTTTCCCGACTTCGACCATCCGGCGACCGGGTTAAAAGCACCTCCGGTGTTTCTTCCGGGCCGATTTCTTTTATGCATGCTTTCGATGCGGCAACTGAAACTGTCAAGCAAGGCGGAACACGCCGGGGAGCAAATATGGGTATTCTTCGGGTCGATCACCCCGATATATTGTATTTTATTGATTCCAAGTTAAAAGAAGGGGAATTAGCCAATTTCAATATTTCCGTCGCCATAACCGATAAGTTTATGGATGCGCTGGACAAAGATGAAGAATACGAATTAATTAACCCGAGAGATAAAAAAGTCGCCGGTAAATTAAAAGCCAAAGATGTTTTTGATAAGATCGTCGGCAATGCCTGGCAAAACGGTGAGCCCGGAATTGTGTTTATCGACCGATTGAATAAATATAACCCGACTCCGGAAATAGGTGAAATTGAGAGCACCAATCCCTGTGGGGAACAACCGCTATTACCGTACGAGTCATGTAACCTCGGGTCCATCAATCTCGGAAAGGTGACTAAAACCGAAGGCGAAAAAACGGCTATTGATTGGAATAAGCTTGAGGCGCTTGTAAACGACTCGACCCATTTTCTTGACAACGTCATTGAACTTAATTCCTACCCATTACCGGAGATTGACAAGATGACTAGGGCAAACCGCAAAATAGGACTCGGCGTCATGGGTTTTGCCGATCTGCTAATTAAATTGAAGATTCCTTATAACAGTGAAAAAGCCGTTAGCCTGGCCAAAAAGATCATGAGATTTGTCGACAATCAGTCAAAAGAGATGTCGAGAATTCTAGCCAAAGAGCGCGGGTCATTCCCGAACTTTAAGGGTTCCACATTCGACAAAAAAGGTGAAGAGCCAATCCGCAACGCAACAACAACAACCATTGCCCCAACCGGAACAATCTCAATTATTGCCAATGCTTCATCAGGCATTGAGCCGCTTTTTGCGGTTTGTTATCAACGAAATGTTATGGATAACGACATTTTGATCGAGGTCCAACCGGATTTTGAAAAAATCGCTAAAGACCTAGGGTTTTATTCAGATGATTTAATGAAGAGAATTGCCGCCGCCGGAAATATTCACGATTTTGATGAGATACCGAAAGAGGTGAAAGAGATCTTTATTACCGCACACGATGTCACTCCGGAGCAGCACGTAAACCTACAAGCTGCTTTTCAGGAATATACGGATAATGCGGTCTCGAAAACGGTTAATTTTCCACATGAGGCAACACGCGAAGATATCTATAACGCCTATATTCTGGCCTACAAAACCGGCTGCAAAGGCGTAACGGTCTATCGCGACGGTTCCAGAAGCGAGCAAGTGCTGTCAACCGGAAAAACTTCATCTTCGAAGGGCGATGACGCTCCTGAAACTGAGATCATTTACGAGACGAAAATTAAGCCACGGCCAAGGCCGGAGATTGTCGTCGGCACAACTGAAAAGATCCCGACCGGTCTCGGCGATATGTATATTACCATCAATGAGGACGAAGAGGGGATGTGCGAGCTTTTTGTCAGCCATGGTAAATCAGGAGGCGAAGCCAACGCAATGAACGAGGCCATCGGGAGATTAATTTCAATTGCCCTTCGGTCAAGAGTCGAACCAAAAGTATTATCCAAACATTTAAAGGGTATCCGTGGTTCCAATCCGGTTTGGCAAAATGGTGAATTAATTCTTTCCTGCCCAGACGCAATCGGAAAGGCTATCGACCGTTATGTCGAACGCTCCAAAAAACTAAATCTCGATTTTGATACCAATATTAATCCGACAGTGGTCAAAAAACCGCATTCATCGGCTGAGCAAAGCGAACTTTTATCCGAACTTTGTCCGGACTGCGGTGGGCAAATCGAGTATGAGAGCGGTTGTTACGTTTGCCGCGGCTGCGGATATTCAAAGTGCGGATAAGTTTAAAAGGATGGAATGGATAATAAAGGATTGATTATCGTATATACCGGAAATGGAAAAGGCAAAACCACCGCTGCATTGGGTTTGGCGATAAGATCTGCCGGCTGGGAAAATAAGGTTGCCATAATTCAGTTTATTAAGGGCTACAAGAAAACGGGGGAGTGGAAATTGATTGAAAGATTGCCCGAGATTGATATATACCAAACTTTAGATGATCAGAGCCGGCATATTGGCAAACCGGAAGATAAGCACCTGGAGGCGGTAAAAAGTGCGATGAAATTGGCTAGGGTAATCATTAAAAAAAACAATCACAAAGTTGTAATTCTGGACGAAATAAACAATGCAATAGAGCATGGTCTCGTGGAGGAAGGAGAGATCATGAAACTGATTAAGGAGCGGCCGGTGGAAGTTAGCTTGGTTTTCACCGGCAGAGGAGCACCGGAGTATTTAATCGATCAAGCTGATCTGGTTACGGAAATGCGCGAGATAAAACATCCGTTTACGAAAAAAATCGGAGCAAAAAAGGGGATTGATTACTAAAAAAAATTTCTGTTATAGTTTATAAGCACATCAACAATTTGAAAATTCTTATCTTAGGTAACACGGTCTATTCCGTGGCAGTCCCGCTACTGTGTTTCTGTTCATCTTGAACAGATAAGCCAGAAAACTAAGGTTAGATAAAAATCCTTCGGTCGAAAGGTTGAGTCCCGATGAACATCGGGACGAAATCCCGAGTTCACCTTTGGTGGACGAGGGACCTTGCGGCTTTTCGATTAGCCGCTTTTTATTTCCACTTCGAGTGGAAATAACCCTCCGAAATGAGTTTTCGTTTGCGAGGTCGTAGTCCTCGAAACAAATTCGAGTGTGGGATGGGTAAATCATTAATAAAAAGGAGAATAATGAAAAAAATATTTAAAAGTTTAACATTTCCGGCAATTTCAATTTTAGTAATCTTGATCATTTACGGCGCACTTTCATTGAAAAATCTTGAGAAAACGTCGTTGGCGGCAGGAAAAAATAATTCTCTCGATGATCAAAAAATTGTCCAGTTAGAATCAACACTAAACCAATATCAAAACAAGCTAAATGAAGTTATCGCAGCCAATAATGAACTGACGCAGAAGGTATTAACACTCAAAACTTCCGCTCAACCGCAAGTTATTAAGACGATACAATCTCAACCGGAAAAAATTATTGAGACACAAACTGTCACTCAGATTGTAAATCATGAAGTTGAGAAAAACGAGGCCACGGTCACAATACAAAATGTTGGTTCTTATAAAGTCGCGCTTGAATCGGGAGACAACGCTTTTAGCATACTTAAACGCGCAGCGACCGAACACGGATTCCCGCTGACATATGACACTTACAGTTTTGGCGTCTTTATTACTGGTATCGGCGGCATTGTTCCCAGTGGAAACCAATTTTGGTCGTTTTATTACAACGGCACTTTCAGCAATGTCGGCGCATCCGACCAACCGGTGAAAAAGGGCGACAACACTTTTTGGCAACTATCAACTTTTTAATACAGGAGGAGAATGGCTTTGTTTCTAATTTTGCTTGGATCGCTCTTGCGCATCGCTACCCATTTTCATGATTATGCCCCGCTGGCAGCATTATTTAATTATTTGCCACAGATTCCAAATTTCGCACCAATTGCAGCCCTAGCACTGTTTGGCGGAACATACTTATCTAAAAAATATGCTTTGATTGTTCCGATAATCGCAATGTTGATTGCCGACTATTTCATTGGTTTTTATAATCCGATGGTTTTGGCATCAGTCTATGGCTCATTTATTCTGATCGGACTGATTGGAATCTGGTTGAGGAACAATAAGACACTGCCAAATGTTATCGGCGGAACTCTAACAGGTTCGATAATATTTTTTCTGGTTACCAACCTTGCTGTTTGGCTAGCCCCGCAATTTTATTACCCACACACACTGCAGGGTTTAGTTGACTGCTACGTGATAGCACTGCCATTTTTCCGTAATACAATCACTGGCGACCTATTTTACGTTGGAGCATTTTTTGGCACAATGGAACTGTCAATCCTTGTTGCTAAGAAATATTCTACAAAAAAACGTGTGTCGGTTTCAATTTAACTGCTGCTGATTTGAGAATGATTTTATGCTATAATCTTTTTTGGAGCAGCTAAAAGTTGCTTCCAATATGATTAAAAACACAAAGGAGTAGAGTGTCTGAAAAGAATCTAACGAAAAAAAACTTCGATGAAGTTATAGGGGGAGATAAGCCGGTTTTAGTTGATTTCCATGCGCCTTGGTGCGGTCCTTGTCAAATGATGGGTCCGGTGGTTGATGAATTGGCAAAGGAAACAAAAGATGTAATCGTCGGTAAAGTGAATATTGACGAGGAATCCGAAGTGGCCGAGAAATTTCATGTTATGAGTGTCCCGACATTTTTAATGTTTAAAGAGGGGAAAGTTATAAACCAGATTGTTGGTGCCGTATCAAAGGAAATGTTGGTAGAGATGATTGACAAGGTAAAGTAAGCCACCTGACTTGGCTGTATTGACAAATGTAAATTTGTATGCTATAATGGAGGAGTTGACAATGAGGTATGAAAAAATTGCCTCCGCGTCAAAGCCCTTTAAATGAGGAATCCCTGGAGTTCGCTTCAGGGTTTTCTCTTTCAGGGGCAGATAGTTTCTACTCGTTCCCGACGAAACATCGTCAAGATCGACGCAGCAACGATCGCAGATCACATCACACAAGGAGTGAGAGATCATGCAGACGAAACGCGGGTACGGACTGATGTTGGCTGTTGCCGCTGTGGCAGTTGTTCTGGCCTGGACCGGCCGTTTTACTGGCTGGTTCGACCCCCAGAACATCTTTAGCCTCAGATGGGGCTATCTGGCCCTCGGAACGCTGTTGGCCCTCGGCGCGGTCAAGATCATCGACCGCCGCCGCTGGGTGGTAATCACGCGTAGCCGGTTGGCTCTGCGTGACGCCCAGCGCTCACGGATTCAGCAACGCAAGGACGCTGTGGCTGGCCACATCCTGGCTATGAGTTTGGACAGCATCCAGGAGTCTCTGGGTATCGGGCCTTACACCCCAGAAGACGCCACTACCAAAGCTCCCGCCTCAGCCACTGGCTAGGCACGTCGAGTCGTCCCCCGAACCGTAACTAGTTGTACGCGGTTCGGGGCTTTTTATATATTCATTTGTTCTTCCGATTTAATCCGATCGGACGTATTTAGTAGAGTTTCGCTGCTTCTAATTCTTAGGATTTCTTGTGCTATAATCGATAAGCAATGAAATATCAAGCATTAGAACTTAACTTTGATGGTACAAAACCAGACATTCTGACTGGACTTAACGACGAACAAAAGACAGCAGTAATACACAGGGATGGGCCACTTTTGATCATCGCCGGCGCCGGCACGGGAAAAACTGCCGTCATTACCCGCCGAATTGCTCATATTATTGAACAAAAATGGGCTAAGCCATCGGAAATATTGGCGCTGACATTCACCGACAAGGCGGCGGCGGAAATGGAAATGCGAGTCGATGAACTCGTGCCTTATGGCTATGTGGATACTTGGATTTCCACTTTTCACGCTTTCGGCGACCGGTTCTTGCGCGATTATGCCATTGACCTTGGACTCCCGGCCAATTTTAAAGTTCTAACGGCCATTGAGCAAGCAATATTTATGCGTCAAAACATCTTTGCTTTTGATCTGCAACACTACCGTCCGATCGCTGACCCGCTTTCACATATCAATGAACTTTTAACCCATTTCTCGAGGTTAAAAGATGAGTTGATATCGCCAGAAGAATACGCTCGCTACGCTCAAGATCAAAGATCAAAGATCAAAGATCAAAAAGATAAAGAAGGAACTCAAGAAGCAGAAAAAACAGAAGAATTAGCGAAAGCTTATGCTAGATATCAGGAGCTAATGATCCAATCGGGGAATTTGGATTTCGGTGATCAAATTTATCTTAGCTACAAACTGATAAAAGATAATCAGAAAATATTGGGTGAATGCCGGAAGAAATTTAAGTATATACTTGTCGATGAATTTCAGGATACAAACTACGCTCAAAATGAGCTAGTGAAGCTTTTAGCTGGGGGCGATGGCAATATTACTGTTGTCGGCGATGATGACCAATCGATCTATCGGTTTCGAGGTGCCTCGATCTCAAATATTCTCGATTTCAAAAAATATTTTAAAAATCCGGCAGAAATTGTTTTGACCAGAAATTACCGTTCTACCCAGCAAATTTTAGATGCCTCATATAAATTAATACAAAATAATAACCCGGATCGGCTCGAAATTCAAAACAAGATTAATAAAAAACTTGTCGGCCTGGAACAGGGGCAAGATCCGGAAGTGATATTTTGCACCACACTCTCCAGTGAAGCCGACGAGGCGGCTAAAACTATTAAAAACAAAAAAGAAGAATTGGGTCTCAAAAACAATGATTTTGCAATATTAGTCCGTGCCAACAGCCAAGCAAACCCTTTCATTGAATCTTTGAATTTAGCTGGAATTCCGTCAATTTTTTCCGGTGCTTCCAGCTTGTTTCAACAGCCGGAAATCAAAATGATTATTGCTTTCTTACGTTCGCTGGCTTACACGGACGATAATTTGGCCTTTTACCAATTAGCAACATCGGATATTTATAACATTTCGCATAAAACCCTTTCTGAGCTTTATACTTTGGCTAAAAGGGGTAATAGAAGTTTGCTCGAGCTATCGAAAAACCTGCCCGCAGATGCTGAGCCTCAAGCGATGCAGGCGGGAAATATTGCCAAGAGCGACGATCTGGATATTCTGGCTACCTTAGTTGCTGATATTGAAAAATACCGCGAGCAAAAAAATAGTTCGGCTGGTGAACTGTTATACAATTACCTGAGCGATAAAAAATATCTGAAAAAATTAAATCAAGAGGGGAGTGCGAAAGCCGAGCGAAAGATTGTTAATATTGCCAAGTTTTTTGACCGGATTGCTTCCTTTAACCACGCCAGTCCGGATAAAAGCGTTTTGGCATTTTTAGAAATTTTGGAACTGATTATTTCCGTTGGCGACGAAGTAGTTTCAACTGATATTGACACGGAAATCGATGCGGTAAATATTTTGACAGTTCACTCGGCAAAAGGTTTGGAGTGGCCTGTGGTGTTTATTGTCAATTGCGTTGCCGATCGATTTCCATCGAGAAAAAGACGGGAAGCTCTGCCGATTCCACTCGAATTGATTAAAGAACGTTTGCCAGAAGGGGACTGGCATCTGGAAGAAGAACGGCGGTTGTTTTACGTCGCGGCGACGAGAGCGAAAAAATTACTCTATCTGACGGCAGCAGAGGATTACGGCGGCAAAAGATCAAAAAAACTTTCACAATTTGTATTTGAACTTACCGGTCAATTTGATGCCGAAAAGCTCAAACGCAAAATATCACCGATGGAAAAGATTGAACGGTTTAAAGCGATTGAGAAACAGAGTTTTAATCTTAACAAAAAATTCAGTGAGAAAATTTTACGCCTTTCCCGTCAACAAATAGATGATTATTATTCCTGCCCGAAGAAATTTTACTTCGCCCACATTATCAAAATTCCTCTTTTGGAAAACCAGCAATTGATGTATGGCACGGCAATTCACGCTGCTCTCGATCATTACTTTGCTAGAAAAATCGCCGGAGAGAAATTATCATCGGAGCAATTGCTTTCGGATTATCGAAACGCCTTTCGCAATATTGGTTTTATTTCCAGAGATCAGGAAGAGCTCCGATTCAAGCAGGGAATGGACACACTTTCTAGATTTTATGACGAGGATAGGGCCGATCAAACAACACCGAGCAAGGTTGAAGAAGTTTTTGAATTTCTCGAAGGCAATGTTTGTGTTAAAGGTAGATTCGATCTGATCTACCAAGATGGAAAGTCGGCAGAAATTCGGGATTTCAAAACAACTGACGTCCGCGAACAAAAAGACGCTGATGGTCGTATCAAAAAATCAACGCAAATGATGATCTACGCTCTGGCTTGGAAAAATAAGTATGGCGTTATTCCTAAAACCACTTTATATTTTATTGAACCCAACCTAAAAGGCGAGAGGACATTTTCCGAGACAGATTTATCCAGTACAAAACAGATGATTTCAGAAGTCGAGCAGGGGATTCGTAAAAATGATTTTACCGCTGTTCCTGATAACTTTCAGTGCAAATATTGTCCGTACCGCGACATTTGTCCTGATGCTATTGGTGTTGGTTGACAATTATCTTAGTTTGGACTATAATCATGGAGATAAATTAACTTCAGCTATGCTGATGCCTATCAGTTAGCTGGCGTTAATCTGTCTGACGGTTATCTGCTTACGGCAGATGGTGAACGCCGATGCCACTCGTCTAAGCGCTGCTAATCGCCAGCGCCACGAGTCCAGGACTTTGCTACTTGGCCTATAACCTTCTCAACGCCGGGCTGAGCGCAAAGTCGCACACAGAAGAGGTAGTTGGAACTTGCAACTCCAACTCGCCGGAAGGCAGTTTGGCGACTGCCTGACTTTCCAGCACGTGCTCTTCCAAAGCCCCTGGGGTGTGTGCAAAGGACCGGACCGGCGGTTTACCGGACTCCGGGATCTGAAGGCCTCACAAGCCAACTCTTTTTCCAGCAACCCGCTTCTTCACGAAGCGGAGTTTTTTTAATCAAATATTGACATTTGTGCTCGTTTTGTGTATAAATAATGCATATCGTTGCAATCATTCGCAGAAAGGATCGCAAATGAAAACCGGTTTCCCACCTTGCGAAGGGCTCGGTCCGGAGCTAGTGGCGACATATGTAGCTATTAGGGTAAACGGCTGCCCGCTTGTCGTGTCTGCCGGCGGCAAGAAGTGCTTCACCATGGCATACAGCCAGGGAAGTCTAGTCCTGGCCAGCGAAGACTTCATCTCCGACGCTCTTGAGTTGGTTGACCGGATCGCTTCCGAGATCAACTCAGAACGGCTGGCGGGAGCCGACTGGGCGGCTGTTCGCCAGACATCAGCATCCTTTCGGCGCTGGGTGGATGATATCTACGACCTGTGGCAACAGCGGTAGGAGGCACCCATGACGCGGCAACAGATGAAAAACAAATTGCACCAACGCTTGGCTGCCGCAATTCATGACAGAGACGCTACTGCCGTCAGTTCAGCACTTCAGGACGGCGCTGAGATCGAACGCCGTATCGGCGGGAAGTACCCACTCGTCCTCGCGGTCGAGAACAGCGACATGGGTGTAATCAGCGCCCTGCGCGAATTCGAGATAAGTGAGTACCAATGGGCAGCAGCTTCCGAGGCTGCTGCTGATGCTGACGCAGCCGTTCGCGGTGCGATTGCCAACCGCGACAAGTTCGTCCCGAAACCCCTAATCCAGCCCTGCCGGGCTTTGGGACATCTCAGGCTTATGGCCTGATGATATTCGCCCGCTTCCCCGCATCGGCACAACCCGTGCTGATGGGGAAGCGGGATTTTTTATTTGTGCATCAAATAACCCCCGTAGACTCAGGCGAAGGACGGGCATTCTTGCAACCTACATTAGAGTTCGAAGCTTTACACCAAAGAATTCCTCATAAGGTGACCTGTATCCCAATCGTTTCCTTGGTCTGTGGTTGATTTGATTAACCACTTGTTTTAATTGTTCTGCATTAATATTA
>Ga0265297_10010788_pt1 | contig 11373 bp, 18 predicted proteins | sample Munlanlwell13791_FD_192502 | JGI IMG/M metagenome (GOLD analysis project Ga0265297, IMG submission 192502) | Leachate microbial communities from a municipal landfill in Southern Ontario, Canada - Leachate well 137-91 | ecosystem: Engineered > Solid waste > Landfill > Unclassified | place...
CGCGATCAATCACCTGACAGAGCCATTTAAAAGTCTTCTGGCCATTGTATTCGCTAGGATGGGCTAGGCACTCGCTGACTAAGCGTAGCTTGTTGCTTCCCTCCTTGACTTTGAAATACTCGCCTTTGCCAATGTTATATTTCTTCTCTGCTTCGGCTTGGCTGGCCGAGAAACTAAAATTTGTCATAGTTGTATATTTACTTAATAATTTTTTAGAACGGGGCTTGCTGACTATCTTCTGTATTTATTTTTCTTTTAAACTTTAATTCTGCTAGCCGACCATTTACTTGAAGATAATGTTTGCCATCCAATAGCCTCATCAGGGCATAATATTGATTAAGATTAAGTTTGGATAGCTTTTCGTGGGCGCTTCCGTCATCTACTATCCAGTGGTTGCTGATACTTTCTATCTCGTTCAGCTTATCCACTATTTTTAATAGTTGTTGGAAAGTTGGCCGGAGTGTCTGGCCTAGTTTAAATTTCATTTCATCTTGAATCATATTGCCCTCCCATCTGCTCATCAAGTTTTTCTAAAAGTGGGAGCATATTTTCATTCCACCACTTCATCATCGGACTGGGAGAAGTGGAGCGCAAGATTTCTAAAAACTGGTCTTCAGATTGAGGTTCTGGCTCAATCATTACGTCTATATTTTGCATATTAGTATGGCTAATTGCTAAATTGTTAATTATTTTTTAAATACTGGTGTAATTCATTATGGTGTTTATTACATAACCAGATTATATCTTTGGGATTTTTATAATCAAAATGATGTGATTCAACCTTTTTATTTCCACATATACAACAGGGTTCTTTTTTAATTATCCCATCCTCTGCAAGGTGTCCTGTTTTCCTGCGACACAAATATTTCAATCTAATGTCGTTTATTATTCTCTTCCGGTATTCTTTTCTATATTCTTTATGATATATTTTGTATTCTGGGGTTTGTCTTCTTATCCTTTGGAGTCTATTATGACAACTTTTGCAATAAATATGCAGACCGTCTTTTCGTTGGTTTTGTTTACCAAATAAAGAAACCGGCAATATCTTTTTACATTTTGAGCATTTTTTATTCATAGTTGTTAAAATTCTTTATTAAGGTCAATTCTATCTTCTTCTTCAATCGGGGTGCGCTTGATGGATTTCTCTGTCAGCGCTTCCCAGTGGGTCAGGGTAGTGGTGAAACCACAGTTGTTACAATGTACTTCCTCTCCGTCATAGTATGCTTCGTATGCTTTGCACGAGGGGCAAAATTTGTAGTTCATATTAGTTTTCTTTAGTTGTAAAATATTTCCACAAGTCGGCGCCAAGCTTTTCTTTAATAATCGTGGCTGTCGATACTTTCAGCTCGCCTATATCTTCTTGGCTCATTCTGGCTATATTATAGATAGTGTTAACGTGCAATCCTGTCTTTCTAGCCATACCCTCATAAGTAAAGCCTTCGGCGTTGAGGGAAATTAGGGGGTTTTTCATAGTTTTTCTTTTATTAGTTAATAGTTATCCTCACCTACAATGAAGTATAGCACCGATAAGAAAAACTGTCAACTATAACCTGTGGAAAAGTCCACAGTTGACAAGACCCACAAATAGGCATATACTACATAGTAGATATTTACTGACTACCTAAATACAATAAAAAAATGCCAAAAAGTGGATATAAACAAACAGAAGAGCATAAAAAGAAAATGAGCGAAGCTCTTAAGGGTAGAAAATTAACAGAAGAACATAGAAAAAGAATGAGTGAATCACAGAAAGGAATACCAAAATCGTTTAATAATAATTGGTATAATGGTTTTCCCAAAGGAAGCCACCACACAAAAAAAACAAGAAAAAAAATGCGTCTTGCAAAGTTGGGAATTAAAAAGTCAGTAGAGCACAAGAAGAAAATTAGTGATGCACTTAAGGGAAATAAAAGTCCGAACTGGAAGGGTGGCTTGTCTTTTTTACCTTATGCTGTTGACTGGACACGAAGCCTAAGAATATCAATCAGAGAACGAGATAATTATACTTGTAAAATATGTGGAGAAAAACAGGGGGATAGGGCTCATTCAGTACATCATATAGATTATAATAAGTTAAATTGTAATCCAGATAATCTCATTACTCTTTGTGGAAATTGTCATACAAAAACAAACTATAATAGAAAATATTGGATAAACTATTTTATTCAATAGAAGACTACACAACCTAGCTAAATTTCAATATGCTACTACGAAAAACAATTATAATCCGCCAGTTATCCCGCAATTGCGGGACGGCTTTCGTAGGCCGAGCATAGCTGGCGGATTTTTGTTGTTAAAAAGTTAAAATTATGGAAACCCTAACCCCAATACCTACAACAGAGGAAGAACGCTTGCGCATCAAGCTGGCTTTTGGCGATCTAGTGGCTGTGTCTTATGATAGTTTGCTTAAAATGACCCCCAAGCCTTTTCCTTGGCTGGCCAATAACATCATACCAGAGGAGGCGCTGACCATTATTGCCGGTAAGACTGGCTGTGGTAAGTCTCTTATTGCCTTCTATTTTGCGGACCGCATAAGTAAGGGCAAGGATATACTGAATAATCCGGCGCTCAACACCAAACGAACGAATGTGCTGATAGTAGATCAGGAGATGAATGAGGATGATCATATAGACAGAGCGCACAAAATAGTGCAGGAAGGTGGCAATAATGTGTATGTGATGTATGAGCAAAGCTTCAAAATGGATAATGAGGCAAAGGTAGAGCAATTATTGGATTTTTGTAAGGAGAAAAAAATAGGGCTGATTATCTTTGATACTTTCTCCAAAATTCACCTCAAAGATGAAAATAACAATAGTGAAATGACACAGGTGATGGATAAACTGGTCAATATCTGCCGGACACAACATCTAAGTATTATCGCTATTCATCACTATAATAAGAGTTTGGAGGCCACAGACTTCGCTAAAAGCAGGGGGGCCAGTAGCATTGTGGATAACTGTGCCAGCTTTTTAGAGGTTAAAAGCCAAAAGAATGTGAATGAATTTGGATATGATGTGCTGTCAGTAGGCATAGAACAGCACAAATCACGCCGAAACATCACTATATCGGAGTTTGGTATTGAGGTAATCAATATGCCAGATGGCAAACTTTTATTTGAATATAAGGATAAAATGAGCCAAGCTAATGATATTCTGGAGAAGTATATGACTTTAGTTTTAGGATATATTACTAATCATCCGGGATTACCAAAATCACACATCATAAAGAACTTGAGGGATACCTACAAGAACGACAAGGCAATGACATACGGGATCATAAAAGACTGTATATCATCTCTGTTATTTAAAAAACTGGTGAGAGAAGAGGCTTCAAATAAGAACTCAAAATTGATTTATCCGGTTAATGATATAGAGCAAGAGGAGATTAAATTTTAGATAATCATATGAAAATTTTAAACTTGTATTGTGGTATTGGGGGAAACCGTAAAAATTGGGGCGATGATCACGAGATAACTGCTATTGAGAATGTCCCAGAGATAGCCAAGATTTATCAAGACTTTTTTCCTAATGATAAAGTTATCGTGGCTGATGCTCATCAGTATTTGTTAGACCATTACAAGGAGTTTGATTTTATCTGGAGTTCACCACCTTGTCCAACACATAGCAGATTGAATAAGAGCAACTGTATTGGACTTACTATAAAAAAATATCCTGAAATGTCTTTATACCAAGAGATTATATTTTTACAGAATTGGTTTAAAGGGAAGTGGTGTGTAGAAAATGTCATATCTTATTATCAACCATTGATTATCCCCAGAGAAATAAATAAACACTACTTTTGGACTAATTATTATATAAGGGAAATACCAAAAGAGGATAGGTTACATAATTCAAATGTTATTGAATTAGAAAAGCGCAAAGGATTTGACCTAAAAATATATACTGGTATAGATAAACGCAAAGCATTAAGAAACTGTGTAGAACCAGAAACTGGTTTATGGGTATTTCAAGAAGCATTTAAAGAACACAATAAACTATTCTAATACTACAACACAAAAGCACAAAAAACACCAAATATTTTAAGAAAAAATTGGTGTTTTTATTTTTGCTAATATTAGCAAAATCCTGTTAAACAGACTTGACTGTTCAACAGGAATGTGAGATTGCCTGTTAAACAGTTGGACAGCGTTGGATATATCCAACTGTTCAGCTGTAATATTAGCCAAAAAAGTGCCATTTTCCTGTTTTCTGTTGAATAAGGCAAATCAGTCTGTTGAACACACACACACCCTTAGGGTGTGTTCAGCAGAGATTAGATGTTTAGCAGATATTATTACTAGGATACAAAATATTTTATCTGTCAAGTATTGACAACACTCCAAACTCTTGGTATAATAACTTATGTAACAATTCAAATTATCCAAATGGCAAATGCGTGGCCAAATTACGATTACTAACTCCCGACTGATTTTTAATGGTCGGGTTTTTTTGTTTCCTAGAGCTAGCTTCAACCAATAACCCATTACGTATGGCGTAGTGGGAGTAGAGTGAGTCTATTGGCTCGCTCTAGGAGATAAAAATACTCAAATGAAATTAAAAGATTATATAACCCAAGAAATTGAAAGGGGCAAAAGAGACTTTGATATTGGTGTTGAGCCTGATTTAACAGTAAATGAAAAATCTGGCAACAGGGTTGGGTTTAAAGTCGAAAATGCTATAGACTATAATTAAAACACTTATATGCCAGACTCAACGCCAGCTCCTCGTGATGGTGGAGGCTATGGATCCAAAGCCAGAAGAGGAAAATTAAAGAGCAATAAAAATAACAAACTAAGAGCTTATATTGCTTCTAGCAGAAAAAAGAAGCAAAGGCGAGCGGGAGAATTGGATTGATATGCCAACAATAAATCAAAAAAAGGTGGTAAGGTTGACTTTGGAAAAACTAGGAAATAATGAAATTATCAATAAAGGTGACATTTTGGAAGAGGTTGGATATTCAGAAACTACTACAAAAAATCCACAAACGATTTATGAAAGTGATGGGGTAAAAGAATTATTAGATCCTATTTTAAATAAAATGAAAAAGAAAAGAGATATGGCAATAAATGCCATAACTCAAGACAAAATAGATGCTAGTAAGGCAAAAGAATTAACAGATATTGTTGATACTTTCACTAAAAATATTCAATTATTATCCGGTGGTGATACAGAAAGACAAAAAGTAGTTTTCTTGCCGAGTGAAATTATTAATAAGCATAATTTAAATGGAACTAACACCGGCTCAAATACAGATAGTAAATGATCGGCATAGATTTAGAATAGTTAATTGTGGCCGGAGATTTGGAAAGACAACACTAGCAGCACTTGAAATGATAGGCTTTGGTGTAGCAAATGAAGATGCTAGGGTTCCCTATTACGCACCAACTAGAGATGACGCTAGAGATATTATGTGGTTGATGTTAAATAAGATGGCGGAGGATATTATTGTTGATAAAAATGAGGGCAGACTAGAATTAAAAATAAAAAATAATTTTGAAGGCACTTCATTACTTGCCTTATATGGCTGGGAAGCTGTTCAAGAGAGAAGAAAGGGAGTGGGTGTTAAGAATAAATTTATAGTTTTAGATGAAGTAGCCCAGTATCGTAATTTTTTAGAGGGCTGGCACGAAGTATTGAGACCTACATTAACTGATCTGCGAGGTGAAGCTTTGTTTATCTCTACACCTAGAGGCTTTAATCATTTCTATGATTTATATAATTTAGAGCAGAAAGATAGTGATTATAAATCTTTTCACTTTACTAGTTATGATAATCCTCATCTACCAGTAGATGAGATAAATAAAGCAAAGTTAGAATTAACAGAGGATAGATTCGCTCAAGAGTATTTAGCAGACTTTAGAAAGACGGAAGGACTTGTTTATAAAGAGTTTATTAGAGAAAAACATTTATATGAGGAATTGCCAAAAGAGTTTTCAAAAGTTAAATCATTAGGTGGAATAGACTTTGGATTCACTAATCCAGCGGCGATATTAACAATATTAAAAGACAAAGATTCAAGATATTGGGTTGAAGATGAATGGTATAAAACACAACAGACAGATATACAAATTGCTGACTATGCTTCCGCTCTAAATCTCAACGAATGTTATCCTGATCCTGAAAGTCCTAGTGGTATTGAAGAATTAAAGAGAAAAAATGTAAATATAAGAGAAGTAATAAAGAATAAAGATAGTATTAAAAATGGCATAAATGTAGTCAGAGAATTATTTAAATCAAATAGATTATTTATAAATAAAAGATGTCGTAATCTTATCTGGGAATTAGAGACTTATAGTTATCCCGACAAGAAGGCTGATCATAATGAAGAAGAAAACCCCATTAAAGAGAATGATCACGCTGTTGATGCACTAAGATATCCATTGATGATGGATGTGCAAGCCAAAGAGCATAAAATTGAAGTCTATCACCCCACTAATGTTGGTTATCACTCCTTGCAAAGAGAAAATATTATTACTCAAACTAAAAACAGTCCATCAGTAGTGAGACGAGCTGGTGGTTATCAAAGATACAACTAATATGGCACCACGATTTCAAAAATATTTAACCCCATCCGCTAAAAAGAAAATTGCTATTGAATTTGCTAAAAAATCAGGTGGAGTTGCTGGCAAGGCAACAAGACTAGCGAGCAAGGCTGCAGTTCCTTTGGCTTTGGGGTATGAAGCTTATAATACAGGTAAAAAGGTAACGGAATTTGTTAAGGGGTATAAGGCTCATACAAAAGATATCTCTAAATGGTCAGAACAATCAAATAAAACATCTGATGAATTAAGAGAATTAGTAAAGTCCCGACGTAAAAGTCACCAAACTATCGCTCGGGGATATAAATAAATATTTATGATTGGAGACATACAAAAAAATACTCCCTTATCAGCTTACCAGCCATCTGAAGATGTGTTGAAGTTTACAGCTGAGATGAAAAAGGATTATTCGGCTGGTGTTGATATTTTACAGAGGCCTTGGGTGGAATTGAATGATAGAAGTGTGATTGAAGATACAAATCGTGGGCAAGCAATGTTGAATAGTTATGTAGATACGGCCGTTGAAGATCCTAACGAGGCCTATAAGTGGCGTGGCACTCGTTCAATGGCTAGAAACAAAGGCATAGCAATGCACGCCCAACTTACTGCCGGCTACCTTTTGCCTATGTTTGTGGCACAAAACGAAAATGATGAAGTAGATAAAGATTTTAGCGAAGTGATGAGAGATATTGTGGAGTGGATGGCTAGTCCAATAAACTCTAATTATCAATCATCTTTTTTACAGATAGTCTTTGGAATGGAGTCAAATCCAGTCACCTATTTAGGTGCTGAATACAATGAGGTTTATCAAAAGATAAAAGAGAAAACAGATAATGGCTATGAAGTAAAAGAGGTATTAGATGAAGTATTGTCAGGGTTTCAAGCGCCTATCTGGTCAGCAACTCAAGTTTTAATCACTAATGCCTATGAACGCAATATTCAAAAGCAGAGATGTATTATTAAGCGCCGGTATGTAGAGAAGGCAGAACTAGAAGCTAAATATGGCAAGCACGAGAATTGGGAATTTGTAAAAGATGGCGTGAAGTCAGTATATAGTGACGATGATGGTTTGTTTTATGACATTAAAGACGACGATCATCCACATTTAGTAGCAGAGGAAACATATTTAAATAGGCGAGAAGACACAGAAATTTGCTTGATTAATGGGATATATTTTGGAGATAAAAATCTTGATGATAATCCTATTAGGCACAGAGACAATCGTGGTAATCCTAAATACAATCTCACTCCCTTTGGGTTTAGTCGGATCGGTGAACACTTCTTTTATTACAAGTCAATGATGAATGCAATGGGCTGGGATAATAATCTCTATGATGCAATGAGTGAGGTGGCAATGAATAGAGCATTACTTGAAACAGAAATGCCAATGGCTTATAGTGGCGAGGGCAAGATTGAATCAGATGTGATATTTCCGAATGCTATCGTCAATATGGGTAAAGATGACAAGCTCACTCCACTCTTGCCTGGGAGTAATATGGCTAATATTTTCAACGCCATAAGAGAAACTGCTGACTCAATGACTGAAGGCTCAGTATCAGAAACAATGTCAGGTCAACTCCCACAAGCCTCACAAAAGGCTTATAGTGTAGCCCAAGCCCAAGCTCAAGCTAAAAAGATGATTGGAGCTGTGGGTAAATCTTTAGCTGAGAGTGTCGTGCAATATGGCTCTCTGATGAAAGATATAATCATCAATCACATCACTATTCCACAAGTTGAAGAATTGACTGGCGGAACAATGAAGATGAAGTATAAATCATTCTTCTTGGATAATAAAAATAGTGGTGGTAAGATGACTGATAAGACAATCAAATTTGATGAGACTTTGATAGGCAAAGAGATGACTGACGAGGATAAGAAGTATGAAGAATTAAGAATGCTTGAAGAGAGTGGATATCCTGATGAGAAGAATAGTCTCATTAGAGTTAATCCGGAAATGTTTGCTAAGTTTAATTATCTCTGCAAGGTTGATGTGGAAGAAATGTTTACTAAAAATCAAGAATACTGGCAACCAGTATTGCTTGCCCTAAGAAGAGAGATGCTTAACGATCCGTTTATTGATATGGAAAAACTTGATAGACGTGTAATGTATGAGCATTTTAGAAGCGAGGGTGATAATTATATCAAAGAACAAAGTCAAACCATTCCTGGTGTCCCCAATGCTGTCACGGAACAGATGCAAGGTCGGGGGAGCGAGATGGTAGGACAATACAATAAAAAAACAGCTAATGCTGTTACTGAACCAATATTATAAATTAAAAATAAACTATGTTATACGCAGGATTTGAATGTGTCAATCAAGAGAAACTTGATAGAGCTATTAACGGAGTAAAAAATGGCGCAACTCTAGTTTTTAAAGGAGTTGGAGATGCCGCTACTCCAGAAGAAGTTCTAGCTAATTACGATAAGACTGGCGGACTTATCTTAAAAGATGGTCAAATCGTTAAGACTGGTTCTTTCTATGATTTTGAGAATAAAAAACCTAGGAAAGTTCCTGAAGTTACTTTTTTAGTGGAATTGGATGGCAATAGAGTTGAAGTTAGTGAGGAAGAAGCTAAGGCAGTCAATAAAGCTAAAACTAAGATTAAAGAATTAAAAGCCAAAACAAAAAAGAAAAATGATGAGGAATAATTATGATATTATTCATAGTTAAAAAATTGTTAAACTATCTAAGCAAGGAAGAAAAGCACGAGATCCTGACAATGTCAGTGCGACGCTTCTTTAATGCTATAACAGCTGAGGATATATTAAAAGAAAAAGATGGCCAATGGTTTTATGAGGGTAAGGCGATGAATGAGGCCACTAAAAAGCTTTTAATCTCTCAAGCTGAGGTATTAAAAGAATGGCAACTCTGGAAGATATTACAAGATGATATTCGCTACCAAGCGAATAAAAGAATGTTCTTAGATAGTAAAAATGAGTATGATTTAATAGCGGGGAAAATTTGGTTGACTACGATTGATGCGATTAATACCCGTCTTAAAAAAATGACCACTAAATAGTGGATGCTTAATAGCTAAAATGACCAACTTGATGTCGTTAAACCCAAGATGTCTATATGACTGAAGAAATAAATACGGTTGACACCATGACAACCGAGCCAACTGAAGAAGTTGACGAAACAAAGGTGGATGAGGCGACCGATGAGGAAGCTGTCTCGGACATTGAAAATAAAATTGACTATGAAGCAGAGTTAAAGGAACTACGAGAAGCAAAAGCAAAAGCTGATAAGGCAGCTGCTGATATTGCTTTTAAGCTGCGAGAAGAGAAAAGAAAAGTGACAAGTGGAGATTATGTTGATACTCCAATAGGTACTGAAGAAGATAGGCCAATGACGACTAGAGAGTTTCAACAGTTGATGGCTGAAGAACGTCAGGCAACTCAAAAGATATTGCAAGAAGGCAAAATTGCTGAATTGGCTAGTGCTATTGCTAGTAGTCCGGCCGAGGCTGAACTCATTAAAGAGATTCACAAAAGCCGGATATTCCCAAGTCATCTAACCCTTCAAGAGCAAGTAGAAGAAAGCTATATCATTGCTAATAGGAAGAAGATCTTAGGCGAGAATAGTGAATTAAAAAGAGCATTAAGAGCAAAGAGTAGTGTCTCTAGCAATTCTGCTACTACTCATCAAGATCCTCTTCCTAGCAAAGAGCCACAGTTGGCTCCTGGTGATAAGCAAGCAATTCTTGGTGCTGGATTTTCTTGGAATGCTATCTCTCGCAGGTATGAGAAGAAAATGTCTAATGGCCGAATACTCATAAGAGATTCTAAAACTGGACAAACTCAACTACTCTAATGAATAGTCAAATAATAAATTTTTGATTCGTTGTGCTTATACGCAATGAATATTTTTGCGTATATAACTTGTTTAGAAATTAAATGAAAAATATATGAGAGGAGATTTAAGTGTAATCGGTCTACAATTTACTAGACCAAGAAAAGTAGCAGCTTCTGCGACAAGATTTGAAGCTGGTGAGCCATTATATTCAACCGCAACAATGAGTAGTGGTGTGGCGTCAAGCAATACCTGGGTATTAGCAGCTGCAGATTTCCCAGTTTTAGGAACACACACTTTTGGTGGGGTTGCTCTAAAAGGAGCATTGCCCTATAAGACTGGAACTCTGGTAGCTCAAACAGCAACGTGCGCTTGTCCTGCGCCTATGGCCGGCATTATTAGAGGAAAAGCTAAAACAGCGGCTTCTTACGATACTGCTGCTGAGATTTTAGCTGTTTTGAATGATGCGGTATTGATTGATTATAATTCAACTGGCGCTCCTGATGGCGGCGAACTTTATACTGTTGATGTAGCGGCTGCCGACACTTCGGGCTTTGCTATTGTTGATGGTAATCCAGCCAAAAGCACTTTAGACGTAGAAGTGTATGCCACTGTGTATAGAATTGATCAAGATGTATCATAATTAGCAACTAAATAAACAAATATGAGGGGTGATTTAATCGTTCTTGGCCTTCAATTTTCAAGAAGGCGCAAAGTAGCGGCCTCAGCCACTCGTTTTGAGTTTGGTGAGCCGTTTTATTCTAAAGAAACATACACAACTGGTGCAGCTTCTGATAATGTATTCGTTTTAGCGGCCGAAGATTTTCCAATTCTAGGCACTCATACCTTTGGTGGAGTTGCTATCAAGGGTGCTAATCCTCACAAAACGGGAACTTTGGTAGCCCAGACAGCAATTTGCGCCTGCCCTTTGCCACACGCAGGATTAATTCGTGGTAAAGGCGAAAGTGCAGCTGCCATTGATACTGATGCGGAGATTTTAGGCTTCATAAACGACACAACAACTTTTGATTATAGTGCTGCC
>Ga0265297_10010789_pt1 | contig 11373 bp, 3 predicted proteins | sample Munlanlwell13791_FD_192502 | JGI IMG/M metagenome (GOLD analysis project Ga0265297, IMG submission 192502) | Leachate microbial communities from a municipal landfill in Southern Ontario, Canada - Leachate well 137-91 | ecosystem: Engineered > Solid waste > Landfill > Unclassified | place...
GGGGTCGTGCCAATCGGAATAATAATTCTGATTTTCATTTACGCTTTGATATTTGTATAATCCGATTCGTCTTACTTCCATCAATGTATAATCGATGTCTTGATAATAGGTTGTTTCGCCGTCAATGGTTTTATATCCAGTTGCACTAATTATGTTAGATTTATCAAATGTGTTTAAGTAATAAACTGTTTCTCTAATTATAATACTCAATTCATTACTTGTAAACTCGGCTTCTCTTACTTCTTTGAATATTCTATTTAATGATTCTTTGGCAGGCGCATTATAGAAAAGTTCTGTTTTCAAAGAGGCTTGAAATGTATGTGGTTCGGGTGATTCGGGTGATTCGTCCCCATGTGAACACCTCGAGGTGTTTGCACCGCCCATACCCCCAACACCTAATTTGCCATCTTCGGCGTATACATAACCACAAATACCACTCGGCGGCAAAGCGCCTTTTGTCCCACCAGCGCTTTGCGTTCCGCCAGAGCCACCATAGCCGCTGTGGTAATTGTTTAAGGCTTGTTCGTTTTTGCCCTGACTCCCAGTATAACCGCCGTCGCCACCATGCGGCGGGTGTGTTGATTTGTAAATTTCATACACGTCTCCTGCGGGTGCTAAACCCGTTGTGTCTCTTGATTGCGGCGCGCCGGCACCACCACCGCCGCCTGCGACTAACATTCTGTTTTCTAATTCCGTGCCACCTATTCTTATGTCTGATGCTCCACCGCCAGTCCCGCCGGATGAGTATTTTGAGAACCCTGTAATACCCGCGCCACCAATATAAATATAAACCGTAGTTGTTTCTGATAGAGATAAAGTCGCGCTGACATAAGCGCCTTTCCCACCGGAGCCTTTTAATCCTAAATAATGCAACGGCGTGTTTTCATCATAACTGCTATCACCGCCAGAAGCCCCCCACGCCTCAACAGAGTAATTCCCTGCCGACAACTCAACGCTTGAATTGTTTGTATAAGTAACACCATTTAATACGACTTTGCCGTTTCCGGTGTTGATGCCAGTTTCAAAATGTGCGTTTGACAGGGATGCATGTACATAAGATGAACCACCACCACCACCGCCGCCGGCACCACCACAACAACTCCCAGAACCGCCAGCGCCACCGCCACCACCGTAGTAACCGCCACCGCCACCGCCGCCGCCGCTGGTTCCAACATAATAACCATATGTAGTGTTAACTAATCCCCCGCCGTTAGCCGAAAAAGCAAGAGCAACTTCCGGAAGTTCCGGAAGTTCTCCTGTCAACCCATCATAATATAAAGGATTCTCTAATATTTCTTCCACTTCCGTTTCATCATCTGTTTCAACATCCTCCGGCCAGCCATCATAATTTTCTGAATTATATATCTCTTCATTTATAAGTGTCTGCGAACCGCTTGATAACGCGACTTTTACCCATTTGTGTTTTGGTGGGTGATCCCCATATAACACCAACAAAATATATATATACTTTCTGTTTGTTGAATAGTAAAACGCGCGTGTAGATGCTGTCTCGGTTGCGAGATTAGTGGCATACACAAAAGCGCCACCAACATCATCAAACTCTGTTAATCCGATCGGCGTGTGTATTGCTACACCTTCATCGTCAACAGAAGAATTGATAACATGCCATTTATAATCGGCGTTTTGAACTATTGAGTAACAACGTTGAATTTTTCTATCATAGATAAACGGTCGATAATCATAAATGCTTAATCCTGATCCGGCTATAATATTTGTATCAAAAACTTTATTCAACGTAGCGGTCTGTGTTTCTTCGTTTAATTCTATATAAGCAATATTATAATCATAGCTATAATTCAATGCACATACAATTCCTGTAATCTTTTCGGGTACTGTTATAGCTTGTTCTCGTGGCATTTCTAATAAATAAAACATATTTTCTGAATATAATAAATTTACATTTTGTCCTCTTTTAAATTGTGTAGAAAAACTGCATGGCAATTTTATTTCTACATTTATTTTATGAACCTTAATATGTAGAAATTGCCCTTTTATATCTATTATATTTCCTGTATAAAATTGCTCGTCACTATTTTCTTTTTTTGCCCCGAAAATATATTTCATATATTCTCCTATGTTAAAACCGGTTTTTCATAACAAGTAATATTTGTTGTAAAGTCATTATTTCTATATTTTATTTCTACAGACTCTACTGTACAGCCCCGATTTTTTGTTGAAGTTACTGGTATAACTATTATATCTCCTGGATATAAATCGTAAACTTTATTTAATACAATACTTATTTGTTTCATTTTACTATTTTCCAAGTATAATAAATATTCACAAAAATAATCAAGAGATGTAGTATTACTGTTTTGAATAAGATTACTACTATGAGTATAGACGTAATCTGCATCAGAATTATTTTCATAATAATTTTCTAATAAAGTGTCTTCTCCAAAACTATATACTGTTGCCGTAAATGTTACCTTTTTTAATGATTCTTGATCTCCAAATAAATGCACATATCCTTTTCCGGCTATATGTTCATAATCAGATAATGATGGAACTATAAATTCATCTGCTGTTACAGCATCTACTTCTTCTGATTCTACTACACCTAAATTTATAGATATTCCATGTGGTGCGGCATCTGGTCTTACTGTAACAACTATACTCCCGAAATATTCACCTATATCTAATTCTGATGGCACTGTATCTTCTATAAAAGTTAATTGTTCAAAAGAAATAGTACAATTCATTCCATCTGGCGCATTATGCACAAAATCTAATGAATATGCTGGTGACTCTGTATCGTCTGTATTTTCTATTTGTTCCATTGTTGTATAATTTGCCCCAAAATTTGCTTGTTGCTGTATATTATTTGCAGTAACATTTATTACTAAAGGACTACTTGACTCAATTATCTCGAACTGCCCAGTTAATTTTACACCATCATAATATCTTTGAGCTTTCATACTTACTTTTTTAGATTCAATATGATTAGATGGTATAGATACAACTACATCATTATCTGCAAAATAATTTGGTTTTAACGCGCCTGTTGAAAAAACAATTTGATTTTCTTTTACACACATAAAAGTTCCTAATGCTTGAGAAATTTGTAATATTATTTCCCATATATTTTTATCTATAAATAATGCTTGGGATACCCCTATTAAATCAAAAAAAGAATTTGCACACAAATCTCCTTTTATATATCCTGTAAATTGAATTGAATTTCTATAATAATATAAAATATATGTAATCCAATTCAATATATTTTCTATTGAGAACATTTCATATGATCCCGTTTCTGGATTATACATATTTACTGTTGTTTGCCTATAAGTATCTGTTATTAAGACATCTAATAACTTACATTCCTTTCCCATAGCTGTTAAAGAATCGTTTGATAAATCACTTAAATAGCCATCAAAAGTTATAAGAGAACAACTTAAATGTACTTCTATATTTGGGTTGTTGAGTGGATTAAAATAATCAAATATAGTATCGAATGTTATTACTTCTTCTCCTTCTTCTCCCTCTTCCGTTTCTGTTATACTATCATAATCTTTTGTTCCAACAAAAGTCATTGTTACATCATATAAATTAGGATCAATTGTCTTTTTATAACTCAACGATTCTAATTTGTAGTCTCCGGAAATTGCTTTTGTTTTAAATATAGAATCATCTAATTCACTTAAATTAGGTGTTTCTACATAATCTACTATATCTTTATTATCTATTTCTATATGAAATGTTCCTAACTTTGCCGATTTTGCGTCTTCTAATGCTTCTTTGCTTAGTGCATAATAGTGGCATTTAATTGTTTCTTTTATAAATCTGTTTTGCTGCTTTTCGCTACCATTATTTCCTAATAAATCGGAAACAGAAACTCTTAGCAAAGAAATACTATTATTTGCACGAGAAATTGTAAAAGGAACGTTTACAAATGTATAGTTTCCTATTTCTAAAGTATTATTATATAAACTTTCTTCTTCTGTTTCTTCTTCGGAAACTTCTATTTCTTTTTCTTCTAAAGAAATAGAATAATCAATTTCTTCGGGATTATAAGTCCAATTCATTTTTTACCTACAATCACGGGTGTGTTATTATCCATATAAATAGTAACACCTTCGCCTTTATGTAGCTTACCGAAATATTTAACAGTTATTTCTTTCCCGAAAATAGATACTACAACACTACTTCCTTTTATTTCTTTTACAACACCATTCATAACATTATTCATGATTCTATCACCATACTTTGTGTGTCTCCTGACGGAAGTTCATACCCAATTTTATATGGATAAGGATAAAATGTAATTGTATCTTCTACTGTTGAAGAATTTAATAATTCTTTTTCTGCTCCGACAGAAAAACATTTGAATGGTTCTAAAGTTATAGAACAATCATAATAACCCATAGGTATCATAACCTTTGCAGATAAAGATGATATTGTATAAGGTACATCTGAATCTTCTAAAAATAATACAATCCATTTAAATCCAGCACAAAAACATTCATATAGTGTTGGGGATAATTTGGCTTTTACGGATACACTATTATATTCAACAACACTATCAGATATTTTGAAACTTATTTCATCATCATAGTATGTTGGTATTTTACTGAATATATATGTTTGATCTATTATATCTTCATTGTATATTAGCCCGGTTTTCCAAGTGTACCCAAAACCACTGCTTTGAATGTCATATACAGTAAATTGTGTCGGTATATAAATAAATGGAACATTTCTATAACTCATATTCTACCGCCCGCTGTTCTTATTTCCCACTCCATTCTATCTTTCATTTTATCCATAACTGTTTCTGCCAATTCTTCTGTATCTTGTACTGTAGAATTAACTACTATAGCGCCAGAATCTATTGTAATAGTATAATATTGATTTTCTGTTTTTGATGCAGAACCAGCACCTTTTAATATTGAATTTGTTTCTGATACTCTACTGATTAATGAGTTTGCTAAATTTAAATTAGAAGATAAATAATTATTTAATGATTTTAATACATCATCACTTGAAACACCGCTACCTTCTGATCCGGAATTTCCGCCTACAAATTCTGGGTTTCCATAAAGATGTACTGGTGTTCCATCTGGCAAATAGGTGTCGCCTACATGCTCTTTTCTGTTTCTTTTTTTTGCAGTAACAACATCTTCTGAAAAAGACTGCGTAAGTTCTTGTATTGCTGCTGTGTTTTCTGATAGATATATTTTTAGATTATTTATTTCACCAACAAATATTCCTACCTGATCTACAATTGGTTCTGTAATGCCGCTATCGGAAACTGGAATATAATCCATATTTCTGTTTCCAGATAGTTCATTAGTAATTGGTGGTAATGCTGGCAAATTATTTTTTTTATTTGCTTTATCAAAAGAATCAACTAAATTAGCAATTACTTCTGCAACATTTTCGGCATCTGACAATAAGCTCTCTGTAAGTAAATCTATGTTTGCTTGTTCCGCTGCTGTAATTATACCATCTTTTAGCGCCTCTCCTACCATAAGACCAAGTTTTTCCATCTTTGATTTTAATGCTCCGGCTTCTATAGCGGATTCTATAAGGGCATTTATGATTGAGCTTTTTAGCTTTTCTTTAAAACTTTTTGACGCCTTTCCCCATGCCGTTTCAAAACTCATCGTTTTTATATTTTCTGAAAATTCAGAAAACACGCTTGATAAATCAGATTTTATTATTGAAACATCAAATAATTGAACTGGCTCTATTTCATCTATTATATCTTGAACATCATCTATATCATCAGAAATCCACCCTAAATTTGAAAGTGCCTCTTCTAAAACATCTGTTATTTCGTCTGCGTCTGATATAAGACCATCTAATAAATCGTTTATTAAATCTTCTTCTTCCCAATTTATAATACCATCGGCTATAGCCGTGCCTACTGCCTTTCCAACCTGTTCAAGTTTTTTTGCTAATCCGCTTTGAATAATAACTGCACTTACTAATGCTTGAACAACCGCATTTCGTACGCTATCCCTAAGATTTTTTCTAAAACCACTTAAAGCTGTATCTAAGCTTGTTCCAGACATTAATTCATTGGCAAATGAATTTATAGCGTCATTAAATGCAGCTGACAATCCTTTTGTAACTTCTCCTATAGCTTTAAGCTCATTATATGTTTTAATAAGTCCTTGATAAGCATCTTCATTTTCCTGCGTCCATTCTAAATTAGGACTTAAATCTATTGTTTCTTTTAATTCTATCATTTCTTCTATTGCACTAACTACATTATTTAACTGCTGATCTACATATGCAGAAACGTCTCCAAACGCTTCAAAAGACTCTGCAGCACGTGCATTCTCTTTTTCAAAATTATCTATAATTTCTTTATATTTGTTTTCATATAATTTTTTTAGCTCATCCATTAATTTGTTAAGAATTTCTGTTTTAACTTCTGGTGCATAATTCAATGGATCAGCTTTTTTTAATTCATATATTGCAGAAACAACACCAGAAATTTTATCTTCTGTAGATGGTGTAATTCCAAGTAAAGTCTCTAAATTTTCTGGTGCTTTAAAAGCACTATGAAATATATTATATATATTCTGTACTTCATTAAGATATATTGCAATTTGCCTCTTATAAGCGGCAGTTGCTGCTTCTGCTTTTTTTCGACGTTCTGCCATCCACTCATCAAATGTTTGGTCATCTGAATCATTTGATCCTGATGATGAAGATTGTTGTTGTGCGGCTTGTTGTTCGGATTCTGCCTTGTCTTTCTCTTCTTTTAATCTATGAAGTTCATCAATCATCGCTTGTACTTCTGATCTTGTTTTTTCTCCCGCAATTATAAGCTCATTTATATATTCTTCTAATTTTGATATGGCTATATTATATGCTTCTACGCGTTTATCTGCGAGTTCTAACTCAGAAAATCCAAGTCCTTCATACATTTCAAGCTGTTTTTCTACACCTTCTACAGTCGTTGCCTCAGCTTGTGTATCTTTTAATTCTTTTATTTTATTAGTAACTTTTTCTATATCTTCAACTATTTTAGAAGTATCTAAACCTTTTTCTATTGCTTCATATTTTAATTGTATTAGTTCATTTAAAACTCCTTCGAGGTCAGAAATTGTTGCTTCTATAGCATCCCCTGATTTTCCTAATAACTTATTTAAATCTTTTGCTATATTTTGTTTTAACTCTATATCAATAATAATTTTAGAAACTTTTAAATTTATAAGTAATTGTTTTAGTTCTCTTATTTTGAGTGCTGTTTTTTCTAATTCTTTAAAAGCTTCTTTAGCTTCCTTTGGTAGTTTTGATATAGCATCTTCTTTGTCAAAACCTGTCAAATTTAATATTTTTAATGTTTTTTCTAAACTACCTGTATTTTTAATAAAATCCAATAAGTCTCTATACTTATCTATATAAGAATCTAATTTTAATTCTGCAATTTCAATTTCGGATGAATCTACTACCGCTTTCATATGAATGTTAAAATCTAAGTTACCTTTAAAGCTATTGATAAGATTATCATAGCTTTCTTTTAGTTTAGCGGCTTCTTCCGCTTCTTTTTTTGCTTCTTCTAATTTATTAAGCTCGTCTTTAACACCTAATATTTTTGTTGCAAGATTAGACATTTCTGAGTTTATTTCTGAAGTTCCTAAACCTTCTTTAAGAGCATCTATTTTAGCTTGTTTTAAGCTGTTAAATGCGGATTCAAGAGATGATATTGTTGATTGTAATTTTTCTATGTCTGTTTTTTTAAGCAGGTCGTCCGCAAAAGAGCCAACTTCCAATGATATGCCCATATCTTCTAAAGTTTCTTTAATTTTAGCATTAGATAACTCTTGTTTTAATTCATTTATTTTTTGTATTGTAGCATTTATTTCATTCCTAATTGGGCTTGTATCTAACCTTAATTGTAGACTGGAAACTTTTTCTACTCGATCTGTTATTGCTTGAAGTTGTTCTAAAAAATTAATCAGTTCTTCTGAAGATTCGTTTTCTATTATACCAGCTGTTATTCCGTCTGCTAAAGAACCTTTTAATTCTGCTATTTCTTTTTGTGCTTTTTCTATATTTTCATAATTAATTACTATTTCTCCAAAAGACCCTTCTGCGTATATCGAACTCATTGATTCTTTTAAAGAACCGGCGATTTCGCCAAAACTTCCTCCGAGCTTTTCTCCGAACTCGGATGTTTTCTCAATTAGTGCATCTACTCCTTTTGTAGTCCCATCCAATTCTTTTTTAAAATTTTTCATGTTTTCTTTGTTAGAACGTATAGTTTCACTTTCGAGTGATATTAATTCTTGCAACTTTCCGATCGCTGCTTGAAGTTTTGACTGTGGTATATTCTCCCCTAATATATCACCATATGTTTCTATTTCACGTATTTTTTCATCAAAATCATCTGATATAACACTTATCTTAACTTTTATTTCTAACTGCTTTAACTCATTAAATTGTAATCTTATATTATCAATAGCAGCCTGAACTTCTGCAAGCATTTCATTTTTTGCTTCATCAGAAATATTCATATTTTGTATTTCATATTTCTTTTCAACTAATTCTGTTAATGTATTTTTAACTACACTTATTTGACTTTGTAATTGTGATAATTCATCATCATTAAAAATAATACTTAATTCTGTTTGAATACTTATTTTTTTGCTTGCGGAATCTACTGCTTCTTGTATTTCTGCATAAAATTTAATCTTTAGCATTTCTTCTAATTCTTGTTTAAGCTGTTTTATTTGATTAGATATAGCCTTATAAAGAGGAGAACCCTCTGTGTGTCTTGTAAGCATTTCATTTAATTCAGCTATTTTAGATTTTACGGCATCTATTGATTTGTCAAGCGCTTCTATATCTGATAATCCAAGATTTTCGCGTTCAAGTTGTATTGTACTAAAAATGCTATTTAAATCTATAAAACTATTTTTTAGACTGCTTATATCTTCTTCAAACTTGTTTATATACTCCTGCTGCTTTTCATAATACTCTTTTGCAGCGGTTGATTTGTTATACTCTACTTCTAATTCTTTTATTTGTTTGTTTATTTCTTCTATTTCTTCCGCGGTTTTTGTTCCCTCGCCTTTAGAAGCAACCAAAGCATTTATTTTGGATTCTAAAGCAGAAGTTACAGAAGATTCTACTTCGCTTAATGACTTACCTGTAATTTCACCAACTTCTCTTATAATTCCTATTTCTTTTCTTACTTCATCTAAAGCATTTACAGTCTTTCTAATAGCAGACGCTTGCTTATTCAAGTCATCCGTAAGTGATGAAATAATATCAGAAACAATAGAAGCGTCTTTACCTAATAGTTCTAATTCTACTTTATATTTTGTTAATTCTTCTACTGTTGCACTATAAGCAGATATTATTTTTTCTGCGACTTCTTCTTGTGTATCACCTAAAACCAATGATATTTCATTTATTTTAGATATTTCTATTGTTAACTCATTTAATGCCTTACTTACATTTGTTTTTATATTAAATTCTGTTGTTCCGCCGATTTTTTCTGATAATATTCCTTTTATGGAAGTTCTATATAATTCTAATTCTTCATAGTAAGACTTTACTATACCCGTTTGATGTTGCATCTGATTATTTAATTCTATGATTTGGGTACTAAAGTTTTGTAATACAGATGCTTCTTTACCGCCTGATTCTATATATTTTTGTTTTAATTGTATAACTTCATCTATTGCTTCTGCATATGATAATAACTCGTCTTTTGATTTTTCATATTGAGATTCAAAGGAAGAAACGCCTTTTCCTTCTAATACAGAAATAAAATTTTGTGCATAAGTTGTTGCAGAAGCAAATTCATCTTTTATCGCTTTTATAGATTCAGCAAGCCTAATAAATATATCATTTAATGACTCTATATAAAATAATTTTTTTAGCTCTTTATACATCTGTGTAAATACCGGCGGTACTTCTAAACCGGCATTTTTTAATGTTTTTATACTTTCTATTACTTCTTCTAATGAACTTCTTATTGTATCTACTTTGTTTGCGGAAACTTCTATAGAATCTCCAAAAGCGCCAAAATTAAGCGTTTTGTCTGTTGATAATGAGATACTTAAATTATTAAATGATTTTACATATTCTTTTAAGTCATCATAAATATTTTTTAATTCATTATATTGTGCTTTAGCGGAGTCTATATCTATTATATCACTTACATCTATTGCATTTTCTAATGTTATTCCAGAAAATTTATCTGCTATTGTTTTTGATGATTGTTCATAAAATGAAATAAGTTCTCTTTGCTTTTCTTTTAGCTTATCAGCTATATTTGTATAAGCAATAACATATACATCATCTAATTCTTCGCCATTTTGTATTGCTTCAAGCGCCTTTGCGCTTAAATCAGATAATGCTTTTTCTAATACTTTTATTTGTTCTTCTAATGTTGCTTCGCCAGATATTCCGAGTGCTATATTAACGCTTTCTATATCACTAAGTTTATTAAATGTTTCTAATGCAACAACAGATACTTTTGCTAATTCCTCTTCATAAGCTCTTACTTTTGCTGTAAGCTTATCATAACCTTCTATTAATACTTTTAATACGTCTTGCGCCCCACCGCCAGCGGCTTGATGTTCTTCTACTCTCTTAATTAACCAACCCAATTTTTCTACTTTAGTATTTACAGGGTCTACACTATTCTCTATCTCTTTAAATGCACCTAAAATCTCTGTTCTAAATTTAAATTGTGCGTCTGTTAGACTCAATGACTCTTGTGAAAGATCATTAATTTTACTTTGAAGCGTCTCTGCTTCTTGCGAAAGATCATTAAAAGCAATAGCAATCTCTGCAGCAATAATATCATATTCTTTTAATTTTCCTTTCGAGTCATATATTGTTATTCCGAGGTTTTTAAACTGATTATTTAAAATTTTGCTTTTTTCAATGATATAATCTAAAGAAAATGCAGCTTCAAGCGCACTCATGTCTTTTAATTTTGACTCTTCTTCAATAATTTTTTTGTAACCAATTAATAATTCATCTAAATTTGTGTTTCTATATGCTTTCATTTTATTTAATTCTTCGTTTACTTCTTTAAGTTTATTCCATGTATCTTTTGTTTCAAGTGTTAATTTTAGACGTGATGTTTCTCGTGCACTTTCTCCAATTTTATCTAATTCTTCTGATATTGCTTTTAATATTTCTTCGTCTGAACCATCAATTTTTACTGCCGCTATTTTTGTCTTACTTGATTCTGGTAAATATTTTTCTAGCTCTTTTTGAACACTTAAAAACTCTTCCGCAAACTTAGTGTTGTTTTTCATTGCATTTTCAGATGCTTTATAAGTTGTATATAAATTTACTACTTCTTTTGCTTGCTTAGCAATTTCTTCATTTACTTTAATTGTTTCTTCTTTCTGTTTAGAAATTAAA
>Ga0265297_10010792_pt1 | contig 11371 bp, 18 predicted proteins | sample Munlanlwell13791_FD_192502 | JGI IMG/M metagenome (GOLD analysis project Ga0265297, IMG submission 192502) | Leachate microbial communities from a municipal landfill in Southern Ontario, Canada - Leachate well 137-91 | ecosystem: Engineered > Solid waste > Landfill > Unclassified | place...
ATTGCCGTCTATCGCTTTTGGATTTATAAAGCCGTTGCGCCGGCACTCGATCTGCACTTCTGCAAATTTCTTCAAGAGCGCATCGGGAATTTTCTTTCTGTATTCTTCCCAGTTTCGTGTTTCGCCAGGGATTGACATCCTGGTATTCATCCACCATGAGGTGGCGCAACCTTCCGATGCCGCTTTCCACGCCAGCGGCGTTGCAACGGATCGCTTCCACCACATCTCGGATCATCAATGAGAAATCAATGTATTGATCCGCCCTGAGTCCCTCCCTCATGCGGGTGAGCAAATCGCCGATTTCTTGATCTTCAGCGGCGACTGCGTCAAAGTCCAAAAGCTCGTCATTGGCCGTCTTCCATGCATCCGACGCCTGCTTGATCGTGTCAAAATAGCCGTTGTTCCGCGCACGGGAGCGGAGCCCCTGAAGTCCCAACTGGTAATAGCGCGAAATCAAGTACAGCTTCAGTCGGTTTTCATCAAGCACATCATACTGCCGGTACGTGGCGTCCATGTCGCCCAGCACGTGCTGACAATAGGAGTGGATGGTCCCGATGTACATCGCGCCCATGAGCGTGGGATCGAGTCCTGCGGTCGTAAGGGCTTGGGAAACCCGGCGCTTTATGGACTCGGCCGCCTTCTCGGTGAATGTAAAGGCCACTATTCCTTCCGGTGGTTCGTTCTGAGCGAGCAGTCTTGCGATTCGGTAAGCCAATGTCCTGGACTTACCCGATCCGGCGCATGCCAGACACAAAACTTCGTGGGCGCCATCCGTCGTCGCAGCGTATTGCTGCGGCGTCAACTCGTTCCTCAAGACCCGGTCTATGCTCATGTGAATTCCGTCCCTCTTTTGAATGGTCACGTACCGGTTAGGTTCCACAGGATCCGTTTGATGCATCTGCCGTGTGCCTTTATAAACGGCGGAGGCAGCGCGTTCCCTATCATCAAGGCTACAGCCGTCTTATTATGGGGGATCGGAAACTTGTATCGCCGGGAAAACCCTTGAAGCAACGCCGCCTCCCGCATGGTGATCGCTCGGTTCTCCTCCGGATGCAGGAACCTACCCTTGGACGGGTTGAAGCACCCGCTGGTAATCGTCGGCGATACGTTGTTCCAGGCCATACGTCCGTAAACATCTTTGAAGCCGCTGCACCGCTTGTGGCAATCGAGCTGGAATTTCTCCGGTAGATCCCTGCGGCTTCCGCCGTTTTTCGGGATAAGCCGTATAATCTCCATAATTTTCGGGGTCCTGTTTTCGGTCATATCATGTATGGGATCCCCGCTTTGTCCCGCCTTCGGCAGACCGCCAATGGCTCCCTTGACTGTCTTCTTTCTTCCACTCTTTTCGGCGAACGGAATAGTCATGCCCATACCGGCCAGGTATATCAGCCGGCGCCTTCGTTGCGGTACACCATAATCGGCTGCATTCAAAATGCGATGTTCTCCCCGGTAGCCGAGTTTTTTCAAGTTCCCGCAGAAAGACTTGAATCTATCATCGTCCGCAAGCCCGGGCACGTTTTCCATCATTATAGCCCGTGGGCGGAAGGCCTCCACAAAACGTTCGAATTCCTTCAGCAGGTCGTTTCGGGGGTCATCGACCCGGACGGCGCCGTTCAGGGTCCGCATGGTCGAGAAACCCTGACATGGTGGACAACCGGCCAAGAGATCGATTCCTCTCTCTTTTAAGTCTAATTCATTCAGCAGTTCGGCCGGATCAAGTTCCCTGATGTCAATTTCCCACACCTTGACTTCGGGATGGTTTGCCTTGTATACCTCAACAGACAGTGGATCAAGATCGACAGCGCCCAAGACTTGGAATCCGGCTTCCTTCAGCCCCTCCGTCAGTCCGCCGCATCCGCAGAAGAGATCGACGGCTATCGGCTTTTTCCCTTGGGAAGGTCTACGGCTTTTCACCTTGATTGAGTTACTCAGAAACCCCTTTTGATCGAGCTTTTGATCAGGACCTCTCTCCTTTGCGATTGCTATCGACGATCGGGCGTCACCGGCGGATCGGCGGCGGTCCCGGGGAATACCTGTCTGTATCCTCTTTCCATCCGTTCCGTGCCGCATTCGTCACATCTCCAGAGTTTTCAGCACGGCCCTGTCGACATCGCCATAAAACACCACATCGAGGCGCTCGATCACATCCTCCGGCAGTCCGGCGAACTGCGCCTTGTTGGAAACAGGGACCAAAGCTCGTACGGCCACCGCCTTTATTTCTGCCAGCATTTCTTTGGCTCCTTCAGTTTCCGCATTTTAAGAACATGCGGCTTATATTCTCCGCGCTCCATCGCGCTTCTGATTCTGCATTCTCTGTCGCAAAGGGTGCATAAATCCTCTGTCATTTCTCCGTAAGTGCGGATCTGGGCAAATATGAGATTGCCGTCTATCGCTTTTGGATTTATAAAGCCGTTGCGCCGGCACTCGATCTGCACTTCTGCAAATTTCTTCAAGAGCGCATCGGGAATTTTCTTTCTGTATTCTTCCCAGTTTCGTGTTTCGCCACCCTTTTGATACGCTGCCAAATGTCCCACGATCGCATCATAATCCGCCTGATTCAAAATCCGGCGCATCGTCTCCATAGGCATCTCTTCCGGCTTTATCAGCGGCTTTAAGGCTCTCGTAATAGCGTCTGTTGATTTCGTCAGCGTCGCGCTCTTGTTCAGTCGATAAACCCTGTTGACCGCCTTTGTTTCTCCAACTTGGGTTAAACCCTCCATTGGCGTTTCCTCCATTTCCCTTCGCTCTATCCTGCGCCCGAATCATCCAGTTAGTCAGGAACCTACTCCAATTCGATTTCCGTAACTTTGGGTTGGACAATGCCCACGCTTCGGCTTTCGCCAATTCTGAAGCGATTGATATAGCGGGAGCGATCAGCTCCCATTTTTGAATCAGGGCGGGAGGAATGTTGATAAATTTGTCTTCCGAAAACTCAATTTTTCTTTTAATTATATTTTCTTTTTTCTTTGAAGATGGAGATGAAGTAGAAGATGTACCCGTTACTTTTTCGTTACCTTCGGCGTTACTTTTCGCGTTACTCTTAAATTTGGCCTGTCTTAAAGCATTATTATTGCGCTCTTTTTCATCTCTAATCATGCGCCTGTTTTGAACCGTTACTTTTCCGTTACTCTCCGTTACCGATGCAAAATTTAAACGATTATTTTCATCTAAAAAATTTGAAAATTCACTTTCAAGAGATCCTATCAACCGGCAAAATTCTTGCACCGTTCCGGTCAGTTCCCCGCGTTTCGGCGACTCCCACATATAACACAGCAAATCAATCCAAATGCCCTTGCTGGCATGAGAAGCCATTTTAAGCTGCGGATCGCTTAACCAATCCTTGATGTAAAATTGAAACGCCGGCGCTTTCGCCATCCCCGCCCCTCGATCCCGTTAAAAGTCAGCCCTTCTTCCTCTTCCTGTACTCCGGACACTTCCCATTGCAAACCTGCACGGGCTTCCGGCAAGTGTCGTACTTTTCGCAGTCGGTTTTCATTTGGACTACCTCCAACCGTTAGCGATTAGGAGGGCGTACTTTGTGCGGTCTTTCGGATTGTCCGCATCAAGCCACTTCCGATAAAATGATTTTGCATTATCAACGCAATGGTGCCGGATGCCGTCTCCGAACACGACAGGGCAAGAACGGTTGCATAGTTCATAGGCGAAACAGAGGCTCTCAATTTCTGGACAGCCATACCCGAGACTTTCTATTGTTTCCCATCCCGGCCATTCATCTTTCGTTTTCTCTGGATGCTTCGCAAGCCAGGTCCACAACGCAATGTGATTTTCTTTCAGGGGCAAACTGAATTTCCTATGTTTCCTCCTTATAATGCTCATCATCCCTCCTCCTTACACCTTCTTGTCCTGCTCGGTTAGTTCGTCGGTCATGGCTGCTCCTCGTAAATCCATTGACGAGCTATTTCGCATAGAGCAACAAAAACAGCGTCCTTATCTCTTTCTAGCTGGTTCAGTTGAGCATACGGAACCAAGTCGGGGTGTATCCGCTGTTCCCTGTCGTACTTTTCTCCGTACCGCCAACCCATTTCAAGATATTGCTGCATCCAACTCCCGTGCAATTCTTCGGGGGAAGATGAACGGTATTCGCCGCATTGCCTTTCGATTACCCTCAAAAATTGCTCCCTGAAATCCTGTTCGCGTTCGCGCCATGCAACCGGAACAATCGGAGCCTGCGATGCAATAGCGGCAAGTCTCGCGCCTTCATAAACAAATTCTGCCCGTCTCTCTGTTAAGTCGTTCATCCCTGCTCCTCCTTCACGACCTGTTCTATCGCCTGCTTCCTATTCCTATTCTTGAGATGCTTTTCTGCTACGTTCCGTGCCCACCGAAAATCTTCTCCCGTTATTTCTCCTAGAGGCTTCAAAACCAAAAGCACTTGCCATTGCGTCAATTCTCCAGCCGCCAAGACATTGAGCGCATCGGGAACAAGCTTCAGCCTCTCCCGCGCCTCTGCCAGCTCCCGCTTCAGTTCGGCGTTTTCCCGTTCAAGTTGCTCGGCGCGGTGTTCGGCATCATCCCTTTCTTTGTTTAATCACAGAAATATGCTGGTAGGTGTTTGAAATTGCTCGGTCGCAAATCCCTTGTATTTCGGTCAGGGATTCATGAGTTTCTAGTGTTCTAGATTTGATGCGCTTGAACTCATCCACCATCAGGTCGATGTGATCTTGCGCTGCCGCCAGCTCTCCCCGCAGCCTGTCCCGCTCGGCGGCGAGGGCGGAGAGTTGGGCTATAATTGTCAGTCCAGCATTTGGCGTCATCAGCAGCCCCGTCTCCGCAGAGAATGATGCGGCGTCCATATCGCCATCGACAAACCGTATGGCGTCGATTTCCGCCTGCATACTTTTCAAAATGTCCTCAATCCTGTCCATCGGCGTCCTCCTTCCTCCGAAATTCAATCCTCCACACCCACGGGTTTTTCTCCCATGCGCCCTTGCCGTTGATGGAGTCCCAAAGCTCGGCAAACCATTGTCTTGGCGGCTTTCCGACTGTCTTCAAGAGTTTTGCCGCCATCATGCACGGAATAGGACTTTCGCGGATTTCCTTGAAAACCTGTTCGTCGTTTCCCGTTTTGATAGACTCGGCAAGCCATCCCTCTTTGATGCACTCTCGCGCCGTTATTTCCTGAAGCTTCTCAACTCTGACGCTGATGATTTCCAAGGTGAGTCTTGACGCCCATCGGGGCATATGGATTGAAGGTTTCCATACACATCCACCTCGTAAATACGGATGGTTGCATCGCTCAAGGTCAGCCCTATAAAGCAATCCGACATCCGTCTTATCTGCCCACGTTTCCCGCACCCAGAGAACATCTCCCGGCTGTCCGAAGGGGCATTTAATCGCCTCGCTCTCAATCAGCCCGTTTCGCAGCATGCAAAAGCCGGCTTGATTAGGCACGTTCGCGCCCACAATAATTTCATCCTGCCATTCGACGGATGTTACGCCGCTGTGCGGTTGCGGTTTGAAAATCCTCCGCGTGACCGTCTTTCTGCCGTCCAGAATAGCGCGTACCATTGCGCCGCTGAATAGAATGGGGCGTTCGGTCATGTTTTCACCTTCCCTAGCCAATCCTCAAAATCGGCTAATCTCATTATTGCCAAATCGTCTTTGTGCCGCTGCCCGGTAACGTGGACTAGCAGAAGCGGAGTCTTGCCTTCGGGAGCGTTAGAGATGCATTGCTCCATCCAATTCGTAGCGACGAAAGCCTTCCGCTTCTTGCACTCGATACTGAACAGAGGATGCTCTATGTCCTGGCCTTCAATCGTGCCTACCGACTTGCCGCCCATTCTCTTGGCAATCGTTGATTGATATGCGCGGCCAGCTTTTTTATTTGAATTGATGCTCACGTTTTGCCCCTCATCCTTAAAGTTTTCCTTTCAGGTATGGCAACGAATGTTGACGTTTGCTTTTGCCGCCTCTGACGCGCCTTTTCGGCCCTGTATGCCTGTTGATAAGTCTCATGCGCCCTGATCCGGCATTCGTCGGAACAACGCTTTTGGTTCGGAAGCCAATGAAGGAAAAGCCGCCCGCAGACGTCGCAATTCTCGACCGGCGCCGCCAGGATCATCCGCAAAAGTCGGAAGTCGTTTGTGCATTCGGGCGAGCATCGTTTCTGTTTGTCCGTTTTCGGCACGAATAAATGGCCGCAGAGGTCGCAACGCCTGAGTCTGCGGGTCAACGCCCATCCCCCGAAAGTTTTGCGCCTTCTCCGCGCCACCTGCGCCTCCTGTCGGCAAAGAAGAGAGGCGTAGAGCGGGTGAGAGCCGCGCTTTGCCGGTCTGACAGGTTTTCCGCATCCGCAAAGGCAGGTCATGATAAATACTCCATTGCTACTTTGATGAATTCCGCTGCTTGCGGCGGGACGATCGCGTTACCCGCGCCCCGCAGGACGCCCACTCTGTTGGGAAAGCCTGAAGCCAGAGGGAAAATTCCGGCATTAATTCCCGCAGCCATTGAGCCGCGAATAAGTCCTGTCCACAGAGGGACAAGAGGGGTAAAAAAATTTAGAAACACATCTTGACCGCCTTCGCGTGGAAAGCGGCCAAATCTGCCTCTAAGCGATGATCCGCATGTCCGGCAACCGTTCAGCCAACCATGCCTTGATTGACTGAATAGCCGCCAGTTTCCAGCGCATTCCGTCAGCCAAGAACAGACCGCACAATGGAGCTTCGCCCTGCCCTGATCTCGCCCGCAGGATGAACGTCGATGTCGGCTGTTCCACCTCAAGAAAAGTGCGGTAGGGCCTGAGCGTGACCGGATTTGGAAGAGGGACTTCCTGCGCGAGAGAAACGCCCGCTTTCGCCGTTACGGACTGAGCGATGCCGTTGTCCCCGAAATTCTTCACTTCCTTGTCTTTGATGTTGCCGACAACTTTCAAGACGGCTTCGACGGCTTCATCTCTGACGAACTGAGATTGCAGGCCAATGATGAACGTCTCCACATCCATGAAGTGGCTGAATCGGAAGGGCTGATCTTCGGCGATGGGACTTGCTTTGATGTAGCATTCGCGGTCTTTGTAATCTTCATCAAATGCCGCGATTAAGGAGACCTCGTTTGCATTGACGACATGAACGGCAAGAAGCGCGTCTTCCAGCGGGTCTAAATCTCCCTTGATGTAGTCCACGAATCCGGTCAAAGTATGGATAGCGAGAACGGAAACGCGGGGCGGTTTGACGAGATTCAGCGGCTTTGACGAGTATTCTAAGCCTCCGCTCTGAATGATCTCCGGCCTGCTGAGTTCCAGAATCTTTTCTATTGCGGCCTTAATCATAAAGCCTTCCTTTCCCCGAGATTGTAAACTTTCTTCTCGGCCTCGCCTTTTTCATCCGGCAAAAGGGGCAGCTGATTCTTGCCCTTCTCGACGGCGATCCCGGCGCCGCTGTTGTCTTTCCCCATGAACACGGTTGTTTTGAACGCCGTAATGGGTACGATTTTCGCGCTTACATCGACGGCCAGATTTCCAATCTGCCGATCATCGTTGGGCGTAATGGTAACTTTGAGCGTGACGCTTCGCGCTTTCTTCGCGTCCGTGTTCACGTCCTGAATGTTGTTTAAAACTTCTTGGAGGGCTAAATCGAACCGCTCGATTGCCGCGCCGTCTCCAAGATTCTCCAGAGACAACCTTACTTCTTCCATCTAAAACCTCCTTTCTTTGGATTTAACTCCTATTTTCCTGCTATGTTTTTAGGGGCGATTCGTGACACCTGTTGCAAAAATTTTTAGCTAAATTAGAACGGCGGATCTCCGAAGCAAACGTGATTCTCTTCCTCGTCCTCGTACAGATTCCCTTCCCTTCTGTTTCGCTCCGCTTCGAACCTCTGATCTGCAATCGCCTTGATCTGGCTGATTTCGAATCGGTCAAAAGGGACAGGGGCGATATTCTCAGCCGCCGCCTTTGCAATCTCTTCGCTCGTCAGAGTGATGGCGTAAATTGCTCCCTGCCCGTATAGCTTTGTAAAGGCTGGACTTTTCGGAGTAGCGGGAGCGTCGACGCGCACAAAAGAGCATCCGCCGATTGTCGCTTCCGTGACTCTTCCGGCGATTCGCTGATGTCCGAAAAGTTCTATTACAGCCCACTCTTCAAATTTCTCTTGCATCGTTTCTCCTTTCGCCTACGTGGTTGCTATTTGTCCCATGCTGGACAGCCGTTTCTCTTTTCGCATTTGTCGCAATATGCTTTTGTAAAGGTAGCATCGGGCTTATCAGGACAAGGAGTGGGGGCCATTGCGCTGGGGTCTTCGGATTTTTTCGCTTTCGCCCTTTCCTGCTTCTGAAATGCCTCAAAATATTTCCAGAAATTCTTCAGGTTCTTTTCGCTCTTCGCCGCTTCGATCTTCACGGCCTCAGCGGCAACTCCGTTGCCTTCCGCGTTTTTGGCAAGGAAGGCTTCGAGGATTGCATGGTCCGCGTCTTTCGGGATGCTGGCCTGAAAAGTCCTGATAAGTTCCTCGTCCGTCGGCTCGGCCTCGATGATCGTTTCATCGTCGCCCATGTTCAAAAGATCGTCCTGAGACTCGCCGGCCATCGCCCTGTCTTCGAGCGCGACCGCCCTCTGGAATTCGACGGAGAGAGGCGCGAGCTTCGCATGACGCTTGATAACCGTCTTTTTCGCCATTTCCGCATAGTCCGTAACCCATGGACCGTCATTCGCCGCCCTTGATCTTTTTCTTATCCTGTCGATTTCCGCCTTGCCCATGTAGTCATATGAATATGAGCCGTCCTTGTATTTGAAAATGACGTACGCGCCTTTGAATGCTCCCCGCGGATCTTTCGCTTCCAGCTCCTTCTCGCTCGGTTCGTAGGGAATGTGCTCGAGCTTTTCTTCGATTCCGTACTGAAGCTGAAAGTGATCTTTCTCGTAAACGGCTTGAGCGGAAACGCTCTGCACTTCTCCGGACCTACGCGCCAAGGAAATATAGCCGCGATAACCGGGGATGAGAGTGCAGACGTCGCCGTAAGGAATAAGGTATGCCTGTCCAAGAAACTGATCGGGCTCAAGACCGAGCTGAGCGCAAGTCATGATGCAGGCAAGGAGTGATTTAGGGGTGCAGTCGAGAAGCTTCGGCGTCCGCTGAATGCTCGTCATTGCGACTCGCAAAAGACGATCAGCGGTTAAGTGTTTCGGCAGCGCCATTTCCAACTGGCGCCTTGATTGATCGAGAAGCTTTCTAATGTTCGCCGCCTTCTGGACGGCAGGCAGATTTTGAGTCGCCATAAGCATTAACCTCCTTATTTGTAATTCATTTGCATGTCTTCGTAGATCCTCACGCCCGCCATTTCGCGCACTCCCATTCGGACGGCCTCGCGGATCTTCTTCGGGTCCGGGGAGCAATACTCTCGGGGGACCTGTGCGGGGTCCAGAATTTCGAATGTCCAGGGCTTCTTTGTGAAGGCAAGCGTTCCCTCGTCCGTCCGGACCTTTGTTTCCGCAACGGGAATTGTCGGGGCAAGGACGGTAGGCGCCTGGATTTCGTTTTTCTTCGCTTCCTCTTCAGCCTTCTTCCTTGCGGCTTCAATCTCCGCTTCGGATGCCTGTCTTGCCTTCGCTTCTTCTTCAGCCTTCCGGGCGGCTTCTTCCCGGGCAAGCCGGTTTTTCTCTTCGGCTTCGGCGTTCAATTTCCGCTGCAGTTCTTCAGCGGCCTCCTTTGCCTTCCTCTCTTGCTCGCGCCGTTCAAGCTCGATCTTTGCCATGTACTGCTTTATTTTCGGGTCCGCAGCCGATACGATCTTTTGAAACTTTTCCGTCAATCCGCTGGCAAAAGCATTGAGTGAATCAAGAAAGCCTTTTGCCTCTTTGTATTCCCGAAGGGCTTTCTTTTTGGCGTCGATTTCTTTGATGGCCTTTTTCGCCAGGCCGACAAGAGCGACGGCGTCCTTCTGCGTTTCGGCGCTGTCCACTGTGAGAGACTGCGCCTCTTTGATTTTACCGTCGACGATCGAAGAGAATTCTTCGAATGACGGCTTGACCACGACGAGCGACAAGACGGTCCCAGATGCGATAACTTCCTTCGCCGTCTCATATTCGGCGTCCACAATTTCGTCCTCTCTGTTCGGGCCGAGAGCCGCCCCAAAATCCATTTCCATTCATTGCTCCTATGAATTAAAAAACCTGTGTACGTTCAAAGCCTGAAGGAAATAATTAAAGTCCTCCAAATAGCTTTCCGTGTATAAGTCCATTTTTGGCGTTTTGCCTTCAGGGTGAAGCCGCAAGGATGCAGGGATAATGATGCTTTCGGGAATCTCGGGGAAGCGTTTAACAACCAAGTGTTTATAAGCGGCGAGCTGAAGGCGCCATGATTTGTTTTTTGTGATCGGCGTTTTGAGATCGATAAGAAAATAAGCGGCCCCGTCTTTACAGAAGAGATCCACTTGTCCGCTGCATCCTAAATTTATATCGACAAGCCTTTCTTCTGAAAAAATGACTTCCTCGCAGCGCGAGTGAAACCACTTTTGAAAGCTTTCAACATACCCGGCGCACTCATCGGGAATGCTGAGAGCGGGAATCCCTCGGGCGATCTTGAGCAAACAGGCATCATGTACAGCCGTTCCTCTTTCACCGGCCAAAGCGAGGCGTTCAGGAGGAACATGCGAGAAGTCTTGATATTTGCCGAGAACTTCCGTGACTGAATAAATCATCTTATCCCGCCTTCTTAACCAACTGCCTTTTCGCCTCATCCACGGTCTCATGCCCGCCCGCCCTGTCCGAGCTTCCGTCCTCGTAGTAAACGCTTGCCTCGTACTCTATCGCCGTCGAGCCGTCCTGATAGGTGTAGCAGTCAACCGTTATATGGACGGTGCCATCGAAATGCTTTTGCAATTCTTGAATGTGGGCGTAGAGAAGGGCGTTGAGGTCCATTTATACCTCCGGCTTTCCGGCTAGGCCGCAGAAACCGGCGGGCGGCAATAAGTCTGCCGCTTCCTCTTCAGTCAGAAACATATCTATTTCCTTTCTTTCGGTTCAAACAGTCCATGTTCCTTGCACAGCCCCACCTCCCCGCCCATATCCACAATCTTGCAGAGCTTCCCGCAGGCCGGACAGGGGGCCGAGTAGGGGATGAAGACGCGGGTGATGAAGGCGCCTTCTCTTTCCTTGAGGCCGTCTGTATAAAGTTGACCGTGCATTAAGCAATCTTTTTCTCGTCAAAGTCGCCTAAGAATTTTCCACCTTTCCCAAATATCTTGAATTGTCCAAGGACGTTTACGGCGATAATGCCGAATCGAATCAAGTCAAAAGCAGGGTGTTCGTAATCGAGGTTCATAAACAATTTGACGGCGTAATATGCAATTACCCTGACCTGATCCCTGACCTGATCCCAGACCTGATCCCCGACCTGATCCCAGACCTGATCCCCGACCT
>Ga0265297_10010793_pt1 | contig 11369 bp, 12 predicted proteins | sample Munlanlwell13791_FD_192502 | JGI IMG/M metagenome (GOLD analysis project Ga0265297, IMG submission 192502) | Leachate microbial communities from a municipal landfill in Southern Ontario, Canada - Leachate well 137-91 | ecosystem: Engineered > Solid waste > Landfill > Unclassified | place...
TTTTAAAATCCGGCGACCTGGTAATTACTTTAGGGGCAGGAGATATAGTAAAGGTAAGCGATGAATTGGCCGAAAGGTTGCAGAGTAAAAACTAAATATCCCTTAAAGGAAAAAACCACCTTTAAGGTCGGGGGAAGCGCGCAATTTTTTAGCGAGCCCGGAGATCCGGCAGAATTAAGATGTTTACTGGGGGCAGCCAAAAGAAATAAGCTGCCTGTTTTTGTGTTGGGCGCAGGAAGTAACCTCCTGGTCAGTGATAAGGGGGTAAAGGGCCTAGTCATAAAATTAAACTCCGCATATTTTAAGAGGATAGTGTTACAGGGGAGTTGTATCAAAGCAGGGAGCGCAGCTGCGCTCAGCCAGCTCATCAGGTTTGCTCAAGGTAAATCTTTACGCGGCCTGGAATTTCTTTCCGGTATCCCGGGCACGCTCGGCGGAGCATTAGCCATGAATGCCGGATGCTGGGAGCAAGCCATAGGAGATTGGGTAAAAGAAGTAACGGTCATGGATCATAGCGGCAGGATAAAAATATTAGCCGCTAAGGACATTAAGTTCACTTATCGGGATTCCGGACTGGGAAAATATATTATTTTAAGCGCGCTCCTGGGGCTCAAAAAAGGGAGCCGGATGCAGATCCAAAAAAATATAAATAAATACCTTATGTTCCGGCGTCAGGCTCAGGACTCCAGTCGTCCTAACGCCGGGTGCATCTTTAAGAACCCGCCGCAGCGTTACGCCGGCAAGCTCATTGATCTGTGCGGATTAAAGGCAAAAAGGTTAGGGGGCGCTTTGGTTTCAGAGCGCCACGCTAATTTTATTCTGAACAACGGCCGGGCGAGCGCAAAAGATATTTTAGGGCTGATGCGGATAATCCGGAAAAAAGTTAAGGATAAATTTAAGATAACTTTAAACCCAGAGATAAAAATATGGGCCTGAAAGAAAAATTCGGGAGGATCGGCGTTTTAATGGCTGGGCCTTCTACGGAGAAGAAGATCTCTCTTAAATCCGGCCACGCAGTTTGCGCAGCGCTTCAGGAGTCCGGTTTTAATGCTGTGCCGGTTCTGATTAAGACCGATAAGCTAAAGGATAATTTCCGTTTATTGAGGCTTAAAAAAATAGATTGCGCTTTTATCGCCCTGCACGGAAAGTTTGGCGAAGACGGAGGGATCCAGAAAATCTTAAATGACCTTAATATCCCTTATACCGGTTCAGGGGTCAGGGCCAGCCGCCTGGCGATGGATAAGGTCAGTTCGCGGAAAATATTCCGGGAGCACGGATTAAAAGTGCCGCGCTCCGAGGTATTGGACAGGAATACCTACAGGGATTTTGATTGCGCTAAGCTGGGTTTGCCTTTAGTAGTTAAGCCGGCGACCCACGGCTCAAGCATAGGCCTTTCTATTGTGGGAAGATCAGAAGATCTACCCGCGGCAATAGATCTAGCTTTTAAATTTGACAAAACAATAATTATCGAAGAATATATAAAAGGAAGGGAGCTGACTGTCGGGATACTGGAGGAAAAAGCCATGCCGGTGATCGAGATCGTTCCGAAACACGCTTTTTTCGATTACCAGGCTAAATACCTAAAAGGCCTGACCCGATATGTTGTGCCGGCTAAATTATCCCCGGGCCTTACCCGGAAGGTAAAGGAGGCGGCCTTATCCGCGCATAAGCTCCTGGGCTGCTTTGGCTGCTCCAGGGTAGATATTATCCTGGATGGAAAAAACGCCCCGTTTGTCCTGGAAGTAAATACCATTCCGGGGATGACCGCGACCAGCCTGCTGCCTAAAGCGGCTAAAAAAACAGGCATAAGCTTTAGCGCGTTATGCCTTAAATTGATCAAGTTAGCATATGAGAAAAAGAAAAGTTAATTTTCCAACCGGGCTTTTTGTTTTCGGGGTAATAATTCTTCTTGCCTTGGCATTTATTCTGGGCTATATTTGGAGAGTATTATTTACATCGGATTATTTCCGGGTTAAAGGCGTTATCGCGAATCAGGCTTCCACTATTGATTTTTCTCATCTTAAAGGGAAAAATATTTTCAGCCTCTCTCTGCCGAGAGAGTCGGAGAATATTGCCAGGTCCTGCCCGGATTGTTCGCGGGTCAGGCTGGCCAGGATCATCCCTGACCGTATTTATGTAGAGTTCGTCAAGCGCCAGCCGATTGCCCTGATTAAGCTCTACCGTTACTTTGCGGTTGACGCCGACGGTTATATTTTTTCCAGTTCCCTGGAGCCGCAGGATTCAGGCCTGCCGGTGATCCTGGGGTTGGAGACTAGGATTTTCGGGCCGAAAGCCGGTAACCGGTATAATAATAAGGAGCTTTCCGTTGCCCTGCTCATCCTTAAAGAAGCCGGGAAAAACCGCTTGTTCAGGGATTATAAGATCCAAAAAGTAATTATAGCGGGGATAGATAATATTACGATCCAAATACCTATTTCCCGAGGGCAGAATACTTACGCTAACTGGAAGGCTCCGGGAAAAAACGGATTTTTGGAGATCAAGATCGGCCAGGGCGATACCAGGGATAAAGTTGCGATCATGGCCGGATTGATCAACCAGGAAAAGAACAATCTGGAGAGTATAAAATATATAGACCTTAGGTTTAAGGAACCGGTAATAAAATTTAAAGATGCTAAATAGTTATATCTGCGCTTTGGATATCGGCTCGAGCAAAATTTCCGCCTGCCTGGCCTCTTTTAAAAAGAAGCGGCTGGCTAATATTTATTTTGAATCTTTGCCTGTCCAGGGTATGCGGGAAGGTTCGATCGTAGATTCCATCGGCTTAATCGGTTCGGTCACTAAGGCCCTGAAAAACCTTAAGGCCAAATCCGGGGTAAATATCAAATTTGTTTCGGTGAATATCTCCGGCCAGGATATTGTCACTAAGCGCAGCCACGCCATTATTCCGCTGGCCGAAAGAGGGAATAAGGTGATCTCTGTTTCGGACATGCAGAAGGTAAATGAGCAGGCGCGGGTCCTGGGTTCAAGCCTGGAAGAAGAAATAATCCACATGATCCCTTTTAGCTATACCATAGATTCCAAGAGCAATATTCCTAATCCTCTCGGGCTCTACAGCCACAAGTTAGAAGTGGAATTATACCTGGTTTGCGGCAAGCTGTCTTCGGTACAGAGCCTGGCCCGGGTGATCAATCATTCGGGATACGAGATCAAAGACCTGTTTTTTTCAGGCCTGGCTGCAAGTAAAGCGGTCTTTAGCCCGGGCACCAGAGAGGGTTTAAATTTATTCTGCGATATAGGCGGAGATACCACCGAGATACTGGTATTCCAGGACGGACTGCTTAAGGATATCCAGGTGCTGCCTTTCGGCGGAGATGACCTGACCCGGGAGCTTTCCGATAATTTAAAGATAAATTTTGATTTAGCCGAAGATATCAAGCGCTCATATGGAATTATTGCCGGGACTAATGAAATAAGCGAGGATAAGGAGATCTTGGTCAAAAAAAGCGAATTCTATAAACCGATAAAGCAAAAACTGGTGGCCCAGGTCATTACTGCTTCGGCCAAGTCCATCTGCGCCAAGATCAAAGAGGCCGTTGAGAAGAAGGCGGCGCTTTATGAGATCAATAATTTTGTGATTGCCGGACGCACGCTCTTGGTAGAAGGTTTTATCGAGACCCTGGAGAATACCCTGGGTGTGCCGGTAAAGCTGGGAAGGATCACTAACTTGGAGATAGTTTCAATGATCAAGGAGAATAGCGAGTTGTCCGGCCAGAAGTATTTGACTTACCTTACCTGCCTGGGGATGCTCTGTGAAGCGCTGGAGACCAAACCCCCGGGAATTTTACCGCTGCACCAGCCTGCCAAAAATCTTTTCCTCAAAACCGTGAACCGGGTCAAGGAAGTCTACCAGGAATATTTCTAATCAGACGCTTGGGCAAGCCGGAGCCTGCCAAATATTCCCACTGGTAAAACATACTGAGTAGTAGCACCCGGCAAACGCAGTGATATACACATACGCCCCCAGCCCCTCGCTGGGACAACCACTGCCATCGATTGCATAGGATCCGCTACCTGGAAACACGGGTGCGCTCTGATTGTAAATCTGATCCCCATCCACTGTTACCACGATAGGGTATGAAGTCTTATACGCCCCCCACACTGCGTAATAAGCCACCTCTGCTTCTCTTATAGCCCTAAGCACAGACCACACTTGGGCTTTTCGAGCCTTATTTATATTAGCGGAATATTTTGGAATGGCAATAAGGGCCAGGAGGGCGATAATTACCACGACAATGATCAGTTCAATTAAAGTAAAACCTTTCTTTTTTTGCTTCATCTTATTTGTATTTTAACACAGGCCAAAGGAATTACAAACTTATTCTGCCGCTGCGTATTTGATTGAAAATGCCCGGATTAAGATATACAATAAACCATAATGAGCATGAAAAAGATCGTATTTTTAGCTTTAGCCGCCTGTTTTTTTATTTTCAGCGACTGCTTAGCCCTGGAATGGAAAAAACTGCATGAGCAGGCAGATAAGCAGGATCTTGTTCAGTCGGTGGCAGCTGTTCAGAATAATCCGTCCGTAGAGAATAATTATATACTGGGCTTAGCTTACCTTAATCAGCACAGGGATAAGGAAGCAGGGCAGGTTTTCCGGAAGCTCCTTGAGAATGACCCTAAAGTCATAGAAGCAGAGTGGGGCATAGCCGAAGCCCTGCGCCGCCAGCATAAACTGGAACAGGCAGAAAAAATGTTAAGTGCAATTATCAAAACTCAACCCGCATTCTATCCGGCGTATATCAGCCTGGCTTATATAAAATACATCCAAATGGATTTTGAGCAGAGTGTGCGTTTGGCTTTAAAAGTTATGAAAGCAGGCAGGGGAAAAGTAGACCTAAGCAATTATGTGCGCGCATATTGCCTCTACGCCGGCGCTAAAGGCATGATCGCGCATTACGGCGGAGTACTTTCAAAGTTGCTCAACGGTACAGCAGTCAAATCTAACCTGGAGGCAGCTCAAAAGTTACAGCCGAATTCAACGGGAGTCTTATTTGGATTAGGAAGCTTTTACCTGCTTGCTCCGCGGATAGCCGGAGGCAATCTGGATAAATCCGAAACCTATCTTAAGGAAGCGATCAGGATCGATCCTTTTTTTGCCGACGCTTATGTCCGCCTAGCTCAGCTTTATAAACTCAAAGGAAATAGCGCAGCTTTTACCCGGTATTTAGATAAAGCGCTTACTTTGGATCCCAGAAATGAGCTGGCTTTAGATACGCAGAGCGGTGTTTGTAAGTATATCTGCGCAGGAGGCTAAGGCTGGTCCTAAATGGAAAGTGTTTTACGCGAGAAGTTGAGTAGGGTGTTGCGGTATTCCTTACTCATCTTAACTGTTGCTAGTATGCGTTCGGATTTAAAAAGCAGGGTTTTTATCTCTCGCCGGGCATGAGCTAAGCTTCCTGCAGCGGATAGTATCCCGCGGATCTTAAGTAATTCTTTTTTTCCTGTTTTCCTTCCGGAGAATACTTTTTTTATCGTTGCTTTAGCGTTTCTATCGCAGTGATTATAGGCATGCCAGATAAGCAGCGTTCTTTTTGCTTCGCTGATGTCGGTAAGGTTGGATTTTCCTATTTGCTTTCTTTCACCAAAAGTCCCGATAATATCGTCTTTAATCTGGAAGGCGCATCCAAGATACATCCCGTAGTCAAAAAGTTTCTTTACCTGGGTTCCTTTGGCACCGGCCAGGACTGCGCCCATGGACAGGGGAGAGGCAAAGGTATAGTTAGCGGTTTTATAAGCATATATTTTATAAATATCATTCGCACTTATTTTTTCTATAGGTTTTGCGCCTAAGAGCATTTCAATAAATTCACCGCTTCCGGTATAGAGAGCCGCTGAAATAAGTTTTCTTAAGGCCAGTTCTTTCCGCTTGGGATCTTCTTTTACCGCCAGGAAGGCATCCAGGGCCATAGCATACATTACGTCGCCGATAACAATAGCCAGGTCATCTCCGTTAAATTTCAGGTTTTTGGCGTGCTTCAGATATCTATTCAGCAACATATGCATCGCAGGCTTGCCGCGGCGCATATCGGACTTATCGATTATATCGTCGTGGACAAGCATAAAATCATGCAGAAGCTCTAAGGATAAGGCGCTGCGGTATAACCCGGGAGGCGCTTTTCCGGCGAACCCGAGATAGCCGAGGCAAAAGAGGATAGGCCTTATTCTTTTGCCGTCACGGGAGATGAATTCTTTTATATTGTTAAAAAGTGCCGGGGAGAGTTTGTTTAAAGAGTAGTTGCGGTCCAGCCCGCGCAGAAAGGATTTTAATTCCTGCTCAATCCGTTTTTTCATTTTCAAAAACATAAAGGTATGCTAACATATACCTAAACCTAAAGCAAATCAATTTTCTCCGATAAAAATGCTTAAAAATATCGCTCGGGCATTAAGATTGCCGTTTATCAGCGTAAGCATCCTGCCGTTTATTTTCGGTTCCTTGATCCTCAGAGATAATTTTAACCTTTTAAGTTTTTTAGCCGGCCTATTCGGTGTTATCTTCACCCACCTGAGCGCTAACCTGATCAATGATTATTTTGATTCCCAAAGCGGCGCAGATTGGCAGGATAGACGATTCTACGGTTTTTTCGGCGGCTCCAAGCTTATCCAGGAAAATTTGTTGCCCGCCAAATTCTACCTTAAGGCAGCATTATTATGCGCAGGCCTGGCATTTCTTTGCGTTATCCTTCTGGCGGCGATCCTGAAAAGCTATTTTGTTATTTTGATCTACCTGTTGATCGTTATTTTCAGCTGGCAGTATACTGCCAGGCCCTTGAGCCTTTCCTATCATTATCTGGGAGAATTTTCTCTCTTCCTGTTGTTTGGCCCGGCAACAGTCATGGGCGGTTATTTTATCCAGACTGGGATATTCCCCGATTGGAGGAGCTTTATTTTATCGCTGCCTGCGGGTTTTTTTACCAGCGCTATTCTTTTTGCTAATGAAATCCCGGATTTTCCCGGCGACCGCCAAGCCGGGAAAAATAACCTGGTAAGTTTAAGCGGCCCTAAAAAAGCATTTTTCATTTATTATTTGATCTCTTTTTTAGGTTTTTGCTCAATCGGCTTAGGGATATATCTGGGATATTTAGGGTTTATCTCTATTTTTTCTTTCCTGTTGATCTTCCTGGCGCTTAAAGCAGGCGCCATCTTGAAAGAACATTATGCTGACAAGGCCAGGTTGGTTTCTTCATCCAAACTGTCCATTAACCTGCAGATGCTGGCGGGTATCATTTTAATTCTGGGGCTTTTATGAAAAAAATCATCATTATCGGCGCGGGATTTGCCGGCTTAACTGCTCTCTCCAGGCTGTACAATTATGGAAAGAAGGGGGAGCTGGAAATCACGCTTATTAATGATAAACAGCAATCCAGTTTCCTGCCTATGCTTCCGGATTGCCTGGGCCGGGGGGTAGCGCCGGAGCATTTAATGCTGGACCTGGCAGCCTTAAGCAAAAAAAAGAATTTTAACTTTATTAAAGATAAAGTAATCAGCCTGGACCTGGCAAAAAAAGAGGTCTCTACCTCGGCATTGAACCTGCAATACGATTTTTTGCTCATTGCCAGCGGCTCAGAAACCAATTTTTACGGTAACGACGAAATCAGGAAAACCGCTTTCAAGCTTGACAATGCCCAGGATGCCGCATCCTTACGCCGGGCTTTAGATGAAAAAGATTATGATTCCTATTTAGTCGTCGGAGGCGGTTATACGGGAATAGAAGTGGCTACGAACATAAGAGTTTATCTAAAGAAAAGAAAGGTAGATAAAAGGATTGTTGTTATAGAGCGCGCTCCTTCGATCCTGGGGCCTTTGCCGGAGTGGACGAAGAGTTATGTCCTGGCTAACTTAAAAAGATTAGGAATAGAGGTATTAACTAATACCAGTATTGAAAAAGTTGCCGGTTTTGCCAATCCCATGCTGATCTGGGCTGCGGGTGTGCGGACCAGCGATTTTATCCAGAATCTGAATGTTGGAAAAAATAGCCAGGGCAGATTAAAGACAGACGAATATCTGCGGGTTAATGACTCCTGTCTTGCCGCCGGAGACGCTGCCTATTTTTCCCATAAAAATAATTTCTTAAGAATGGCAGTGCAATTTGCTATAATGCAGGGCAGCTGCGCTGCCGGAAATATTATCCGGCAGGCCCGCGGCAAGAGCCTGGCGAAATATAAGCCCGTAGATTTAGGGTTGATTATTCCCCTGGCGAATAATCAAGCCTGCGGTATAATCTTAGGGATAAATATGCGGGGTTGCTTGCCGGTATTGTTCCACTATATCATGTGCGTCTACCGCACTTATGGCTTTAGGAATAAATTGGGTATTGTGAAAGATCTGATAACCGGGAGGTAAGCTATGGTTGACTTAGGGATCTTAGTGTTAAGAGTTTGCCTGGGGATCATGTTCGCTGCCCACGGGGCGCAAAAAGCATTCGGGTCATTCGGCGGCCCAGGGGTTAAGGGTTTTTCCGAGATGCTTTCAGGTTTGGGCTTTAGCTATCCGCTGGTCTGGGCCTATATAGCTGCCTATACTGAAGTTATCGGAGGGATATTCCTGATCCTGGGATTGTTTACCCGGGGAAGCGCGGCTTTGCTGTTTATTTTAATGGCCGTAGCGATAATCAAGGTACATCTGGCTAAAGGATTCTTCCTGTCGCAGGGAGGGTTTGAATACGCCTTTATTATTGCTTCTGTCTGTGCCGCTTTAATATTCCTGGGCCCGGGAAAATTCAGCATTATAAACAAATTTTAAAACAGGACAATAGGTCATCAGGCAGGGGATAGGAAAGAATAATGGCTAGCGCTCTCAATAAACATAATTTTATCGGGTGTTCGATAAGGGGCACTCTGTCTTTTTTCAGGGAGTCGATCTTGTCGGAGGAGCACGCCTCTTACCGCGCTTTTTTACAGTCGCTGGATCCCCGGGCCAAGACAGCTACTTTTTTATTGCTTTGCCTGGCTGTGCTTATGGCGCGCAACATTTATTCCCTGCTATTTTTATACGCTTTCTGCCTGTTGCTGGTTTGTATTTCTAAAATTAATTTGGGATTTTTCCTGATAAGGACCTGGATATTTATCCCGCTCTTTTCACTTTTTATCGCTATTCCGGCGCTCTTTAGCTTTATCAGCCCGGGTGAGGCGCTTTGCGGCTTTAAGTTCCTCGGGTTTGACCTTGTTATTACGCGGCCCGGGCTTTCCGGCGCGCTGCTCTTTGTAGCCAGGGTTATAACCTCGGTATCTCTGATCATCCTGCTGGGTTTGACTACCAGGCATTTTGCGCTGCTTAAGGTCCTGCGTATTTTTAAGGTGCCGCAGGTCTTTGTCATGGTCCTGGGGATGTCTTACCGTTACATTTATCTTTTTGTAGAAATAGTGCAGGATACTTATCAGGGTATAAGGAGCCGCGTGGGAGAGGCGGTACATTACCGCAAGGGCCAGTCAATAGTAGCCTGGAATATCGCTACGCTTTGGCAGCGTTCTTTTAAACTGAATGAGGATGTTTATAGCGCTATGCTTTCCCGCGGCTATACGGGCGAACCGGTTTTAGCGGATGAATTTAAAACTTCTTTTAAGGATTGGGCCTGGGTTTGCCTGGTAGCGGTAATATTCGGCCTGGCGCTCTATTTCAACCATGGATGATCTGATTTTCAGTCTGCGCGCGGTCAATTTTTCCTATCTTAAAAAATACCCCGCTTTATGCGGCATAGATATGGATATAGCCAGGGGCCAGAAGATAGCTATTCTTGGCGCCAACGGTTCGGGTAAGTCCACGCTTTTGCAACTGCTGGATGGGCTTATCTTTCCCGATAGCGGGAGCGTTGAGGCATTTGGCCGGCGCCTGGATGAAGCTGTTTTGAACGAAGCGGATTTCTCCGGACGTTTTAGAAGCAAGGTCGGCCTGGTCTTTCAAAATCCCGATATCCAGCTTTTTTGCCCGACGGTAAAAGAAGATATTTTATTCGGCCCCTTGCAGCTCGGCCTGGACAAAGCGAAAATGAAGAAGCGGGTGGAGGAGATCATTGCCAGCCTGAGGATCAGCGAACTGTTGGAGCGCGCGCCGCACCAGTTAAGCGTGGGGGAGAAACGCAAGGTTTGCATAGCGACAGTTTTGGCGATTGATCCCGATGTTCTTCTCCTGGATGAGCCGACAGCCGGGCTTGACCCGCAGACATCCAGGCATATTATGGATATTATCATTGAAGCTAATGCCAAAGGCAAAACAGTCATTACCGCCACCCATGACCTGCATATTGTAGAAGAAATAGCTGACCAGGCGTATATCTTCAGCCATGAAAAAAAGATAGCCAGGTCCGGGCCGGTAGAAGAGTTATTGAATGATAAGGAGTTATTGCAAGCCAATAACCTTATGCATATCCATAAGCACAGGCATAAGGATGTGGAACATATTCATCCGCATCAGCATATAGAACACCATATTTGATGATGAAAAATAAAAAATTACAATTTTTTACCGCTGTTTCTTTTATCTGCCTGTCTTTATTCTTACGCCCGGCGCAGGGCGAGGAAGCGCCGGCCTTGATGATCTTCCATTCTCCGACCTGCCACCGTTGCCTTAAGGTAAAAAAAGAGGTCATCCCCCGTATAGAAAAAGAGTTTAAGGGCCGCCTCCGGATAGAGTATCACGATATCGCGGAGATCAAGAATTATACTTCTATGCTGGGGCTCAAGGAAAAATATGATAAGGATATCGTGCTGGAGCTGCCGGTATTTTTCATTAACGGGAATTTATTGAATGGCACCGGCGATGTCGAGGCGAACCTCCGGGCCCTGATCAACACGTCTTTAGAAAAAGGGCCTGAGCAGCAAGGAACTGCCCCGGGGGTAGACCTGGTGAGCCGTTTTAAAGATATCCGGCCTGTTGCCGTTGCCGGAGCAGGCCTGACTGACGGGGTCAACCCTTGCGCTTTTACGGTTATCGTTTTCTTTATGTCTTACCTGGCTTTCCAGGGTTACCGGAAATTAGAGCTTTTGATTATCGGTTCTTCGTTCATCTGCGCTGTTTTCCTGACCTATTTCCTGATCGGCCTGGGCCTCTTCAATTTTCTTTACCGGCTGGAAAATTTTTGGGTGTTTACCAGGCTGTTTAATGTTGCGGTCGGTGTATTCAGCCTGGCCTTAGGTATTTTAGCTATTTATGATTTTCTGAAATTCAGGAAAACTCAAGATACCGCAAGCCAGATCCTGCAGTTACCCCAGGCAGTCAAGAACCAGATACATTCCGTGATCGGCAGGTATTACCGCAAGGGTAAAGAAGGAGGGGAGCAGAAAAGAACAGCCCTGAGCCTGCTTAGCTTGGTCCTCAGCGCCCTGATCACCGGTTTCCTGGTTTCTATCCTG
>Ga0265297_10010794_pt1 | contig 11369 bp, 7 predicted proteins | sample Munlanlwell13791_FD_192502 | JGI IMG/M metagenome (GOLD analysis project Ga0265297, IMG submission 192502) | Leachate microbial communities from a municipal landfill in Southern Ontario, Canada - Leachate well 137-91 | ecosystem: Engineered > Solid waste > Landfill > Unclassified | place...
CCTCAAATATCGTCCGTCCAAGTTCGATGAGGTCGTCGGCCAGAAGCACGTCGTCACGACGCTGCTGAACGCGATCAAGTCGAACCACGTCGCGCATGCCTATCTTTTCTGCGGCTCGCGCGGCGTGGGCAAGACCTCGGCAGCGAGGATCTTCGCCAAGACGCTGAACTGTCCCAATGTGGTTGACAACGTCCCTTGCTGCAAATGCGATGTGTGCAGGCTTATTGCAGATGGCACCGACCTCGATGTCATCGAGATGGACGCCGCATCCAACCGCGGAATTGACGATATCCGCGAACTGCGCAGCAACGCCAATTTCCGCCCTGCCCGCAGCCCTTTCAAGATCTACATCGTTGACGAAGTCCACATGCTCACGCGCGAGGCATTCAACGCTCTGCTCAAAACGCTTGAAGAGCCCCCTGATTTCGTCAAGTTCATCTTCTGCACCACGGAACCCGAACGCATTCCCCCGACTGTTCTTTCCCGCTGCCAGCGATTCGATTTCCATCGGCTGACGGTGGAGGATATCGCAGCTCAACTGCGCAGGATAACTGAGGAAGAGCAGCACCGGATTTCGCCCGAAGCGCTATCCGCGGTTGCGCGGTACGCGCGCGGCGGCCTGCGGGATTCCATAGGCCTGCTTGAGCAGTTGTTCGTATTTTCGGATCAGGAGATAACGGCTGCCGATGTCTCGCTGGCCCTGGGCGCGGTCTCGCAGGAACGAATGCGCGATATGGTGTTTGCCTGCGCTCGCGGCGATACCGGAAAAGCCATAACCGAGCTCAACGCCATGCTGGATGCGGGCAGAGACTCGCTGGAACTCCTGGATCAGATGGTGGATTTCCTGCGCGACTGCATCATCGCCACGGAGTGTCCCGACCATCCCGACCTGCTGTCAGGATGGCTGCAGCCCGCAGACTTGAAAACCGACGAGTTCGCCCAGTTGACGCCATCGCGTTCTTTGCTGATGATCGGCCACTTGTACTGGTCGCGGCCGTTCCTCAAGGAAGACAGCTCCGCCCGTGTTCCACTGGAACTGGCCGTAGTGCGGATGGCGGCATCGGGCGAGATATTCGAGATCCCTGCCATCATCAAGGCGCTTGGCAGAACCGGGTCGGCGATACTCAATGCCGAGCACAGGGGCGAGTTGCCTCCGTTGAAGGTTTCATCTCCCGCGCAGGCGAGCCCTGAAATTCGGGTGGAGCCGAAGTTGCCCGGAATTCCCATCAAGCCCGTCGATACCCCAGTTGCTCCCCCGCAGACCCAGGCGAAGACTGGCGAAATCCCGGGTGGTCCTCTGGACTCCCTTTCCGCATTGAGAGACTTGTGGTATAGTTTTGTGGCGGCTTGTGAGACCTCGACCTTCGAGAAGGAAGCTCTGCGCAAGTGCCAGTTCCAGCGCAAAGACGGCACGATGACTTTGCGGCTGCCATCGGCAGGAATTGCCGAGAAGCTATCGTCCCGGCTGGATGGCTTTTCCGCGCAGGCGAAGGCTTCACTCGGAGTAGACATCGGGTTTGAAAAGCCGATGCCGATTGCGGGAATCCCTGACCTTGATACCATACAGGCGCATCCCGTCGTGGCACAGGCGCTTGATTTGTTCCCCGGTTCAGTTGTCGAGAGCGTAAAGCCTCAAAAGAAAGACCAAGAAGAGGAGTAAAAATGCCCACCGACTTCAACGCGATTCTCCGCCAGGCCCAGAAGATGCAGAAGGAAGTCATGGCGCTGCAGGAAGACCTGAAAAAGCGCGTCGTGGATGGCGCTTCCGGCGGCGGAATGGTGACTGCCTACGTGAATGGCGGCCGCGAGCTGGTCAAGATAAAGATCGACAAGCAGGTCGTTGACCCCGCCGACGTCGATATGCTCGAGGACCTTGTTCTTGCAGCCGTGGCATCCGCGATGGCGAAGGCAGACGAGATGGTGAAGGAAGAGATGAAGAAGGTCACCGGCGGGATGAACCTCCCCGGGATGATGTAATGGCCGAATACTCTCCCACCGTCGTCACTCTTATCACGCACCTCGGCGACCTTCCCGGGATAGGGAAGAAAACCGCCGAGAGGTTGGCTTTCTACCTGCTCAACTGCGACGAGGCGGCCGCGCTTGCGCTGGCCGATTCCATCCGCGCAGTGCGTGAGAAGATGAAGATATGCTCGGTCTGCTTCAATATCTGCGAGGAATCGCCCTGCGAGATATGCAGCGACCCGGGCAGGTTGCCAGGCTTTGTCGCCGTTGTCGAGACGGCCAAAGACCTCGCTGTAATCGAGCATTCGATTACGTTCCGTGGGAAATACCACGTGCTTGGCGGACACCTGTCGCCGCTGAACAACATCGGCCCGGACGACCTGAACATCATCCAACTTGTGGAGCGGATCCGGAGCGGAGAGATCAAGGAAGTGGTTTTCGCCACCAATCCCACCACCGAAGGCGACACCACGGCGCACTATGTGGCCGAGTTGATCCGGCCCCTGGGCGTGAAAATAAGCAGGCTCGCACGCGGATTGCCCGTTGGCTCCGAGATCGAGTTCGCTCCCCGCGGTAACCTCAACGAGGCGATGAAGGGCCGTCAGGAGTTCTAATGGGAATGGAAATGCATCTGCGAGCGGAACAGAAGCTGGCCCAGCGGCTTCAAATGTCTCCGCAGATGTACCAGACCATCGAGATCCTTGCCCTTCCGATCGCCGAATTGCAGGAGCGTATCGAGCAGGAAATCACAGAGAATCCGCTGCTCGAACGCGCTGAGGAAATGGAGCCCGAGGAAAACGAGACTCCGGTCCGCGAAGAGCAGATCGTGCCCGGCTCAGTCGAGGATGTCCGGAATCGCAAGGAGACAGAGATATCCGACTACCTGGACGAGGCCAGAGACCAACTGGATGAGTTGATTGCCTCCAACAGGACAAAAGCCCGGCCGGATGAGGATGAAGACCCCAAGATGGCGGCGATGATGAACGTTGCCGCGCCGATATCCACGCTTGAAGACCACCTCAACCAGCAAGTCCGCCTGCTCGACCTTCCCGATCGCGATATGGCCATTCTTGAGACACTGTTCAGTGTGCTCGATCGGAGGGGATACCTTCCTTCTGACTACGCGGGGACCTTTCAGTCCGGCAACGAAAACGGTGAATTCGACCCGCATGTTTCCGAGGAAGAGATCGGGGAAGCGGTAAGATTATTGCAGACGCTGGATCCGGCAGGCGTTGGCGCCCGGACAGTGGTTGAGTGCCTTCTGCTGCAGATTGACCGCCTCGAGGGCGACTTCTCCATCGAGCGCGTGATTGTCGAAAAGCACTTTGAGGAACTTGCGGCCAATAAGCTCCCTGATATCGCCCATGCAATCGGCGCCTCGCACGAGCGAGTCAACCAGGCATATGATTTCATAAGGCGGAACCTGAATCCCAAGCCCGGCCTTGTTTTTGACACCGAGGCTTCGCAGTACATAGTCGCGGATGTCATCGTCCGCGAGCGATATGGCGAACTGGACGTGTATCTGAATGACAGCGCGCTCCCTCGCCTTGCCGTTAACAAGCGCCTTATCATGATGCTCGGGAAGAACGAATTGTCCAAGGAAGACAAGGATTACATTTCCAGAAACCGCGAGTCCGCCCGCTGGCTCATCAGCGCCATCGAACAGCGGAAGAGAACCCTGTTGCGGATCGCGGAATCAGTAACCAGGGTGCAGAAGGGCTTTTTCCTGCACGGCTGGCGCCATCTCAAGACATTGCTGATGAAAGACCTTGCCGTGGAGCTTGGCATCGATGTCAGCACTGTTTCCCGCGCCGTGAGCGGGAAGTATGTTGACTGCCCGCAGGGCATAGTTCCCTTCAGGGATCTGTTTACCGCCGGGTACACGGGCACCGAGGGACAGTCAGTATCGGATGAGGCCGTCAAGCAGGAGTTGAAGAAGATAGTCGCGAACGAGGACAAGGCCAAGCCCTTGAGCGACGATGCGATTTCTGAGATTTTCAGGACGAAGAACATCCCAATCTCCCGGCGGACGATAACAAAGTACCGCGCGGAACTCAAAATCCCCAACACCAGGATTCGCAGGCAGTTTTAGATGGTCAAAGCGATCGGGCTCATCTCCGGGGGGCTGGACAGCCTGCTTTCGGTCAAGCTAATTCTCGACCAGGGGATAGAGGTGACCGGCATCGCCTTCGTCTCACCATTCTGCCGTGCCGCAAATGCGCCGCGAGTAGCCGAGAAACTCGGCATCCCATTGATCATCAGAGATTTCACCATTGAGCAGTACGAAATCGTGAAGCATCCTCCGCACGGCCACGGCCGGAACATAAATCCCTGCATCGACTGCCACGCGCTGATGCTCAGCGTCGCCGGGCGAGAGATGGAAAGCATGGGTGCAGACTTCGTCTTCACCGGCGAAGTGCTTGGCCAGCGGCCGTTCTCGCAGAACAGGGCCTCGATGGACCTTATCGCGAGGTTGAGCGGCTACAACGGCTACATCCTCCGGCCCATGTCCGCAAAGCTGCTCAAACAGACGATTCCGGAGAGCGATGGCCGGGTGAACCGATCGAGACTGCTGACGGTATCCGGCCGATCAAGGCAGATCCAGTTGGAAATGGCCGCGAAATTTGGGATCGACTTCTTTGAGCCCACCGCAGGCGGCTGCAAGCTGACCGAACCCAATTTCGCGTGGCGCGTGCGGGAGACGCTTGCCGACGACCCCGACTTTCCCGTTGCGGATATTCCCATCCTCACGGTCAGCAGGCATTTCAGGCTCGCACCTCACGTCAGGCTGGTCGTAGGTAAGAACGAAGCGGAAAACGACCGCATCGAGCAGATGGCGCGCCCGGCGGATTTGCTGCTTCGCGTGGACGGCTTCCCCAGCGCGACCGCATGGTTGCCGCAGCCCTGCGACGAAAAGGCCTTGGAAATCGCCTGCAGGATAATCGCGCGCTATTCCGATGCGCCCGCCGGGGCCGCGTGTAACGTGCATGTATCTCATCCGGGCGGAGAGCCGTCAGTTCGGTCTGCCGTGCCCTTTTCCCCCGACGAGTCGAACGCATACCTCATCACAATCGAGCGACAGGAGTAACAATGAACCGCGAATCTGCTTTCGAACTGCTGAAACAGCATGTTCATACCCCGGCAAACATCGCGCATGCGCTGGAAGCCGAGGCCGTAATGAGGGCGATGGCTAAGAGGCTCGGGCAGGACCAGAACAAATGGGGAATCTGCGGCCTTCTTCATGACCTCGACTGGGAGCTCACGCAACTCAACCCGGCCAAGCACGGGCTTGTGACTGCGGAAATGCTCGCTGCCACGGACATCGACCCGGACATCCTTGCCGCAATTCCCGCCCACAATGGCGATCTTAACGGCAGCGTATGCGACACGCAGATGGCGAAGGCCCTCATGCCTTCCGAAACGGTGACGGGTCTCGTGATAGCGTGCATCCTTGTCAGGCCGGACCGGAACTTCGCAACTCTGCAGGTTAGCTCCATCCGCAAAAAAATGAAGGACAAGAGTTTTGCCCGGAACGTCTCGCGCGAGACGATAATGAAGGTGGAGGAGCTTGGAATCCCCCTTGAGGAATTCCTGGAGTTGGCCAAGAATGCAATTGCAGAAATCCAGTCTTCGCTTTCGCTCTGACGGTTGGTCGGAAAACGTATCACGGCTGACCGGGCTGCGCCTGCTGTCGCGGGTCGGACGGTCCGGCGCGAAGTACACCATTTGCCCCAGGCCCGGTTTCTACACTCGTGCTGCGGGCGTCGCCGTCGGCTTTGGCGCAGGATGGGATGTCTGCTCCTGTATATCGGGCGAGAGACGCATTCCGGCTGGCGCCGCGCATTTCCTCGAACACATTCTGTTCAAGAAAAACGATCGCAATATCGCCGATGAGATGGGTGACAGGGGGGCTTCCTGCAACGCTGAGACGGGGCTTTCCTACACAGCATACTACTTCGATTGCCCTACGAACTTCGATGAGAACCTCTCGTCGCTGATGGATATCGTCTTTGACTCCACCCTCACCGTTGAAACCGTCGAAGCTGAGCGCGGCATCATCCTCGCCGAATACTACCAGTACATCGACTCACCACACGTCAAGGCAATGCTTGCCCTCAGACGTTCCTTGTTCGGTGATGGCAACTTCGGCAGCGAAATTGCCGGTACTCCGGATTCGATCGGCGTGATGACTCAGAAGGATCTGGCGGAGCTTCATTCCGCCTTCTACACGCCGCCAGCGCTGCACTTCGTCGCGGTAGGCGACATTGATGAGCGCGAATTCATGGAAACGGTCGAGCGCCGGATTGCGGGACTTCCTTCGTACGGCAAGCCTCCCGAAAAGAAGGTCGAACTGAGTTCGGTAGTTGACACTACCCGGATCGAATTCACCGATAACACACCTCGACCCCTGATGGGGATCGCCTACAGGTTCTCTCTGCCTTCGATTGAGGATGACGAGCGCAGGCGCAAGGTCGGGTTGGCGCTGTCATTGGGCACGAAGCTGCTCTTCGGCGATTCCTCGGCGTTGTACACCGAACTGCTCGATTCGGGGCTCGCCGATGAGAGTTTTTCCCACGTCATAAGTGCTGACGGCGAGCAGGGGTACCTGATACTCGGATCCGGGACCAATGATCCGGATGCCCTGTGTTCGAAACTGGAGAGCGCGCTTTCGACAAAGAACCTGCGCTTGGCAATTAACGACAGGGCGCTGGATGTAGCGAAGCGGAGGTTTGCGGGGAAGGCCGTTTTTGCAACAGGTTCGATAGGCTCCACGCTGGGGATGTTGCTGGGGCCAGCCTCGGGGCGTTTTCCGGTCAAACGGCTCAATGAGGATTTCATCGAGAGCGTGACCGTCAGGCAACTTGTGTCGGTGTTGAGGCGTTCGTTGTCAGAATTCCCTCCGGCGAGGGTATTGGTTCGCCCTCGCGGAGACTGATCACGGCCGACTTGGTGCCTTTCACGCGGCAAACTATAAGGCGACTTCGATATCATTAGGGCGTTCGTCAAAAAATCCCGGATTCTCGTATTTTGCGCGACCGTGCGCTAACAGGGCTGATTTCAAGGAGATAGCCAGTCTCCCGTGCTGGAAGCCCGGATCTTCCCAGGCAATTTCGTAACTTCGTCTCATGGATACGTAATAACAGCGAAGTCATACCTTTTCAAGGAGTATCTCATGAAGGCGAAGTTCACGATTCTGGCTGCCCTTGCGGCGATTGCCATCATTTTCGGTGGCTGCGTGCAGTCTGCCCAGGCGGACTACTATTACTATGTCGGCAGCGGCAACCCATACGACGGCAGCATATACGGCGATACGGGCGGTTACTACTATGACGGGTACTGGATCTACTCTGAAGTACCCTATACGTACGAGTTCGGAGACGGCTCTGCGTACTATTGCACCGGCTACGACATGTACGACTACTATTATGGGTACTACCTCGGTAGTGGCAGCGACTACTGGGTGAATTTTCCAATCTACCAAGACACCTACGTATATTTCAACTTCAGCTATGGTTACTACCTGACCATATCGACCGACGTATGGAGCACATATGGCGACGGCGAGGGCTGGTACTATGATGGCTACTACATAAACGCATACACGAACGACCCGATCCAGGACGGCGACATTCTGTACTATTGCACAGGATGGACGGCCTACGCCGATTGGTACGGCTACAACATGTACAGCGGAAGCTACTACTATGCCAGTTTCCCGATGTACTACGGCCCGATCACCCTCACCTGGACCTGGGAAAAATACTACTACCTCAGGGTCTATTCCGATATTGGTGAAGTCTCGCCGGGAGGTGATGGTGAAGGGTGGTACTACGATGGCTCGACGGTGACGGCGACAATTGACCAGACGTACATTCTGGTGGACGGACAGATGCGCTACAACTGCACCGGGTACACAGCATCCGGCGCGACCTCTAACGGGACGACTGCCGAGGCTTCTTTCAGTATCACCGAGCCCACCACGATCACATTCACATGGGAGATCCAGTGGTACTTCGATGCCAGCATTGGTACTGCCGGAGTCAGCACGACTGTCCAGGGGAATGGGGCAGGTTGGTACTCCGATGGCTCTACAGTGAGAGCGCTGGTTGCAACCACCGTTGGATTAAGCCCCGGCGTTCGGTGGTACACCTCTGGCTGCACCGTTGGTGGGGATGCGTCATTCACGCCAGCCGCCACCTACGATACCGGTGACTTCACAATCAACTCCTATACCACGGTGGTCTTTACATACAGCTACCAGTACCAATACACCGCCACGTCAGACCGTTCTCTGATCGTCGGTTCGCAGTCCGGCTGGTTCGATGAAGGGGCTTCCATAGAGAGTTCGGTGGCCACGCCTACTGCGCCCGTCGGTGGCATACGATATGACTGCCGTGGCTGGTCGGGGACTGGTTCGATTGGCAATGGCACAACCATCAACACGGGGACGTTCACAATCAACTCACCGACCACGGTGACCTTCACATGGCAACTCCAATACTTGTACACTGTTGACACGGGCAGACCAACGGTCCCGGCCCTATACAGCAACACGGGTTGGTACGACGACGGAACACCGCTACACACCGCAGTTCAACTGCATGACGTTATTGTTCCAAACAAGGAACGCTTTGAGTGCCGTGGATTTTCAGCCACAGGCAGCGCCCTGACATCAGCTTCGCTTGACACCGGCACATTCACGCTTGGTGCGCCCACGACTGTTACGTTCAAATGGCAGCAGCAGTTCACTGTGACGATCGTATCGCCTGGCATCGAAGTTTTTGGGACCCAGTCCGGATGGTATGACGCGGGCACCGAGGTTATATCGACGACTGCGGAGATATGCTACACAACCCAGGGCACGCGTTACGTGCTGCTCGGCTGGACCATCGACGCCGACGGCACGATCACGAACGGGACCGGAACGTCGATTCCGGTCTATTCTCTGAACAAGGCGCTCGTCATAACGTGGAATCGCCAGCGGCAATTCAAGTTTGATGCTGCAACGGCCTACTCCGTGCTTACCGGCACAGCACCCGACTGGTACAACGAGGGTCAGTCGATCACCGTTGGAGTGGATGAGAGCCTCATATACGCGAGCCCGCGTTCAAGGGCAAACTGCAAAGGTTTTACCGCTGTCGGCGGCGCAGTGGAGAGCTCCGAAGATATCTCCGTGACCTTTGACCTTACCGCTCCGACCAGCATCACCTACATCTGGACGATTGAGCACGACGTGATCATCAACTGCACGAACGGCTCCGCTTCGCCGGAGTCGGGTTGGTATGAGGCAGGTGCGGTGGTTGACCTGAACGCATCGGCCAATGAACCCATGCCAGGGCAACGGTTTATATGGGTTGGCTGGCAGGGAAGCGGAGAAGGCTCCGTCACGACGTCCGATGGTCCGGAAGCACAAATAACAGTATTCTCGCCTATCACTGAGAACGCTGTCTACAAAGTCCAGTATTATCTCACACTTGCCTCCGCCCCGGTGGGCGGCACTTTCATCCCCGATGCTACGGGCTGGCACGATGAAGGCGAACTCATCGAGGTTCGTGCTGTGGCCCCGCAGACCACGACCGGAATGCGCTACCAGTTGTCCTGGGTCGGCGCTGGCGCAGGTTCATATTCTGAGGATCTCAGCGCATTCACACTGAATCCGATCACTATCCGGATGAGGGAAGCCATCATTCAGACAGCGGTTTGGGGTCAGCAGTACAGCCTGACAGTCCTCAACCCCGCCGGTTACGGCGTAGCGGTACCTTCTGTCGGCACTTACTGGTTCTACCCGGGCGAGACCGTCTCGGGCGTAATTACGCCTTTCGATACTAAGAATAGAATGACCGGGTACATCGGCACGGGCGGTGCACCCAGTGGCAGCACCAATTCCTACAGCTTCGCGTTGAATGCCCCCGGCACAATTACGTGGCAGTGGGCAAGCCGCACGAGCCCCGTCGAAGAAGAATGGAATGCTCCGGTCAGGTTCCTTGGCGAAACCGCGAGCCTCATTGATATGGTTCGCGATTCATCGGGAACTCCGTACATTGCCTACTACTCGACCAACTCAGGCTCGATCAAGCTTGCGACAGTAGTCGGCGCGGGAACCAAGGTTGACGCGGAAGCAAGCGTTCAGACCTGGTCGGTGAAGGTTGTTGTGGAGGCCATCGACGACATCGACGCGCTTCGCGTTGCGATTTCCCCCGACGGGGATCTGTTCATTGCATATCACGTCTCCACATCGAATACGCTGTTCTTTGGCTACAAGACTGTCTCCGGGTGGACAATTGCGCCCGTTGTTGAAGTCGCCGACAAGGGCATGGCTCTGACAGCCCTTTCCGATGGCACGGCCATCGTGGTCTGCCGCGATGCTCTCTCAGGTAACATCGTCAGGATGCACTATATGGGCGGTACCTATGACAGCAAAACCGTTGTCCGGGCGCTCAATGGCGTTACCAGCCTTGACTACGGTATTGCAGAAGACAGTGGCATCGAGTGGGTGGCCTATGCCGATTCGGCCAGGAATCTGCTTGCTTCCGTGAAATTGCTGGGTGAGTGGCAGACTACCTCGATCGGCGATAATGCCGTGAGTGTGAATCTTGCCCTCGGCCCTTCCGGCGTACCTTTTGTCACAGCGCTCTCGAGCAGAAATCTCGACGGAACTTCATCTCTTCAGCTTTACTACATCTCCCGTGGATCATGGGAATCAGTCCTGTACGGCAGTGGCATGCTCGGAACTTCCTGCGGCCTTGTCGCGGATGGTTTGGGCAATGCGTACATCTCTGTCGCTAAGGATGGTCAACTCATGTACTCGTCATGGGATGGCCAGGCGTTTGTTGACAACGTGATTGACTCAGGATTGGTCAACACAGACTTGGCGTCCTCAGCTTTCGACGGCAATTACAATGCCGGAATTGCCTACACCTTGAGCGGGACCGTCAGGTACGCCAATTACAAGGCCAATTCCATCAAGGCAGGCGACTACACCAGCGGCAGCACTGACAACGGTGGTGTCGTAACAAGTGGTGGTGGCGGCGGTTGCTTCGTAGCAACTGCAGCTTTCGGGACACTTGCCTCCGATTCAGTCGTTGCTTTCACCTCCATGCGCGATTCCTCAGTCATTTCGTCAACAAACGGCGCGAGCCTCATCAGCCTGTATTACGCCGTCTCCCCGAGTGTGGCAACCGCGATTTCCCGGACCGAGTCAGCAAGGGCAATCCTCCGCGCAATCCTGCAGTAACTGACTCACTACTTACAGAATCCGAGGGCGGGCCTTGTGCCCGCCCTCTTTTTTTGTGCCGCCGAGAGGCGTTTTTCATACGTCGGTATGGCGTCGTCCGGCTCGGACTGAGACTCCCCCTCCCGCAGAACGGCCACGCTCCGACTCCTCTCTTCAGGCTGCGGCAACACAT
>Ga0265297_10010795_pt1 | contig 11368 bp, 15 predicted proteins | sample Munlanlwell13791_FD_192502 | JGI IMG/M metagenome (GOLD analysis project Ga0265297, IMG submission 192502) | Leachate microbial communities from a municipal landfill in Southern Ontario, Canada - Leachate well 137-91 | ecosystem: Engineered > Solid waste > Landfill > Unclassified | place...
TTCCGAAAGAAGGAAATACTTTAACGAAACAGACGAAACGGCGAATAAAAAAGTCAAAGCTGTTCTGGAGAATAAAATGATTCCGGTTTTATGCATAGGGGAAACGCAGGAGCAGAGAGACGCAGGGCAGGTTCAGGATGTCCTTAAAAGACAGCTTGAAGAGGGGCTAAGGGAGGTTCTTTGGGCCAAAGTGCAGAGGACAGGCCTTCTGGTGGCTTACGAGCCGGTCTGGGCTATCGGTACGGGCAGGCCGTGCGATGTTGAAGAAGGACAGAAAATGCAGCTGCTTATCAAAAAGATACTTTCCGGTATTTATAATCAAAGCGTTGTTTCCAGCATAGGTGTTTTGTACGGGGGAAGCGTAAACAGCGGAAATGCCTCCGGATTTATAAAAGAGGCCGGATTTTCCGGACTTTTGGTCGGCGGAGCTTCTTTGGACGATAAGGAGTTTTCCCAGATAGTAAAGAATTCTGTTTGACCTTGAGCTTCTTTTCTGTTATTTTGGAATATATGGAGCATAGAAGCTTGGAGGGCAATTTTTATAGTCCTACTCTCGGGGATTTGACTTCTGAAGAGCTTATTCAGGAGATTTTGGGCTATATGCAGGAGAAGCCGGAAAGATTCTACGATATTATAGTGGGTTGCGATTCTTCTTCCGGCGGAGAGCCTAATTTTCCCGTGGCTGTCGCTATCCTGCGCAAAGGGGAAGGCGGAAGGTTTTTCTTAAAAAGGGTAAAGTATGAAGCGGATTACAATAAAAGATTCATAAACTGGAGAAACAGGATTTTGCAGGAGGTTTTGCTTTCTTGCGATTTAGCTTTGGTTTTGAAAGAAGAGATTGCGGAGAGGATAAACGCAAATCTTAAATATCAATTTGAATATATTCATGCGGACATAGGCGAAAACGGGGCTACCAAAGACATGGTCAAGGAATTGACCGGCCTGATAAGAGGCAACGGATTTGAGCCGATTATAAAGCCGTATTCCTGCGTTGCTTCCGTTGTCGCCCATCGTTATTCTTAATATAATATGGATTCAAAAGAATTAAGACATAAATTTCTGGAATTTTTCATCAAAGACGGCCATGCTGTTGTGTCTTCTTCTTCGCTTCTGCCCGCAGACCCCAGCGTTCTTCTGACAACGGCAGGCATGCAGCAGTTCGTGCCTTATCTTTCGGGGCAGAAAGATGTTGTAAAAGACTTCGGGAGCAGGCATCTGGTTTCTTCTCAAAAGTGCTTCAGGACGGTTGATATAGACAATATCGGAGACGATACTCATCATACCTTTTTTGAGATGCTTGGAAACTGGTCTGTCGGGGTTGATGAAAAAGGAAATTATTTTAAGGAGGGGGCGATTAAATACGCTTTGGATTTTTTTATCAACGAGCTTGGGCTGGATAAAGAAAGAATATATGTTACTGTTTTCAAGGGCGAGAATAATATCCCCAAAGATGAAGAAGCGATAAGAATATGGTCTGAAAGCGGCATTCCTCAGGAAAGAATAAAAGAGTTTGGAGCGGAAGACAATTTCTGGGGTCCGACGGCCCAGACAGGCCCTTGCGGTCCTTCCTCGGAAATCCATTACGACAGAGGAGAAGAGTACGGATGCAAAGACTGCGGCCCTAACTGCGATAAATGCAAAAGATTCGTTGAGCTTTGGAATTTGGTGTTCATGGAGTATAACAAAAAGCAGGACGGCTCTTATGAAAAGCTTCCCCAGACAAACATAGACACAGGCATCGGCTTTGAAAGGCTTTTGGCTGTTTTAGAGAAGAAAAGCTCTGCCTATGAAACAGATTTGTTCTCGGGGATTTTAGGAAAAATAGAAGAGCTTTCCGGAGAAAAGTATGAAAGCAGAAAAAAAGAATTCAGGATTGTCGCGGACCATACAAGAGGAGCCTGTTTTTTGATTGCCGACGGGATTCTGCCAAGCAATGTTGAACAAGGGTATATTTTAAGGAGGCTTTTGAGAAGAGCTATAAGATACGGGAAGGTTTTGAATATGCGGAAGAATTTTCTGGCAGACTTAATCCCTGAAGTGATTGAGAAGTACAGAGAAATTTATCCCGAATTGGAATCAAATGAATCTAATATCATTCAGGTCATTGCAAAAGAGGAGGAAAAGTTTGAAGCAACGCTGGAAAGAGGATTGAAAGAGTTTGAAAGGCTGGATGAGCTGACAGGCGAAAAAGCTTTTGATTTATACCAGAGCTATGGTTTTCCTTTGGAGCTTACGGAAGAGTTGGCAAAAGAAAAAGGAATAAAGCTGAACAGGGGGGAATTTGAAAAAGCCTTGAAGAAACACCAGGATATCTCCCGGGCGGGGGCTGAAGCTAAATTCGGAGGAGTCGGAGAAAGAGACAACTATGATTCGGTCAAGCTCCATACCGCCACCCATCTGCTTCACCAGTCATTGAGAACGGTTTTGGGAGAGCATGTAAGGCAGATGGGTTCTGATATCACCCCCAAGCGTTTGAGGTTTGATTTTTCCCATACGGGCAAAATGACTGACGATGAGAAGAAAAAAGTGGAAGATATTGTTAATGAGAAAATAAAGGAGGATTTGGAGGTAAAAAGAGAAGAAATGAATTATGAAGACGCCGTAAGGTCCGGAGCGCTGGCGTTTTTCAAGGAGAAATATCCGGAAAAAGTCTCTGTTTATTCCATAAAAGGCTTTTCAAGAGAAATATGCGCCGGCCCCCATGTCAATCGCACCTCGGAACTCGGGCATTTTAAGATTGAAAAAGAAGAATCTTCCGGAGCGGGCATACGCCGCATCCGCGCTGTTTTAGAATAACTTGCCAACGGATTCTGAAATGGTAAAATTAAACAATGGAATTTAAATTGAGGAGAAAAAAGGAAGAGCCTTTTGCGGTTTTGGATATTGGAACAGAAGCTGTAAAAACCTTGATTGTTAAAAAAGATTCCAAAGGGATTAATATCTTAGGTTCTTCTGTAAAATATTTTGATTATGACAATATTTTTGACAAAGGGTTCGCGGCGGAAGATTTTGAGCTGGAGATAACGAAAGAAGCTGTTTTAAAATCATTGGAAGAGGCATTTTCCAGCTATGCTGTTTTTTCTGGCGGAAAAAATAATATTTATGATTTTCCCGTTTTGCTTACGATAAATCCGAAAATATTGCATGCGTTGGTGGTTGAAGAGGTTTCTGTGAGGGATAAAAAAGAAAAAAAGATTTCCAGGCAGGAGCAGGAAGTCATTTACAGATACGCGCTGAAAGGTGCCCGAGACAGGATATGCGAAGAGTTTTTCAGGAAGTCCGGAATCATAGAGAAAGATATTGATTTTGTTTTCATGAAGATTATAGGCAAAAAGATAGAAGGATATCCGGTGGAGAATATAGAGAAATATCACGGCAGAAATTTAAGCTTTAAGGTTTTGGGCATTTTTTTATCCAAGCTTTACGGCCAGAAGATATATGCCATGCTTTCAGAATTAGGATTGAAGGTTTTCAAAACGATACATCCGGTTCAGGCCATAACCGATGTTTTTCCAGACATAAAGGAAGGCGCATTCCTGGATATGGGAGGGCAGGTCAGCCAGGTTTTTTTGATAAACAACGGAATATTGGATAAAATTGAAACAGTGGACAAGGGGGGAGGCGATTTTACCGAAAGGATTTTTGACTCTTTGAATGTGGGCAGAGAAGGGGCGAGAAATTTAAAAGAAAGATACGCTTCGGGGTCATTGTCCTCCGGCGTCAGTTCAAGAATAAAAGACATGATGGCTGCCGAAAAAAACATTTTGCGTAAAAATATGGTAAAATGTTATAAATCATCGGTTTTTCTGTTCGGAGGGGGAAGCTGCCTTCCCGAAGCAAAAGACATCTTTTCCAAAAGGAAGATTATAAGCACAGGCAATTTTAAAAAAGTGGAAGATTTAACAAAAAAAACCAAGAGTCCGCAATTTGTTCCGGCTGTTTTGGTTTCGTTAACACAATGACAAAGAAATTTTTTGACATACTGCCGCCAAGCATGGCGGCAAAAGAAGATATTCCTCCTGATAATCCGAGGGCAAAAGAGAAAAGCGTTTTAAAGAAAAAAAACAAGGGGGTATTTTTAAAAGGGCTGCTGTCTTTAATTGTTTTGTTTGTTGTCGTGGTTGTTTTTGGATTTTTTCTTTTTCCAAGCGCGGAAATTGAAATTAAGCCCGAGAAGTCTTCAATGAAGTTCAGCGACGAGTTAACAATGGATTTCAATGCTGAAAATCCTGATATTTCCGGCAAGGTTATTCCCGTCAGGCTTTTTGAAAAGGAAAAGACGATTGAGAAGGAGTTCTCATCAACGGGCAAGACAACTGCGGAAAAAAAGGCTTCCGGGACAATTACTGTATATAACGAATACTCGGAGAATTCAAGAACTCTGGTTCCTTCCAGATTCGTTTCGGCAGACGGCAAGCTTTTTTGGTCCAAGGAAAAGATAACTATTCCCGGTTATAAAAAAGAAGGCGGTAAAATAGTGCCGGGGCAGAAAGAGGTAAGAGTTGAAGCCAATGAATCCGGAGAAGGCTATAATATAGGGCCGACCACATTCGCTCTTCCGGCTCTGGCCGGCTCCCAGTTGTATACCACAATATATGCCAAGTCATTTTCTCCGATGACAGGCGGCGCGATAGGAGAGATTTCACAGGTTACTGAAAACGATTTGGCCTCCGCAAAAAGCATCACCATTGAAGAGGCAAAAAACAGCGCCAGGGAAGACTTGATAAACAGCCTTAGCGAGGGGTATATCATAATGGAGCAAAACATATCTTATGAGATTTTGGAAGAGGAAAGCTCTCTCCAGAAAGGTTCTTTGTCCGATTCTTTCAAGTTTAAGGTTAAGGTCAAATCATCGGGCTTTGCGTTCAAAAAAGAGGATATGGATAAATTCATTGATAAAATTATTGCCGACAATCTGAATAAAGGCGAAAAGGTTTTGCAGAATAGCCTGTCCGTGGATTATTCTTTTAATTCGGCAAACGCCAGTTCCGGCGTCATTCCAGTGAAAGTCAGCATTTCAGGGGAGGCCTATAAAGACATCAATATTTCCGATGTTAAAAATGCGCTTTTGGGAAAATCGGTTGAAGAAGCGAAGATATTGCTTGGGAGCTTGACCGAAGTTTCTGAATTTAAAATAAAGAGCAAGCCGTTTTTAAGGAAAAGCATTCCCGACAATCCTGCTGACGTTGAAATCATTTTGATTATAAATTGAATGATTTTAATTGCCAGGTGTTGACTAATAAACCATATTTTGCTAAACTTATAAATTGTTGATGACAAAGGATTTAAAACAAATTAACAAGAAAAACGGCGTAGTCACAGAGGCTTTGCCAAGCTTGAATTTCAGGGTAAAATTGGATGGAAGCGATTCCGAGGTTCTCGCCCATTTGGCCGGGAAGCTGAGAATCCATAAAATCAAGATTTTGCCGGGAGACAGGGTAACTGTGGAAATGAGCCCCTATGACGAACGCAGAGGTAGGATAACCTACAGATTAAAATGAAAGTCAGGCCTTCGGTCAAAAAAATGTGTAAAGATTGCAAAATCGTCCGTAGAAAAGGGCGAGTTTATATAATTTGCAAGAATCCTAAACATAAACAAAGGCAAGGCTCTTAATTATGTCAAGAATTGTAGGAGTTGATATTCCTTCGGAAAAAAAATTAGAAATCTCTTTAACCTATATTTTCGGGATAGGCCGTTCTTCAGCGAAGAAAATATTGCTTGAAGCAAAAATAGACCCTTCCAGAAAGGCTTCCTCTTTGAAGACAGAGGAGATAAACGAGCTGAAAAAGATAATAGAAGGCAAGTATAAGGTTGAGGGGTTTCTTAAAAGAGATATTATGACAAACGTCAAAAGGTTGAGAGACGTGGGCTGTTGGAGAGGCGCGCGCCACGCAAAAGGACTTCCTGTAAGGGGCCAGAGAACAAAAACGAACAACAGGACCATAAGGGGTAATGTCAGAAAAACAGTGGGTTCAGGAAGGAAAGCGGCTCCGGGGCCTACATGATTTTAATATTTAAAAAATGGGAAAAAAGAGAATAATCAAAAAATCAGAAGAAGAGCTTTTGAAGGAAAGAGAGGCGATTGACCAGGGAGTGAAAAAAGACATTAAAGCGACAAAGACTTCCAGAATGATAGAGGGCTGCCTTTACATTTCTTCCACATATAACAATACGATAATAACCCTGACCGACAAAAAGGGCAAGGTTTTGGCCTGGAGGAGCGCAGGTTCAATAGGGTTTAAGGGCACGAAAAAAGCAACTCCGTTCGCCGCTTCAAAAGTTGCGGAAGCGCTGTGCATTTTTGCGGACAAATTCGGCATTACCAGGGCCGATGTCTACGTAAAAGGCATTGGTTCGGGCAGGGATTCGGCCATAAGGTCGCTTGCCGCCCATGGTTTGGAAATAATTTCAATCAAAGACGTTACTCCTGTGCCTCATAACGGCTGCAGGCCAAAGAAACCGAGAAGAGTGTAATAATTATGGAAAACAAAAAGTGTAAAATTTGCAGAAGGGCAGGAATTAAGCTTTTTTTGAAAGGCGACCGTTGTTTTTCCCCGAAATGCGCCATTATCAGAACTCCTTACCCGCCCGGAGAGAAAAGAAAGAAGAGAAAGGGAGGGGGATTTTCCGAATATGCAAAAGAGCTCGCTGAAAAGCAGAAGATAAAAAACTGGTATAATTTGAGGGAAAAACAGTTTGGAAACTATGTAAAAAGCATTCTTGGCAAAAGAGGCGTAAAAGAGGATGCGCCTACTTTGCTGATAAAAAAGATTGAATGCCGTTTTGACAACGTTGTTTTCCGTTTGGGTTTTGCGTCTTCCAGAAAGCAGGCGAAACAGTTTGTTTCTCACGGCCACTTCCTTGTCAATGGGAAAAGAGTGGATATTCCTTCCTATCAAGTGAAGAAAGGAGACGTAATAACTGTTCATTCTTCTTCAAAGACCAAGACATTCTTAAAAATTGCCATGCCGGCTTTAAAAAAGAGCCAGCCGCCCTTATGGCTTAAGTTTAATATTGAAAAGCTGGAGGCTGAGATTGTGGGAGAGCCCACCCTGGACGAAGCCGCCATACCCGCTGAGATTTCATCCGTATTTGAATTTTATTCAAAATAAATTATTAATTTATTCAAATCTTTTTATGATACTTCTACCAAAACCGCCAAAAGTTATAGATAAAAAAGATGACTGGGCAAGCTTTGAAATTGAAGCATTGTATCCCGGCTACGGAATCACCATAGCCAACTCTTTGAGAAGAGTTCTGATTTCATCTTTGCCCGGTGCGGCGATAACCCAGATTAAAATAAAGGGCGCTCAGCATGAATATTCGGTCGTGGAAGGAATTACCGAAGACGTGATTACTATTATTGCAAATCTGAAGCAACTGAGGTTCAAGGTTTACGGAGACGAGCCGCAAAAGGCAACTTTAAAAATAAAAGGAGAGAAAGAGGTCAAGGGAAGCGATATGAAAGTTCCGAGCCAGATGGAGCTTATCAATAAGGACGCCCACATAGCCACTTTGACTTCAAAAGGAGCTGAATTGGAAATGGAGGTTCAGGTTGAGAAGGGAGTAGGATATGAGCCTGTTGAAGACAGAAAAAAGAGGGGCAAACTGGAAATAGGGGTTATTCCCATAGACGCAATTTTCACCCCTGTCAAAAGAGTGAATTACAACATTGATAACATGAGAGTCGGAGACAGAACCGATTTTGACAAGGTTATATTGGATATTACCACTGACGGCACCATAACTCCGGAAGATGCTTTGTTTGAAAGTTCAAAAATACTGGTTGACCATTTTTCTTTATTTGTTAATACGCTGGCTCCGAAAGAAACGGAACCCGAAAAGCCTGCTTCCGATAAGAAAGAGAAGGCTCCGGCTAAAAAGAAATCTGAGAAAAAAGCCAAGAAATAAATATGAAGAAGCTTAAAAAAGGAAGAAAATTTGCCAGAGAGAAAGACCAGAGGAACGCTTTGATTAAATCTCTTGCCAGAGCCTTGTTTTTGCGCGGGAAGATAACGACCACCGAGGCCAAGGCAAAAGAGCTTTCTTCTTTTTCCCAGAAGATTATAACTCATGCCAAAAAAGGAGACTTGGCTTCAAGAAGGCTGTTGTTAAGATATTTTTCAGAGACCCTGGTAAAAAAGATTATGACCGAAACAGCCCCGAAATATAAAGAGAGAAACGGCGGATACGCGCGCATTATAAAGTTAAATCCCAGGAAAAGCGACGGAGCCAAGATGGCCGTTATAGAGCTGGTATAGTTATGAAGAACAAGAATGTAAAAAAAGAAACATATACGATAGATGTCGAGGGCAAAGTTTTGGGAAGAGTAGCTACTGAAATAGCGGTTTTGCTGCGCGGCAAACAACATGCTGATTTTTCTCCGAACAAAGAATCAAGCGATATTGTTATTGTGAAGAATATCCATAAAATAAGGGTTACCGGCAAAAAGTACCATAACAAGATGTATCATCATTTTTCAGGATATCTGGGCGGGCTAAAGAGCACTCCTTACAAAAAGATTTTTGAAAAAAGGCCCCAGGAAGTTCTTAGGAAGGCTGTTTACGGCATGCTTCCCAAGAATAGATTAAGGGACAAGCAAATTAAAAGATTAAGGTTTGAAAGCCCGGAGGAAACCAAATAGTTTATTATGGTTGATAAAAAGACAATCAAAGAGGAAAAGTTTATTGAATCTGTCGGAAGAAGAAAGACGGCCCAGGCAAGGGTTAGGCTTTTTGTTCAGGGAGACGGAACAATAACGGTAAACGGCAAGGATTTTAAGAAATATTTCCAGACGCCTGAATTGCAGCAGATTGTTGAAGACGCTCTCGTAAAAATGAAATCAGAGGAAAAGTTTAAAGTTATAGCAACGGCAAAAGGAGGAGGAATGCATGCGCAGGCTGAGGCCGTAAGGCATGGCATTGCCAGGAATCTTGTTAAGTTTAACGAAGAATTTAAAAAACGCTTGAGAAAAGCGGGATATTTAACCCGCGATTCAAGAATGAGGGAGAGAAAGAAATTCGGCCTTAAGCGCGCAAGAAAAGCCGCTCAATGGTCAAAGAGATAAAGACAGCCCCGCCCCTTGGCGGGGTTTTTGTTTAACTATTTTTCTGGTAAAATATAGTAATGAAGATTATCAGATATATATTAGGCATATTGGTGTTGATTAGTTTCGGTTTGGTTGTTTTAAGTTTTTTTAGGAAAAACAGCCTGCCCGATGAAAGATTAATAAATCAGTCCTTGTATCAGGCGCCTGTCCAGAAAGAAATAGACCTTTCTTCCAAGACGTTTGAAATAGAAAAAGAAGGATTCTTATACAAAATAACCCCTTTGTATGAATATGAAATTTACGGGCTTTCCGTCGCCGACTATGATTCTGAAAATTGGATTGATTATTTTCATAAAAAAGACCCGCTGAATACAAAAGACATCTGTCTTATTTGGGGAGAGAACGTTAAGTCCGGAAGCTATAAGGATATAAGCTTTAAGCACGGAGAATTTACATGCTATTGGAAAACAGACAGCGAGGAAACAATATTTGACAGCAGCGAAATATCCAACAATCATCTTTTGCCCGCGACAGAAGAAATTTACAAAGAGATTAAAAAAGCGGAGAAGGGGGACCAGATTTACATAAAAGGATACCTTGCCAATTATGAGGTTGTCGGACTGGACACGCATTTTTTCAGAAGCAGCAGCATAACCAGGGAAGACGTCGGAGATTGCGCCTGCGAAGTGGTTTACGTCACTGATTTTAAGGTTCTGGTTAAGGGGAACATAGGCTACAGCTTGTTGTACAGATTGAGCAAATATTCCTTTTTCGGCTTGCTTGCTATTTATCTTGTTGTCCTTTATATCTCCTTTATCTCAAGGCCTCCGATTAGAAGGAGGGAGGTGATAAAAGAAGTTGATGTCGAGTCGGTAAGGGGGCGGTCTTTTCCGAGCCATTTCAAGGATAACTTTTAGATATTTGACCTTTTGTTTCTAAACAGATAATATGGCCTTATGTTAAAGGAAATAATAGACAAGTACTACTTGGACAAACAAAAAGACAAAGACAGGGTCCAGCGCCATTTCTATATCAGCCAGGCGGGAAAGTGCCCCAGGGCTATTTTTTTTAAGTTCAAGAATGTTCCTGAAAAAGAGCTGAAACCTCATATGCTGAGGCTTTTTGACCACGGAGACCACATGCACCAGCTCATAATGAGCGCCTTGACCAGCACCAGGGATATTCATGTCGTCGCTTCGGAAGTGAACATCCCGCCCCAGGAATTGGTTTCCGGAAGAGCCGATGCCATTGTTTCAGACGGCAGGGATATGTATGTTCTGGACATAAAAAGCATGAACAGCATGGTTTTCAGGAGTTTGCAGGAGGCTAAGCCTGAAAATATCCAGCAAGTGCAGCTTTACCTTTATTATTTCAGAATACCCAAAGGAATACTTCTTTACGTGAACAAAGACAATTTGGAGCTGAAAGAATTTATGGTGGAGTATAATCCAGGAGAAGCGGAAAGCCTTTTGGCAGACCTTGATTATTTGAAAAAACAGATTGATTCGGACATTATTCCCGCAAGGATTGCCGACTACCCGGATAACTGGCAATGCCGTTACTGCCAGTTCAAGGATATATGCAGCATGGCGTCTCCGGATGAAATGGACTGGAACGGGTTCAAAGGCAAAATTCAGGCCCGCGAATTGTAATTTTTTGAGAAGTTAAAACAATAACTCTGCACGCGCAGAGTTATTTTGTATCTTGATTTTTAATTTCAAAGATATATATTGAAATTAGCACGTCAAATATGTATTGCGGGAAAGGAAAGATTATGAGCGCAGTAGCTGATTTGGCCTACAGTAAGATGATGGCGTTGTTTGAACAAGGGGTTTTCACCGAGAGCGATGTCCGAAGAATAGCCGGAAATCTTTCCAAGGCGGACAAAGACGCTCTTAGGGCGAAGATGCTTGACTTCAAACGCAGGAACAGGGTTCGTTCCAGGTCGCTCGGCAGAGAAAAGCCGGACTCGTGGAGAAGGAATTCTGCTCCGAGGGGAGAAAAAACGGTTGTTGACAAGGTCATCAAGCTTTTGAAAGAGTAGCGTCAACAATCCCGTATTACATACATGGGCTCCTATATGGGGCCCTTTTGTTAAAAGAGCCATGATATATAGGCGCGCTATGGACCCGGGTTTGGCTTGGGTTCTTTTCTTGAGTTTTTCAGTTAAAAGAGTTATTCTTAAATAATAATGAATTAATTTCTTTATATGAAAAAAATAATCACAATAGGCCTTTTGGCAGGCCTGATAATGTTCGTCGTTTCAACTGTTTTTAGTTTTATCTTCAATCTTGGTTTTCCTTCGGTCAAGGAAGAGT
>Ga0265297_10010796_pt1 | contig 11368 bp, 7 predicted proteins | sample Munlanlwell13791_FD_192502 | JGI IMG/M metagenome (GOLD analysis project Ga0265297, IMG submission 192502) | Leachate microbial communities from a municipal landfill in Southern Ontario, Canada - Leachate well 137-91 | ecosystem: Engineered > Solid waste > Landfill > Unclassified | place...
GCCACGCCCGCCGGCAAACACGCGTTCAAGTACACGTGGATTGATAGCTGGGAGGTCGGCATCCAGAACTGGACGGCGAAGTTCCCTGCGGAGTTCCGCGCGCGTCGCGACTACGACATCACGCCGTGGCTGCCGGTGCTCGCGGGAGGGCGCATCGTCGGCTCACGCGACAAGTCGGAGCGGTTATTGTGGGATTTCCGCCGCACCATCGCCGACCTGCTCGTGGACAACTATTGGAAGCGTTCAATGGAACTCGCGCACAAGCGCGGCATCGAGTTCCGCGCCGAGTCGTTCGGACGGCAGCAGTTCATGTATGACCCGATGAACTTCGCGCGCGCCAACGACATGCCGTGCGGCGAATTCTGGGTCGGCGGCGGGCCGCGCGTGGACTGCAAGGTCGCCGCCAGCGCGGCGCACTTGAGCGGGCGGCAGATTGCGGGCGCGGAAGCGTTCACGGCCGGGCGTGGCCAATGGCTCGACGACCCGTGGAGCCTCAAGACGCTTGGCGACCGCGCTTTTTGCCTTGGCGTCAACCAATACTATTTCCACCGCTACGCGCATCAGCCGTGGCTGCATCTCGTGCCCGGCATGACATTCGGCCCCTACGGAATCAACTTCGAGCGCACCAGCACCTGGTGGAAACCGGGCAAGGCGTGGGTGGATTACCTCACGCGCTGCCAATCGCTGCTGCAACGGGGCCGTTTCGTGGCCGACGCGCTGGTCATGCTCGACGAGGGCGCGCCGAGCTACGGCGGCTGGCGGCAGGAGCTGGCCATCCCGTTACCCGCGGGCTACGACTACGACTTCGCCAACCTCGACGCATTGCGCGAATCGCGCGTCGAGCGCGGCGTCATCGTTCACAAGAACGGCATGCGCTACCGCCTGCTGATGCTGCCCGCCACGGGCCGCGCGACGCCGGTGTTGACGCGCGAGGTGTTGCGGCTGGCGGAGGCGGGCGCGAAGGTCGCCACGCCGCGCGAGTTCACGCGCGCACAAGGCATGACGTCCGACGAGACAATCGCTGCGCTGTGGAAGAAAATCACCGCCACCGGCAACGTCATCGTCAGCAGGAGTTTCGACTCCGTGGAGAGGAAACTCGGCCTCACGCCAGACTTCGCGCACGACCGCGATGCCGAGATGCTCTGGATTCACCGCACCGATGACGCGGGCGCGGATTGGTATTTCGTCTCAAACCAATCCGACGGCGCCTTCGACGCGCTCTGCACCTTCCGCATCTCCGGCCGCCAGCCGGAGTTGTGGGACGCAGCGACGGGCCGGATGCGCGACGTGGCACGGTTCGAGGAACGCGGCGGACGCACCACGGTGCAGATTCCGTTCGACCCGCGTGGGTCGTGGTTCGTCGTCTTCAGCAAGCCCGCCTCCGCTCTCAACGCCGACGAAATTGCCCTGCGAGCCACGAGCAGCGCCGTCGCCGCGCCTCGCCGTGAGTTGTGGATCGAGAACGGCAAGTTGATCGAGGAAACCGAGCAGCCTGCCGCGATGTCGCTCAACGACGAATGGGACGTGACCTTCCAGCGCAACCGCGGCGCGCCCGCCTCCGTGCGGCTGGGCCGGCTCATGGACCTTTCCTGCCACGCCGACGAGGGCATCCGCCACTTTTCCGGCACCGTGATCTATCGCAGGACGTTTGAATCCAAAATCCAAAATCCAAAATCCAGAATTTTTTTGGACCTGGGCGAAGTCCGGAACCTCGCCGAAGTCATCCTCAACGGCCGCAACCTCGGTGTGCTCTGGAAACAACCGTTTCGTCTCGACATCACCAGCGCGCTCAAGGACGGCGCGAACAAACTGGAAATACGCGTGACTAACCTCTGGGTCAATCGCCTGATTGGCGACGCAAAGAAGATGGCCGCGCTCGGTGTGGCCTACGCGAATCGCAGCGGCGTAATCTCGAAATGGCCAGTTTGGGTGCCGCAGGACGCGCCGCCCGCCGACGCGCCAGTGACCTTCACCACATGGCGCCAGTGGGACGGCACTGAAGCGCTCCAACCCTCCGGTCTCCTCGGCCCCGTGATGATGCGCGCGTTAGAGCATGTCATTGCTGGAAGCAAGTGAACCTTGGCAACCAGACACGAACATGAACCATGTGGAACGATTCCGGGCCGTGATGAACTTCCGTCCGGTGGACCGCCTGCCGCGATGGGAGTGGGCGATGTGGTGGGACGAGACCATCGCGCGGTGGCACAACGAGGGATTGCCAAAATCGCTCGCATCCAGCCAAGTCTTCGAGATCGCGCAGTATTTTGGCCTCGATCCGTATCAGCAATTCTGGTTCAGCACGACCGAGGCGACGATCGAGGCGACGCAGCACCACGTTGAGGGCGTTGTTGCCAACATGGACGACTACCGGCGCGTGAAGCCGCGGCTTTACCCGGATCATTCGGCCGGCATCAAGGCGATGTGGCCGTGGGCTGCAAGACAGACGCGCGGCGAGGCGGTGGTGTGGGCGACGCTGGAAGGATGGTTCTGGTTCCCGCGGACGCTAATGAACATTGAGCGGCTGAGCTACGCGTTCTACGACCAGCCGGAGTTGGTCCATGCGATGAACCACGACCTGACGGAATTCAACCTGCGGCTTGTGCGGCAGATGGCGAAGGTTTGCGTACCGACATTCATGACCTTGGCGGAGGACATGAGCTATAACCACGGCCCGATGATCTCGCGGCAGGTGTTCGACGAGTTCTTGGCGCCGTATTACCGACGACTGATTGCCGCGTTGGACGAGTTGAACATCATCCTGATCGTGGACACTGACGGCGACGTGACGCAACTGGTGCCGTGGCTGCAGGAGGTCGGCGTGGCGGGTGTGTTGCCGCTGGAGCGTCAGGCTGGTGTGGACGGTCTGAAATTGCGCGAGCAATTCCCGACGCTGCGGATGGTGGGCCATTTCAACAAGCTGACGATGGACAAGGGCGATGCGGCGATGCGAGCGGAGTTCGAGCGACTTGTGCCGCTGATGAAACGCGGCGGGTTCATCCCGAGTGTGGACCACCAGACGCCGCCGGCGGTTTCGATGGAGCAATATCGCATTTATCTGCGGCTGCTGGCGGAATACACGAGGGTGGGTTGAAGCAGTTTGTTGGTTCACGTTCTTTGACTTGGGAGGCAGAGTCCCTATACTGCCGCCACTGATTCATGAAATACTTCTATCATCTTGTGTGTTTGATGTGCGTGATGGCGCTCCTGCCGGTTGGGTGCACCATTCATCGCGCCGCATCCGCACCGGCTCTGCCAGCAGCGCAGGCCAAAGCGAAGACGCCGGTCTCTCTTGCATCGTCGGGCTCGATTGTGTCGGGACAGGTTCCGCTGGTTTCTCGCACGGGCGAATTGCGCGGCATCTGGCTGCACGACCCGCGTGGTGTGGACTGGCAGAAGGTGATGGCAGAGCTTCATGCCGCCCGCATCAACGCCATCTTCGTGAAGTTCTCCACCGGCGGCGCGGCTTATTACCGCAGTCAGGTGCTGCCTGGCAGCTTCTACGGCAACCGCGATGAAGCGGCCCTGTGTCTGGCGGCGGCGCGGCGCTACGGAATTCAAGTCCATGCGTGGCGCGTTTGTTTCCAGATGAAAGACGCGCCGCCGGAGAGCCAACAGCGCGCCGTTCGCGAAGGCAGGGTGCAACTCGATCGGACCGGCCGCGTGCTGCGGCCATCTTATCGCGCTCCGGTGCTTTGCCCGTCGCACGACTGGAATCGCTCGCTGGAAGTGCGCGCCACGGTCGAACTGGCGACGAAATATCCCTTCGACGGCGTGCATTTGGATTACTTGCGCTGGATTGACGCCGACCCGTGTTGTTGCGCCAATTGTAGAAAGCGGTTTTGCCGCGATACGCGTTCCACCGTCTCTTCGTGGCCGCGTGACGTGGTGAAAGGGGGCCGTCTCGCAACGAGCTTCCTGGCGTGGCGGGAGCAAGTCATCACGCGATTGGTCGGTGAGATCAGTCCCGCCGTGCGGCGTGCGCGGCCGTCGACGCGGATCTCGGCCGCCGTGTGGCCGGAACTGGCGAGTGTGCGTCGCGACCGCGGCCAGAACTGGAAAGCGTGGGTGGACGCGGGTTGGTTGGATTTCATATGTCCGATGAACTACGCAACCGATCCGACGATGTTTGCAAAACGATTGGCGGAAGAGCGCGCGCTGGTGAACGGCCGCGTGCCGATCTATGTTGGCCTTGCAGGCTACAAATGTGCCAACGGCAGCCAGCTACGGCAGCTCGTGGCCCAGTCGCAACGTGGCGGCGCCAATGGCTGGGTGATTTTTAACTACAACGACCAGTTTCGCACACAATTCCTGCCGTATCTGCGCAACTGACGCATCTGAATAGAACGACCCTTGACAGCGTCGAAAGCGTGCAAATACTTTCCCTTGGCGGCGCGGGTTATGGCATGACCAAGGCAAGGGACACAGCTTTATGAAGATATTCAAAGCGGCAATTATGGCCAGCATCATGTTTGCGCTGGCGCTATGGAGCGTTGCAGGATCGGCAGCAGCCGATCCGCAGGCGCTCGAAACCAACCTGGCATGGGCGCAGATGATGGTGGAAGGGTCGCCTAACGCTGCGACCGATCCGGCGTGGGGTTCGCATTGGCGCAATGAGGCGGGACGTTTTGCCAGCGAACTGGCCCTGACCCAACTGGAGAAGAAATCTGAAACTCCGGTCCCGCCGGCGGCACCGCCCGATCCTAATGCGCGATTCCGTGCCGCAGTCACCCCGGAAGAGAATCTGGCGCGCGTGCCGGCGCCGAAGGTGACGACAGAGAGCGATTACATTCCGAAACTTCGACCCGGCGAGATGGCGGGCGTGACAGTGGATTACGCGCGAATCGAATCGATGATCAGCCGGCCGCCAGCAGAGCCAACTTCAACCGCAACTGTGATTCCGCCGCTCATGGGTTACGGATGGGACTCGCCCGGGTGGGGTGGTGGTTTGGGTGGCGGCTGGGGTGGTGGTTGGATCGGTGGTTGGGGTGGGTGGGGAGGTAGGCGGGGCGGATGGGGTGGTTGGGGTGGGGGTCGGGGTGGGTGGGCACCACCATGCGTGATGGCGCCGCCGGTGTATTACGACCCGTATTGCCGCGGCGGCGTCTCCGGCGGATTTTTCTATCGAAGCCGCAATTTCGGGATTGGTGTGGGTTTTTAACACGGCGTCTTTACACCAAACAAGCATAGTCACCGAGTCGGCTTGACAGGAGGGATGTGGTACCACACAGTTGTGTGGTATGGCACCGCGGCATCAACGAATCCTGCATGTAGACGGCGATGCGTTTTTCGCCTCGTGCGAAATCGCACTTGATCCGGCGTTACGAAACCGGCCCGTGTATGTCGGGGGCGGACGCCGGGGCGACGGCATTGTCATTGCCGCCAATTACATCGCCAAGCGCTACGGTCTTATTACCGGCATGGCGTGTTTCGAGGCGCGGCGCAAATGTCCGGAAGGTGTGTTGGTGCGACCGCACTACAACGAGTATCGGCGGTTGTCGCTGGAGATGTTCAGCCGGCTGAAGAATTACACCCCGATGCTGGTGCCCACCTCGATTGACGAGGGGTTTCTCGATTTCACCGATTCGCCGCGGGTCTTTGGCTGTCGCACGGCGGCTGAACTGACGGAGCGAATCCGCCGACAGATAGCAACGGAGGTTGGCGTGCCGATCTCCGCGGGGCTGGGGTCATCACGCTGGCTGGCAAAGCTGGCGACGGAGCATTGCAAACCGGATGGATTTCTCGAAGTGCCGGCTGACGGAGAGAGGACGTTTCTCGCGCCGGTGCCGGTGAAGAAACTGTCGGGCATTGCGGAGCGAAGGGCGCGGGCGCTGCGGTCGCTTGGAGTGCGTGCCCTCGGCGATGTGGCGCGACTGCCGTTGGAGATGTTGCGGCGGCGATTCGGCGTGTTCGGGTTGGAACTGTGGCTGCTGGCACGCGGCGAACTCCACGAAACACTTTCATTGGCCAACAATGCCCGCACGTGCATCAGCAGTGCTACCACGCTGCCTTGGGACGAACCGGATTGTGAGGCGGCGCTGCTGTTCCTCTTGGACCAGACGGAGCGTGTCATCACGACGTTTTTTCGTGAGAACCTCAAGGCGCGAGAGATGGGCGTGTTTGTGCGCTTCTGCAACTTCGAGGGCGTGGGGCGTAGCGTACGGTTCCCATCGGCACAGTTCGAGCCGCGCGTGATTGACCCGATGGTGGAACAAGTGTTTCGAGAGTTGGTCGCTGGACAGCATCATCCGATCCGGCAGGTGTGCATCCATTTCTGCAACTTCGAATCGCTCGACCTCCAGCCGGATTTGTTTGGCGAACATCCAGAGTTCAAGCGCCGGGAGATGCACCACGCGCTTGAAGAAATTGAAACGCGCTATGGCCAACGCAGCATCAAGAGCGGCACGCGGTTGCTGGTGGAGTCGCAGGCGGCGCACTTGCTCGGTGACAAGGCGAAGTGCCCGTTCGTGCCGCAGCGCGAGATGGAGATCAAGGTCGGCCAATTGCCGGAGGCGCTCTGCGAGAACGCGCTCGATCCGGTCTACGAAGAGGACTGGCTGCCGTTGGAGTCGGACGAGAGCAAAACCGGCAGCGGGCCGTTGCCGCTGCCGCGCACCTGGGGCCGTTCCACCAGCCGTGCAACGAAGTGAGGTTGAGGACTGGTTGGTTAGTGGCGTGTTGCCCAAATCATTCAATCGTCCCTACGGGACTCTGCCAGGCTCCCATCGCATTCCCGGCGTTGAAACGCCGGGCTATTGTCGCACCGTCCCTACGGGACGTTGCCGGAGCAGACGCCTGTCCCGTAGGGATATTCGAAAATAGCCCGCCAGTTTACTGGCGGGTACCGGCGGGAACCGTGATCGCGAAATCGGTGGGTCCCGTAGGGACGATTGAACATCTGGGACATCGTTTGATTTGGGCAACATGCCCGTTAGTGGCCGCCAAACAGCCACATCACCAGTGGTAGGACGAGCAGCAGATACATGGTGGTGTTGACGACGAAGAGCACAGAGGCCTCGCGAGGACGCAGGTCGAACATGTTCGCCAAGGCGACCATCGTCACCGAGGTCGGCACGAACGATTGCACGACCACGACGTCCCACCGCAGGTCGCGCAACGCCAGCGGCGTCCACCACGTCACACAAGCCAGCACCAGGCCCACGGCGGCTCCGAGCACGAATCGCACCGCGGCCAGGCCGGCCAGCATCCGCCACAGCGAGTGCACCCGGGAGAAGTGCAACAACAGACCGATGCCGAAGAACGCCATCGGCGTGATACTGAACACCAGGATATCCAGCACGTGCCACGTGACGATTTGCGGCGGACGCGGCACGCCCATCACCGAGAGGACGATTCCCAGCACGACCACGGGCAATCCCGCTGAGCGCCAGTCGAAGAGACTGCTGACGATCAGTTTTCGCATCGAGGCGGACGGTTGCGCGTCGGAGTAATGACGCGCGAGCGGGTAGAGCAGCAACACCATCGTCGGCGTGAAGAGCAGGATGTAGAGGTTGGACAAACCCATGCCCGGCTCGCCGTAGAGCAGGTAAAGGACGAACGCGCCCATCGTAAAACCGTTGTTGCCCGTGCCGCCCGCGGTTGCGAACAACCCGGTTTCAGCGCGGTCGCGCGTGACGAATCGTGCCAGGGCCAGCGACAGGAACGTCATGGCCACGATGTGCGCCGCCGCGGACAACGGCAGGGCGATGTCCGCCAGATGGAGCGGCGTGCCCCAGATACTCAGGCCGCCGACGATGGGGTAGGCGAAGACGCCGACGAACGTCATGATTCCCCGGGCTGCCCGGTCGCCGGCCAGCTTGAGTCGCTGGCAGACGTAGCCCGCCAGGGTGGCCGCCATGACCGTCCCTGCCGCTACCGTCAATCTGATCGCCGTATCTGTCATCGTGTGTCCTTGTCTGTAGCAGAACCGGCACAAGGATGCGTGAAAAATATTGTGTAACGGCGTCACCCCACGGCGCGGCTATTTCGCGGCTTTGCCTTCGTTGACGCGCGTGTTAGTTTCGGTCGCAGTGACTTACGAACAGACAATCGAATACCTCTACGGCATCCAGCTTTTCGGCATCAAGCTGGGTTTGGAGAACGTTCGCGCCCTGCTGAAGTTGATGGGCGACCCGCACGAGACGCCGCCGCTGGCGGGCCGATTCATCCACATCGCCGGCACGAACGGCAAGGGCAGCGTTGCGGCGATGCTCAGCGCCATCGGCCAGCGCGCCGGCCTGCGCGTCGGCCTCTACACTTCGCCGCATCTGGTCAGCTTTTGCGAACGTATGCAGGTGAACGGCCAGCCCATCCCGGAGGCGGACGTGGTGCGGCTGGTGAACGAAATCCGCCCGCTGATGCAGCGCGTGGCGGAGATGCCGGAGCACGCGCACCCGACGTTTTTTGAGGCGATCACGGCAATAGCGCTGCGGTATTTTCAGGAGCGGCGCTGCGACCTCGTCGTCTGGGAAACCGGCATGGGTGGGCGGCTCGACGCGACCAACGTCGTCACGCCCATGGTGAGCGTCATCACCAACGTGCAAAACGACCACGCCACCTATCTGGGCGACACCATCGCAAAGATCGCGAAGGAAAAAGCCGGTGTGATCAAGCCCGGCGTGCCAGTGGTGACCGCAGCGGCGGACCCCGCGGTGCTGGAGGTCATCGAGCAGACGGCGGCGGAAGCGCACGCGCCGTTGACGGTGGTTCGGTCGAGCGACTGCCAGCCGCTGGGCGAAGATTTGCGTGGCCAGCGCATCCGCGTCGGCGGGATCGAATGCATGATTCCGCTGATTGGGGCGCATCAGGTGGTGAACGCGGCGACGGCCATCACAGCGGTGCGGCTGGCATTGAAGGTGTCCGACGAGATGATCTGCGAGGGACTGGAGCGAACACGGTGGCCGGGCCGGTTTCACGTCATGTCGGGCCAGCCGGTTGTCGTGCTTGACGGCGCGCACAATCCCGCGGCTGCCGAGGTGCTGGGCGCGACGTTGGATCGGCATTTCCGAGGGCAACGGTTGGCGATGATTCTCGGCATCTTGCGCGACAAGGACCGTGAAGGTATCTGCCGGATGCTCGTGCCGCACGCGACGGAGGTGCTCACAGTGCGCGTGCCGAGCGAGCGTTCGTCCAACCCGGCGGAGTTGGCGGAAATTTGCCGGCGGGTCGCGCCAGGCGTGCGAGTCCACAACGCCAATACGGTGGCGGCGGCGCTGGAGGAGTGCTGTGAATACGACGGTGTGGTGTTGATCACTGGCTCGCTGTTTCTCGTGGGCGAGACATTGGCGCTGGTGCAGCGGCGGCGGCTGGAGGCGGGGATGAATCAATGAAGGAGGTCAGAGGCCCACGGTTTTCAGTCGGCGGTCGGCGGTCTCCGGTCCCCGGTCGTCTTTCCAAACTGCGGGCGGTGACGTTTGATGCGGGCGGGACTTTGCTCTATCCGCATCCGTCGGTCGGCGGGATTTACGCGGAGGCGGCGCGCCGGCACGGCGTGGTGGCGGATGCGGGCGCAATGGAGAACGGATTCCGGCGGGCGTGGGTGGCGTGTCATCACGACGATGCGGTGGCCGCGGCGGGCAACGTGAGCCAGCGCGACTGGTGGCGCGAACTGGTGTTCCGGACGCTGGAGATGGCGGGCGTGGCGATGCCGGACCGCGAGGCGTATTTCCACGAGCTCTACGAACTGTTTGCGCGGCCGGAGGTCTGGCGGCTCTTCCCCGACGCCGTCGAGACGTTGACGGCCGTGAGGCGGCGCGGTCTGAAGGTGGGCCTGTTGTCGAACTGGGACCATCGCCTGCGGCCGGTGCTGGAGGGACTGGGACTGATGCCGTTGCTGGACGCTGTGACGATCTCCTGCGAAGTGGGGGCGGAGAAACCGGACCCGAAGATTTTTCGTGTGGCGTGGTCGGCGCTGGGCGTGGCGCATGGCGAGGAGGTGTTGCACGTCGGCGACAGTTACCGGGACGACGTGCGCGGCGCGCTGGCGGTGGGCATGGATGCCGTGCTGGTGGAACGCGCGGGCAAGCATCCCTGGGATGGCGCGACGATTCGCCAGTTGGGCGAACTACTGGCGGTGCTGGATGTTGCGAAGGCGTGACGGCTTTTCTTGCGGTGAGAATGAGAACGTGTTTGACGGGGTTCCCGTGGCGGTGCTACAGAGAAGGCGCTTTTTCTGGCGGTGAACCAGGCAGGACGGCTTCGGCGGTCCTCTGTGGGGAGAAAAGCAGTGTCGGGCCGTAGCGCAGCTTGGTAGCGCGCTTGCTTGGGGTGCAAGAGGTCGAGAGTTCAAATCTCTCCGGCCCGACCATTTTATTCCGCATAAGCCAAACGCATTGCGCGTCAGGCTGGCTTTGGATTCGAGCCTTTTTCCGGCAACAACTCGTCCACCCGGTAAAGTGTAACTTTTTCGGCGCGGCCTTTTAAAGCGTGTACGCCGACGGGCTGCGTGCGCACACGATCCTTCACCAGGCTGTAAACCGCCTCGCTGATAAGCAGGTCGGTGCCGGTTTCCTTGTTGATGCCCTCGATACGGGAAGCCGTGTTTACGGTGTCGCCGATGGCGGTGTATTCGCTGCGTTGTGCCGAGCCGACCTCGCCGACCCGCGCCGCGCCCGCGTGGATGCCGATGCCGATCTTGATCTCCGGGTAACCCTTTGCCTTCCACTGCGGTTGTAGCGCAGCCAACTCCTTGCGCATCTCCAGCGCTGCCGAGACGGCGCGCAATGCATCGTCCGCCGCCCCGCGGCTCGTCGGCGCACCCCAGAACGCCATGATCGCGTCGCCGATATACTTGTCCAGAGTGCCGCCATGCCGGGCGACGATGGCTGACATGGCGGTGAGGTATTCGTTCAACTGCGTGATCAATGTATTTGCATCGCCCTTCTCGAAGAGCGTGGTGAAATTGCGAATGTCGGAAAAGAAGACCACCAGCGGCCGCTCTTGCGGCGCGAGCATCTTCTGCAGCGCGCCGTATTCCTTCATGAGTTCGTCGGCGACTTCCTTCGACACCTGCCGTTCCAGCGCCGCCCGCGCACGCCGCTTCTCCAGTTGTTCGGTGAGCAACTGCCAGGCGGTGCCGGAGATGGCGATGGGGATCATGACAACGACTGGTGCGACGAAGGGGAGGATCAGGCAGAAGTGCGCGAAAGTAACGTAGCAGACGACGGCGTGAATCCCCGCAATGACCAGTGGCACCGTGAGTTTTAGCAAGGGATTCCGGACAAACAACAACGAGAACACGGTGATGCTCGCAAACGCGAGAATGAGCAGGATCAAGACGATGTTGGGTTGTTCTCGAAGCTCGTTATGCCGGATAAGCGTGCTGATGGCGGTGGCGTGAATCTCGACGCCGGGCGTGCTTTTTTCGTTCGGC